>Ga0255777_10000986_pt1 | contig 27221 bp, 23 predicted proteins | sample 101ome_15_FD_179975 | JGI IMG/M metagenome (GOLD analysis project Ga0255777, IMG submission 179975) | Coastal salt marsh microbial communities from the Groves Creek Marsh, Skidaway Island, Georgia - 101402AT metaG (version 2) | ecosystem: Environmental > Aquatic > Marine > Intertidal zone >... | reverse complement strand
AGATTCAAAAATATTATTTTTTTCATCAAAAGTTTGTAAAAAAATTTTAGATTTCTTATTAAATCGCCCTGCTCTTCCAGATAACTGATACAACAGCTGATAATTTTTTTCTGAAGATCTTATGTCGTTTCCAAGAAATGCACTGTCACAATTTATAGCAACTATACAATTTAAATTTTTAAAATTAAAACCTTTTGAGATAATCTGTGTGGCTACGATTATTTTAGTTTTGTTATTTTCAATATTTTTTAATTTTTCAGAAAATTTTTCATATTCTGTTAAATCACTGGAAAGAATATCTGCATCATAACCTTTAAATTTATTTTTGACTTCTTCAAAAATTTTTTCAAGACCTAAACCATAGAACTTAAAACTACATTTTGAGTCATCCCTGCACTGTCTTTGTAATTTTGTTGAGTGATTACAATAATGACATAAAGCAATGTTGTCTCTTTTATGATAAACTAAACCAACCGAGCATTTCGGACATTCTAATCTTTTCATACATTTATAACAAAAAATGAATGTTGAATGTCCTCTACGATTTAAAAAAAATAAAACCTGATCTCCTGTTTTAAGATAGTTTTTAACTTCTGTAGTCACTAAATCAGAGATAAAATTGTTTTCAGAAATATTTTCTTTAGTAAGTTTCACAGTTTGTATCTCTGGTAACTCGGATAAATTAAAACGGTTTTTTAAAGAAAAATAATTATATTTTTTATTGAGTGAATTATAAAAAGTTTCAACAGATGGAGTTGCGCTTACTAAAAGAACAGGAAATTTATCAATTGAAGCTTGTAGAATTGCCATATCTCTTGCGTTGAAAGGTAGGCCTTCTTCTTGCTTATAAGAAGCATCATGTTCTTCATCTATTATAATCAATTTTAAATTTTGAAAAGGCAGGAATAAAGCTGAACGTGCCCCCAAAACAAGTTTAATTTCATTCTGAAAAACCCCTTTCCAAATTTTTTTTTTAATTTTATCTTTTATTCCAGAATGCCAAATAGCTGGTTCATACTTAAAAAAATCTTTAAATCTTTTAGCAATTTGTTCACTCAATCCTTTCTCTGGAAGCAAAACTAAAACTTGATAATTTTCTTTTAAAGCTTTCTTTATAATTTCAAAGTAAATATGTGTTTTTCCTGATCCGGGAATACCTTGAAGTAAATTTGTTGAATATTTTTTAAAATTTATTTTTTTTTCAATATTTTTTAAAAGATCGCTTTGTTCTAAATTTAAATTTTTATTTTTATCAATTTTTGGTTTAAATTCTTTAAAATCATTGATTTTTTTTAGTCCTTTTTCAAAACTATTGAAACCATTTTTGTATAAAAATAAATTTAAAACCAATCCTTTTTTAACAAGATTATAATTAGACATTTGTTCAATAAAATTAATTTTATTTTTTGAAAATAACGGAAGGTTCAAAACTTTATTAACTTTTTTAATTTTGATATTTTTTTTTAAAGGCTTGGAATTTAAGCTCCATATAACGCCAATAATTTCTTTATTTTTAAAGGAAACTGATACCAGGTGTCCAATTTCTAGTTTTTGATCAGAGTCATAAGTAAAAGTTTGATCAAAATTTAATGGTAATAAAACATCAACTAGCATAATAAATTTGTTAATTAAAAAATAAAAATTTTATTTATGAAAATATACATTGACTCTTCAGATATTAAAGAAATCAAAGAAATTAATAAAACAAAATTAGTGGATGGAATTACTACAAATCCTTCATTAATTGCAAAACAAAAAAAGGATATAAAAACAATCCTAAAAGAAATATGCAAAGAAATTAAAGGACCGGTAAGTGCTGAAGTGACGGCAACAAACTGTGATGGAATGCTCAAAGAAGCAAAAATTTTAAAAAAAATTGCAAAAAATATTGTAATTAAACTTCCTTTAACTTTTGAAGGCTTAAAAGCTTGTAAGGAGCTTTCAAAAAAAGGAATTGATACAAACGTAACTCTGTGCTTTTCAGTAACACAAGCTTTAATGGCAGCAAAGAGTGGCGCTACATATGTCTCACCATTTATTGGACGATTAGATGATATAGGAGAAAGCGGAATTGGTCTGATACATGATATAAGAACAGTTTTTGATAATTATAAAGATATCAAAACAAAAATTTTGTCGGCATCAATTCGAAATATAGATCACGTAAAGGAAGTTGCCAAAGCTGGTTCAGACGTTGCAACAATACCTCCGAAAGTTTTTCATGAAATGTACAAACATGAATTAACTGACAAAGGTTTAAAAATTTTTTTAGATGATTGGAAAAGCGCTAATCAAAAGATTAGTTAATTACATATGAATTGGTCTTTTATCTACTGCTAACGCAGCCTCTTTTACTGCCTCAGTTAATGTAGGATGTGCATGACAAGTTCTCGCAATATCTTCTGAGCTTGCTCCAAATTCCATTGCCAAAGCTAATTCAGCAATCAAATTTCCAGCATCTGGACCAACAATATGCACACCTAATACTTTATCTGTTCTTTTATCAGCTAAAATTTTTACAAATCCATCTGCCTCATCATTAACTTTAGCTTTTGAATTTGCCATAAATGGAAATTTTCCTGCATTATACTCAACAGAAGCTTTTTTTAATTCTTCTTCAGTTTTACCAACCGAAGCAACTTCAGGATGAGTGTAAACGACACTCGGGATGACATCATAGTTAACATGTCCGTATTTTCCCGAAATCATCTCCGCAACAGCGATTCCTTCTTCTTCGGCCTTGTGTGCTAACATAGGACCAGTAACAACATCTCCAATTGCATATACGTTTTCAATATTTGTTTTAAATTTTTTATCAATTTTTACTCTTCCTCTTTCGTCTTTTTCAATATTTACATTTTCTAGGCCTAATCCATCTGTATTGGCTTTTCTTCCAATGCAAACAAGAACGACATCTGCTTCTAAAGAGTTGTTTGAGCCATCTTTTTCAAACTCTACAATCGCTTTTGATCCATTATTAGTCACCTTATTAACTTTTGATGAAAGATTAAATTTCATTCCCTGTCTTTTTAAAATCTTGTGAAAACTGTCTGAAACCTCTTTATCCATACCGGGAAGGATATGGTCCATATATTCAACAACTTCAACATCAGCGCCTAGTTTCATCCATACAGAACCAAGTTCAAGTCCAATAACGCCGCCTCCTATAACAACCATTTTAGATGGAACTTTTTCTAACGCTAGAGCACCAGTAGAAGATACAACAATTTTTTCATCAATATTAATATTTGGCAATGTAGAAACGGAAGAGCCAGTTGCTATAATAATATGTTTTCCACTTACTTGGCTGTCTGAGCCATCTGAATTTTTAACATTAATGGTATTTTTTGAATCAAAACTTCCATGGCCCTTGATATAAGTAACTTTATTTTTCTTAAATAAAAATTCAATTCCTTTTGTTAAACCATCTACAGTTTTTAATTTATGGTTCATCATTTTAGACACATCAAGAGACAAGCCATTTGTCATTATTCCAATTTTATCGAATTCTTTATTTGCTTTATGGAACATTTCGGCTGAATGAAGTAATGACTTAGATGGTATACAACCAACGTTTAGACATGTTCCTCCTAGAGATCCTCTAGATTCTATACAAGCTGTCTTATGCCCTAACTGAGCTGCACGTATTGCACATACATAACCACCTGGACCGCCTCCAATTACAATTACGTCAAAATTTTCCATTATAAATTTAAAAATAGTCTTCTTGGATCTTCAAGAATTTCTTTTACTCTAACAAGAAAAGAAACTGCTTCTTTTCCATCAATAATTCTGTGGTCATAAGATAAAGCTAGATACATCATTGGACGAATTTCTATTTTTCCATTAATCACTATCGGCCTTTGAACAATATTGTGCATTCCTAGAACGCCAGACTGCGGAGGGTTTAGAATTGGCGTTGAAAGCATTGAGCCATATATTCCTCCATTTGTAATTGTAAATGTACCACCTTGAAGTTCTTCAATCGATAATTGTCCATCTCTTGCTTTGCCACCAAGGTTAATAATTTCTTTTTCAATATCAGCAAATGACATTTGATCTGCGCTTCTTACAACTGGAACCACTAAGCCTTTGTCAGTACCAACTGCAACTCCAATATTATAATAATTTTTATAAACAATTTCTTCACCTTGAATTTCAGCATTGACGGCGGTGAAAGTTTGCAATGCATTCACACAAGCTTTTACAAAGAAAGACATAAACCCAAGTTTTACTCCATACATTTTTTCAAACTCTTCTTTGTTATCTTTTCTAATTTGCATAATCATTGACATATCAACTTCATTGAAAGTTGTTAGCATTGCTGCAGTATTTTGGGCCTCTTTCAATCTCTTAGCAATTGTTGCTCTGAGTCTAGACATTTTAACTCGTTCTTCAGGACCTTTGTCTTGGAATTTTTTATCTAGACCTGGGCTAATACCCATCAATCCAATTAGATCACTTTTTAAAATTTGACCTCTTCTACCAGTGCCTTGAATATTAGAAATGTCTAAATTGTTTTCTACTATAACTCTTTTAGCAGCTGGAGATGGCTCAATTGATTTCTTTTCTAAATTTATTGGAATAACTTTAGGTTCTTCTTTTAAAGAAACAACTTTTTCTAAAACCAATTCTTCTTTAGTTTCATCTTGTTTTATTTCTTCTTTAACTTCTTGAACTTTAGTATCTTCTTGTTTAGGTTTAGAAGCAACAGAACCCGCTTCACCTATTTCACCTAATTTTGTTCCAACTCCAACCGTCTCGCCTTCTTTAACACTAATTTCAGATAAAACACCTGAGGAGGGAGAGGTAACTTCAACACTAACCTTATCTGTTTCTAATTCAACTAAAGCTTCATCTTCATTTACAGTCTCACCTGGTTTTTTTAACCATTTAGCTACTGTAGCTTCAGTTACAGATTCACCAAGCGTTGGGACTAGTATTGGAGCACTCATTATATTGTAATCGCTTTTGTAACAATTTCTTGCTGTTGGGCAAGATGTTTTTTAACATAACCGGTTGCTGGTGATGCTGATGGCATTCTTCCAACATATTTAACTTTCTTAGAATTTGCTTTTATATATTCTAACGCACGATTTATATATCGTTCTACATGATTCCAACAACCCATATTCTGTGGTTCTTCTTGGCACCATACAAATTTTTTTGCATTTGAAAACCTTGAAAGATGCCTTGCTAAAGTTTTTGCTGGAAAAGGGTAAAGCTGTTCAATTCTTACAATCTGAACTTTATTTTCTTTAAGTTTTTCTCTCTCATCGACTAAATCATAATAAATTTTACCAGTACACAAAACAACATTTTGGATTTCATCATCTTTTACTAATGGCAACATATTATATTCAGAAAATTCTGCCTTATCCGATAGTACTCTGTGAAATGTATTTTCTTTAGTGAAGTCTTCTATCTCTGAAATACATCTTTTGTGCCTTAATAAAGATTTTGGTGTAAAAATTATTAATGGCTTTCTAAAAGGCCTATGAATTTGCCTTCTTAATGCATGAAAATAATTTGCTGGAGTTGTACAATTAACAACTTGAATATTTTCTTGAGCACAAGCTTGCAAATATCTTTCAACTCTTGCTGAAGAATGCTCAGGACCTTGACCTTCATAACCATGAGGCAAAAGCATCACTAACCCACTTGCTCGAGTCCATTTTTTTTCACCTGAACTAATAAATTGATCAAATATAACCTGTGCACCATTAGCGAAATCTCCAAACTGAGCTTCCCATAAAACTAAGGTGTCTGGGTCGGTTAAAGAGTATCCATATTCAAACCCCAAAACTCCCATTTCGGATAAGAGACTATCAATAATTTCTACTTTTCCTTGGTTTGATGAAAGGTTTTTAATCGGGTAATATCTCTCACCTGTTACTTGGTCATTAATACCTGCGTGCCTATGACTAAAAGTTCCTCTAACAGAATCTTGTCCAACTAACCTCACACCATAACCTTCGTCTGAAAGACTGGCTAATGCTAATGTTTCTGCCAATGCCCAATCAATTTCTTTTCCAGTTTCAAGCATATTGATTCTATTTTCAAATATTCTGGAGATTGTTTTATGAGGGTTAAATGTTGCAGGTATAGTACTTAGCTTACTACCTAAGGTCTTTACTTTTTCTAGATCAATACCTGTTACTCCTCGTCTATCTTGACCTAGCTCTGATGTAAATTTTGACCAAACTCCTGTGAACCAATCATGTTCATTAGGTATATAATTTTTAGAAGCTTCAAATTCTTCATCTAAAATATTTTGGAAATTTTGTAGTTCTTTTTTATAGTCCTCTTCAGTAATAGTTCCCTCATTAATTAATTTTTTTGAATATATGGTTAATGTGGACTCATGTTCTTTGATTTTTTTATACATGAGCGGTTGAGTAAATGATGGCTCATCGCCTTCATTGTGACCAAACTTCCTGTAGCAAAAAATATCTAAAACAACATCTCTTTTAAATTTTTGTCGATATTCAGTTGCAATCTTAGCACAATAAGTAACTGCTTCTGGATCATCTCCATTTACATGCAAAATAGGTGCTTGAACCATTTTAGCTACTTCTGATGGATATGGTGAAGATCTTGAAAACTCAGGCTGAGTTGTAAAACCAATTTGATTATTTACAATAATGTGAATTGTTCCTCCTATATTATGACCTGTCAGTCCTGACATAGCAAAACATTCTGCAACGATACCTTGGCCTGCAAAAGCGGCATCACCATGAAGTAAAATTGGTATAACCTGATTTCTTTCTTTATCGTTATGAAAATCTTGCTTAGCTCTGGTTTGTCCAAGAACAACCGGGTTAACAGCCTCAAGATGAGACGGATTTGCCGTTAAGCTTACATGAACTAAATTTCCATCAAACTCTCTATTTGCCGATGCTCCTAAATGATATTTTACATCTCCTGAAACGCCACCACTTGCAATACCCGGGTCTCCAGCAAATTCTCTAAAAATTTTTTTTAATGGCTTTTGAATTACATTGGTTAAAATATTTAACCTTCCTCTATGAGGCATACCAATTTTTACTTCTTTGCAGCCAAGCGCTCCTCCTACTTTAATGATTTGTTCCATTGCAGGAATTAAAGCTTCACAACCATCTAATCCAAATCTTTTAGTTCCAACATATTTTTTTGCTAAATATTTTTCAAAACCCTCTGCCTCTATCAATCTATTTAGAATTGCTTTCTTGCCTCGGTCAGTGAAATTTATTTCTTTATCTTTTCCTTCAATACGAGACTGAATCCAATTTTTTTCATCAGGGTCAGTCATGTGCATAAATTCAAAACCAATATTTGAACAATAAGTTCTGTTAAGAATATCCAATATCTCTTTAAGAGTTGCGTATTTAAGGCCTAAAACTTCGTCTAAAAATATTCTTTTATTTAAATCAGAATCTGAAAAACCATATGTCTTAGGATCAAGTTCTGGTGCGTATGTTTTTTTAGCTAATTGAAGCGGGTCTAAATCAGAATGCAAATGACCACGAATACGATAAGCTCTTATCATCATAATAGCCCTTACTGAATCTTTAGTGCTTGCTTCAATATGTTGAGGTGAGCTTTGTGGTTCTTCTTTTTTAATTTTTTCCTCAAGCGAATAATTTAGATTTTCTGGAATAAATTTTTCATAAATATCTGGATCAATATCTGAAGGCGATTTTATTTTTTTTGGTGACCATGATGCTCCTGAAACTTCTTTTTTTACTAAATCTTGATTATCATTAATTCCTTCAAAATATTGTTTCCAACTCTCAGGGACATCACTTGGACTATTACAATATTTTTCATACATTAATTCAATGTAAGAAGAATTAGATTTGCTTAAAAAAGATGTAGTTTGAAATATTTTATTTTTAGAGGCGGACATTGTTAGGCAGTATTATATCAACCATTCAGTACTGATTTCAATGTTTTTCCTATATCAGCTGGAGAATCTGTAACTGTAATTCCACAAGATTGCATTGTTTTAATCTTATCTTTTGCTCCGCCTTTGCCGCCTGCTATAATAGCTCCAGCGTGCCCCATCCTTCTTCCTGGAGGAGCCGTAATACCTGCAATGAAACCAACGGTTGGCTTTTTGATTGGGTTATTTTTTAAAAACTCTGCAGCTTCTTCTTCTGCAGATCCACCGATCTCCCCAATCATAATTATAGACTCTGTTTTCTCATCTTTTAAAAACAGATCTAAACAATCAATAAAATTTGTACCATTTACTGGGTCACCACCAATTCCAATACAAGTTGATTGGCCTAGGCCTTCAGCAGTTGTTTGTGCTACCGCTTCGTAAGTCAATGTTCCAGACCTTGAAACAATACCGACTGTTCCTTTTTTATGAATATGTCCCGGCATAATACCAATTTTACATTCTTCAGGAGTTATAATTCCAGGGCAGTTCGGGCCTATCAATCTTGAATTTGAATTTTGCAATCTTTCTTTAACTTTAATCATATCAAGAATTGGAATTCCTTCAGTGATACATACAATTAGAGGAATTTTTGCATCAATCGCTTCTACGATAGCTGATGCAGCAAACTTAGCTGGAACATAGATCATAGTTGCGTCAGCACCAGTTTGATCGACAGCTTCTTGAACCGTATTAAAGACAGGCTTTCCAAGATGAACTTGACCGCCTTTTTTTGGTGTAACACCACCAACTAAATTTGTACCATAAGCTAAAGCTTGTTCGGAATGAAATGTTCCATTAGCTCCGGTAAAGCCTTGGCATATTAATTTTGTATCTTTGTTAACTAATACTGACATTTACTTAATCGCCTCTACAATTTTCTTAGCCGCATCATTTAAGTCATCCGCAGGAATAATTTTTAATCCAGAATTGTTTAGTATTTCTTTTCCTTTTTCAAAATTTGTTCCAGCTAATCTTACTACTAAAGGAATTTTTAACTCAGTTTCTTTGGCAGCTGCAATTACGCCTTCGGCAATTACATCACAACGCATAATTCCTCCAAAAATATTTATTAAAATTCCCTTTACGTTTTTATCTGACAAAATAATTTTAAAAGCTGCAGTCACTTTTTCCTTAGAGGCTCCACCTCCAACATCTAAAAAGTTTGCAGGTTCAGATCCATAAAGGTTAATAATATCCATAGTCGCCATTGCTAATCCTGCGCCATTAACCATGCATCCAATTTGACCATCTAATTTAATGTAAGCTAGATCATACTTGCTAGCTTCAATTTCCATTGGGTCTTCTTCATTTAAATCTCTTAATTCTAAAATTTCAGGGTGTCTAAATAAAGCGTTATCGTCAAAATTAATTTTGGCATCCAAACAAACAACTTTATTATCTTTAGTAAGAATTAATGGATTTACTTCAATTAAATTTGCATCAGTTTTAATTAATGACTGATACAAAGCTTGAACAATTTTTTTTCCATCTTCTAAAGCATTTCCATCAAGATTAAACGGTTTTAAAACACTTAATACATCATTATCATTAACTTTATCTTCTATACCAACACGTGTGGTAATAATTTTTTCAGGTGTTTTAGCTGCTACTTCTTCAATATCCATGCCGCCTTCAGCACTTGATATAAAAGCAATTTTTGATGTAGCTCTGTCTACAAGACATGATAAATAAAACTCCTTTTCTATTTCAGAAGCGTCTTCTAAATACAGCCTCTTAACTTCTCTGCCTTGTGGACCTGTTTGATGAGTAACTAATACCTTTCCAAACAGCTCTTTAGCTTCTTTTTTTAATTCATCAAAATTATTTACTAACTTAACGCCCCCGGCTTTTCCTCTCCCGCCAGCATGAATTTGGGCTTTTAAAACAATTTTATTAGTAGTAATTTTTTTTGCTGCTGCTTCTAATTCATCTAAGCTAAATACAGGACAGCCATTTGGAACAGGTGCTCCAAATTTTTTTAAAATTTCTTTTGCTTGATGTTCGTGAATATTCAATTTTATTTTAAAGAAGGATCGATATTTTTTGCAGCATCTAATAATTCATTAACCGCTGCAATTGAAATATCAAAGTTCTTTTTCTCCTCTTCATCTAAATCTAACTCAATTACTTTTTCAATACCATTAGATCCTATTACTGCTGGTACGCCCGCATAAAGATCACTCACTCCATATTTATTTTCTAAATAAACTGCACAAGGCAATGTTTTCTTTTGATCCTTCAAATATGACTCTGCCATATCAATAGCTGAAGCAGCAGGAGCATAAAAAGCAGAACCATTTCCTAGAAATTTAACAATTTCAGCTCCACCTTTTCTAGTTCTATCAATAATAGAGTCTAATTTATCTTTTGATAATTTTCCATCTTTGACAAAATCCATTAAATTTTTACCATCAATAGTAGTTCTGTTTGGAACTGGAACCATTGTATCCCCATGACCACCAAGAACAAATGAGTCAATTTTTTTAATAGGGATATTTAATTCTTTTGATAAAAATAGTTTAAATCTTGAAGTGTCTAATACACCAGCCATCCCCACAACTTTATTTTTTGGAAGTCCAGAGTATTTTTGTAACGCCATAACAATAACATCAAGGGGGTTTGTAATACAAATAACAAAAGCATTCGGAGATGATTTTGCAATTCCTTCACCAACTTGTTTGATGATTTTTAAATTAGTTCCTAATAAGTCATCTCTAGTCATTCCAGGTTTTCTTGGAATACCAGCTGTTATAATTATAACGTCTGAATTTTTGGTATCATCATAATTATTTGTTCCTGTAAAATTAACATCAAAACCATCTATTGCAGATGATTGAGCAATGTCTAAAGCTTTTCCTTTTGCAACACCTTCAGCAACATCAAAAAGAACGACTTCATTTGCAAGTTCTTTTAATCCAATTAAATGAGCTAGTGTTCCACCTATTTGACCGGCACCGATTAGAGAAATTTTTTTCATGCGGGATATATATTTAATGGAAAGCAAAAATCAAAGACTAAATTGAAGCAGTAAAAATGTGTATTTCTATGAAGTTTAATGATGCAAAACTATATTCAACATTCTTCTAAGAGGCTCAGCCGCTCCCCATAATAATTGGTCGCCAACTGTAAATACGTTAAGGTAATCATCACCAATATTCAACTTTCTTACTCTACCTACAGGAATAATTAATGAGCCACTTACTTTTGCTGGACTGAGTTCTCTGATTGTATCTTCTTTTTCATTTGGGATTAACCTAGTCCATTCACTTGTTTGTTCTATAATATTTTCAATTTCATCTAACGGTAATTTTTTGTTTAGCTTTATAGTTAATGCTGCACTATGAGAACGCATTGCACCTACTCTTACACATGTTCCATCAATCGGAATAGGTTTTGAGTTTCCTAAAATTTTGTTAGTTTCTGCAAAAGCTTTCCACTCTTCTCTGGACTGCCCATTATCTAATTTTGAGTCAATCCATGGTATCAAGCTACCTGCTAGCGGTACTCTAAAATGGTCAACGGGAAATTTTTCAGAATTCATTTCACTACGAACCTGTTGGTCAATTTCTAAAATTTCAGAAGCTGGATCATTTAAAAGATCTTTTGCGCCAGAATGCAAATATCCCATTTGATTAAGTAGCTCTCTCATATTTTGAGCTCCGCCACCCGAAGCAGCTTGGTAAGTCATAGAGGTTGCCCATTCTACCAAGCCCTTTTTAAACAAACCACCAATACCCATTAACATGCAACTTACTGTACAATTGCCACCAATAAATTCTTTTTTTCCATTTATTAAGGCATCTTCAATAATATTTTTATTAATAGGATCTAATACAATTGTACTCGAATCTTCCATTCTTAAGTTTGATGCTGCATCAATCCAAAAACCTTTCCATCCATTATTTCTTAAATCCTCAAAAATTCTTTTTGTATAATCGCTTCCTTGGCAAGTTAAAATAACATCCATCTTTTTAAGAGACTCAATGTCAAAAGCATCTTGTAAAACATTTGCACCTTCTCCTAGGTTAGGTCCCTCTTTACCAGACTGAGAAGTGCTAAAAAAAACTGGTTCTTTAATATTTTTAAAATCACCTTCTTCGATCATTCTATTAATCAAAACAGAACCAACCATTCCTCTCCAACCAACAAATCCAACGCGTGTAATGCTCATAAATTAACTATAAATCAATTTTTAAAAAAATGTAAAAAAAATTAGAAATCTTTATTTCATCGTTGGCATTGTAAATTCAGGATTATCCTTAATCCCCGAAGGCCATCTTGAAGTAATAGTTTTTAATTTTGTATAAAACCTTATTCCTTCAGGTCCATGCATATGTTGGTCACCAAATAAAGAGCGTTTCCATCCACCAAAACTATGAAAAGCCATTGGTACTGGTATTGGTATATTAACCCCAACCATTCCTACTTTGATTTTATTTGTAAAAGTTCTAGCACTGTCTCCGTCTCTAGTAAAAATGGAAGTTCCATTTCCATATTCATGATTATTAATTAAATCAACTGCTGAATTAAAGTCTTTAACTCTTACAACAGATAAAACTGGACCAAAAATTTCCTCTTTATAAATGCGCATTTTGTCAGTGACATGATCAAATAAGCAACCACCTATGTAGAAGCCATTTTCATATCCTTGTAACTTTAGATTTCTTCCATCAACAACTAATTTTGCACCTTCCTCAACCCCTAAATCTACATAACCTCTAACTTTGTCTAAATGTTCTTTGGTAACAAGAGGACCCATTTCAGATGTTTTATCCATCCCAGGACCAACTTTTAAAGCTTCAACTTTTTGAGAAAGTCTTTTAACAAGTTCATCACCAATATTCCCAACAGCGACAGCTACAGACTGAGCCATACAACGTTCACCTGCTGATCCATAAGCGGCGCCCATCAAACCATTTACTGCCTGATCAAGATCAGAATCTGGCATTACTACACAATGATTTTTTGCTCCACCTAAAGCTTGAACTCTTTTTTCAAACTTTGCAGCATTTTCGTATATATATTTTGCAATCCCAGTTGATCCTACAAAGCTAATCGCAGCTACATCTTTATGTTCTAAAAGTGCATCAACAGATTCTTTATCACCATTAACAACATTAAAAACACCATCAGGTAAACCGGCTTGCTTCAATAAATCAGCTAACATCATCGAGCAACTTGGGTCCTTTTCAGATGGCTTTAATATAAAAGTATTTCCACATGCTATTGCAACTGGAAACATCCACATTGGCACCATGGCTGGAAAATTAAATGGAGTGATACCAGCACAAACTCCAAGTGGTTGTCTCATGGACCAGCTGTCTACACCTTTACCAACGTTTTCGGTAAACTCCCCTTTTAATAAATGAGGAATACCACAAGCAAACTCAACAACTTCTAATCCTCGTGTTAATGATCCTTTCGCATCATCATAAACTTTTCCATGCTCAGCAACTATTAACTTTGTTAACTCATCTGAGTTTTTTTCAATAAGTTCTTTAAATTTAAATAAAATTCTAGCTCTTGTGATTGGTGGAGTATCTGCCCATGCAGGAAAAGCTTTTGTAGCAGCTTCAACTGCAAAATTAAGATCAGATCTTGATGCTAAATTAACTTTTGCTTGGACTTCACCAGTTGCTGGATTAAAAACATCTGCAGTTCTTTTGCTTTCACCCTTAAATTCTTTGCCACCCACGAAGTGGAAAATATTTTTCATAATCTTGATCTTACTACGCTGATTTTTCAGTCACCAGCATTTTTTTAATAGAACCAATCGCTTTTGCTGGGTTTAAGCCTTTTGGACAGGCGTTTGTACAATTCATAATAGTATGACATCTAAATAGCTTTAATTCATCTGCCACTTTTTTTAATCTTTTTTGTCTTTCCTCATCTCTACTATCAATAATCCATCTATAAGCTTGCAATAAAACTGCAGGACCTAAATATTTATCACCATTCCACCAATAACTTGGGCACGAAGTTGCGCAACAAGCACATAAAATACATTCGTATAAACCATCTAGTTTTGATCTGTCCTCTATTGTCTGTAAACTTTCAGTACCATTGGATTCTTTGTTTGACTGCATCCAAGGTTCAACGGATTGATATTGTTTATATAATTGTTTTAAGTTTGGAACTAAATCTTTAATAACTGGCATATGCGGCAATGGATAAATATTAATATCCCCGTCAATTTCTTCTGCTGATTTTGTGCAAGCCAGTGTATTTGATCCATCTATATTCATTGCACAAGAACCACAGATACCTTCTCTGCAAGATCTTCTAAAAGTTACTGTTGAGTCAATTTCATTTTTTATTTTTATTAATGCATCTAAAACCATTGGACCACAATTATCCATATCTACCTCGTAAGTATCTACACGAGGATTTTCATCTTTATCAGGATCCCAGCGATAAACGTTTACTTTCTTAATATTTTTAGAGTCAGTTTCAGATTTAAAGTATTTTCCTTTTTTAATTTCAGAATTTTTTGGAAGGTTAAATTGAACCATAATTAATACACTCTCGCTTTTGGAGGAAAATATTGTACGTCATTTGTTAGTGTATAATTATGAACATCTCTATAATTTAATTTTACTTTCCCATCTTCATGCCATGCTAAAGTATGTTTCATCCAGTTCTCATCATCTCTATCTTTAAAATCTTCTCTAGAGTGAGCGCCTCTGCTTTCTTTTCTATTTTCAGCAGATGCAACGGTCACTTGAGACTGTCTAATTAAATTATCAAATTCTAATGCTTCAACTAAATCAGTATTAAAAATTAACGATCTATCTTTAACAGATATGTTGCTTAAGCCCTGCCAAGGCTCTTGAATTTCATTTAAGCCTTCTTTTAAAGTTTTATCTGTTCTAAATACTGCACATTTACTTTGCATAGTTCTTTGCATTTTATCTCTTAATATTGCTGTAGGTGTATCGCCGTCGGCATTTCTCATTTTATCAAAACGATCTAAGCATTTTTGTGTTTCTGCATCTGAAATATTTTCATGTTTAGAATTAGGTTTTACTTTTTCAGCTGCTTTTACAGCTGCAGCTTTACCAAATACTACAAGATCGATTAAAGAGTTAGATCCCAAACGGTTTGCACCATGTACTGAGACACATGCTGCCTCACCAACGGCCATCAAACCTTCTACGATAGTGTCTGAACCACTTGCATCTTTAGTCAAAACTTCTCCGAAATAATTTGTAGGTATTCCGCCCATATTATAATGAACTGTAGGTAATACAGGTATTGGTTCTTTGGTAACATCAACACCAGCAAAAACTTTTGCAGATTCTGAGATACCAGGTAATCTTTCTTTTAAAATTTTTGCATCTAAATGATTAAGGTGCAAGAAAATATGATCTTTATTTTTTCCAACCCCTCTACCTTCATTAATTTCTATTGTCATTGATCTTGAAACAACATCTCTAGAAGCAAGATCTTTTGCTGAAGGTGCGTATCTTTCCATAAATCTCTCACCTTCTGAGTTAACTAAAAATCCACCTTCACCTCTGCTACCTTCTGTAATTAAACAGCCAGCTCCGTAAATTCCGGTTGGATGAAATTGAACAAACTCCATATCTTGTAACGGCAAACCAGCTCTGAGAACCATTCCTCCGCCATCTCCTGTACAAGTATGTGCAGAAGTTGCTGAAAAATATGCTCTTCCATAGCCACCTGTTGCAAGAATTACCATTTTAGATCTAAAACGATGAATAGTTCCGTCTTGTAAGTTCCATGCAATAATTCCTTGGCACTTTCCATTTTCCATAATTAGATCAAGTGCAAAATATTCTATAAAAAACTCAGTATCTCTTTTAAGAGCTTGACCATAAAGTGTGTGAAGAATAGCGTGACCTGTTCTATCGGCTGCTGCACAAGTTCTTTGAACAACACCATTTCCATAATTTTTTGTCATTCCGCCGAATGGTCTTTGGTAAATTTTACCTTCCTCTGTTCTACTAAATGGCACACCGTACTTTTCTAATTCAATAACAGCTTGGGGCGCTTCTTTACAAAGAAATTCAATTGCATCTTGATCACCTAGCCAATCAGCTCCTTTAACAGTATCATACATGTGCCAACGCCAATCGTCTTCGCACATATTACCTAATGCAGCTGAAATACCGCCTTGTGCTGCTGCTGTGTGACTTCTTGTTGGGAACACCTTTGAAACGCATGCAGTTTTTAGTCCAGCCTCGGATAACCCAACCGCAGCTCTCAGACCTGAGCCACCTGCTCCTACTACAACTACATCATATTCATGATTAATTACGTCGTAACTCATAGTCCTAATATAACCATTGCTGCAATAGCGGCAACAGGAATTATTAAAGAAATTAATAATATTAAACCGCTAGCTATTTTTTTTACCTTTTCGTCGTGAATATAATCTTCAAATATTTCGCCCATTCCAATTCTCATATGAAAAAAAGCTAAAATAAATACTAAACTTAAAATTCCAACATAAGTCTTATTACTTAAAAACATAAGTGCCTCTGAATAATTAGAGGTCATTAAATTATCAAAGTGAAATAAGAACCAAACTAAAAAGGGTAATAAAATCACGGCAGCTACTCTTTGTAATAACCATTTTGAAACTACGTGATTCATTAAAATATCCATACTAAAAAAGTTAAAATAAAAGATGATAACAAAACTAAAATACCGCTTAAATTTGCAATTTTAAGTTCATAACCATAACCCATATCCCAAAATAAATGTCTGATCCCATTTAATAAGTGGTAAGAAAAAGACCAGGTAATGCCAACAAATATAAATTTTCCAAAGACCGTTGAGGCAAAAATTTCGAATAAATTATAAAAATTCTCTCCTAAAAAAAGCATAAATATCCAGAGCGCAAAAAATGTCATACCGGCTAAATTGAACACAGATGTCATTCTATGTGTAATAGATAAAATAGAAGATAGCTGCCATTTATAAACTTGCAGATGCGGAGATAATGGACTTTCAGATTTCATAATATTTTAGTGCTTTTAGCTTAAAATGATAATTATTCAAAATCTAAAGATGTCTCAACTGTAAATAAAATTACTTTAATTTATCTATTATTGCAGAACCCATCTCAGAAGTTGAAACTTTTTGCTTGCCCTCTTCCATAATATCAGGGGTTCTAAGACCATCTTTAAGAACAGCTTTGACGGCAGAATCTATTTCATCTGCAACCTGATCTAGATCTAATGAATATTTTAGAGCCATTGCAAAGCTAAGAATCATTGCAAGAGGATTTGCTATACCCTGACCGGCAATATCTGGCGCAGATCCATGACAAGGCTCATACATTGATCTGACCCTTCCATTTTTGTCTTTTTCACTTAAAGACGCAGAAGGCAACATACCCAACGAACCTGTTAACATAGCAGCTTCATCTGAAAGCATATCTCCAAATAAGTTATCAGTAACAATTACATCAAATTGTTTTGGGTTCCTGACTAGTTGCATCGCGCAATTATCTGCAAGCATATGACTTAATTCAATATCTTTATAATTTTTGTTTTCATCGTAAAATTTTTGAACTTCTTCTTTCCATAACATACCAGCTTCCATTACATTTGATTTTTCTGCTGAAGTAACTTTCTTTTTTCTTTTTTTTGCTAAATCAAAAGCAACTTTGGTAACTCTTATAATTTCTTTCGAAGTATAGACGTGAGTATTAACACCTCTTCTTTCTCCATTTGCAATTGGCTCAATTCCGCGAGGTTCTCCAAAATAAATTCCACCAGTCAGTTCTCTTACAATCAAAATATCAAGGTCAGATACGATTTCAGGTTTTAAACTTGAAGCACTTACAAGTTCAGAAAAACAAATTGCAGGTCTTAGATTTGCAAATAATCTAAGTTCTTTTCTTAATCTTAATAATGCTCTTTCTGGCCTCTTTGAAAATTCAAGTTGATCATATTTAGGTCCGCCTACTGCACCAAGCAATACGGCATCACTATCCATTGCTTTGTAAAGCACGTCATCAGTCAATGGTGTTTTGTGCTTATCATACGAAGAACCACCTACTAATTCTTCAGTAATATTAAGTTCAAGTTTTTTATTTAAATTTAAAAATGAAATTATTTTTTTAACTTCGTCCATTATTTCAGGACCAATTCCATCTCCACCAAGTAATAATAAATTTTTAGGCACTAAATAACCAAGGTGTATCTTTTTTCTTTTTTTCTAGATAGCTTTCAACGTCATTTGTCTTTTTTAAGCTAAGTGCAATATCGTCATAACCGTTAATTAGACACTCTTTTCTAAATGGCTCTACATCAAAATCAAAAGGCCTGTTATCTCCTTTTTCAATTTTTTGATCTTCCAAATTAATTGTTATTTCTTTTTTTTCTTTTGATAATTCAGCTAACTCTTTGATCTCTTCATCTTTTAATATAATGGGCAAAATACCATTCTTAAAACAGTTGTTATAAAAAATATCTGCAAATGAAGGTGCAATAACTACTTTAATACCAAAATCTAATAATGACCAAGGGGCATGCTCTCTTGAAGATCCGCAACCAAAATTTTTTTCACCAATTAGAATTTTGGATTGATTATAAGGCTCTTGATTTAAAACAAATTCTTTTAGAGGATTACCTTGTTCATCATATCTTAATTCAAAAAATAAACTTTTTCCAAGACCAGTTCTTTGAATTGTTTTTAAAAACTGTTTTGGAATAATCATATCTGTATCTACATTTACGATTGGTAGATAAGCTGGAATACTTTTAATTTTACTAAATTTATCCATTATAATATTTTCTTACATCAGTTAGTTTTCCTTCAATAGCTGCTGCAGCTGCCATTGCCGGGCTACATAAATGCGTTCTTCCACCTCTACCTTGTCTTCCCTCAAAGTTTCTATTTGATGTAGACGCACATCTTTCTTGAGGTTTTAATTGATCTGGGTTCATGCCTAAACACATTGAACATCCTGCATTTCTCCACTCTAAGCCTGAATCGATAAATATTTTATCTAAACCTTCTTCTTCAGCTTGCTTTTTAACCAATCCTGAACCAGGTACTACATAACCTGTTACATTTTTTGCAATTTTTTTCCCTTTTAAAATCTCTGCCGCTGCTCTTAAATCTTGAATTCTACCGTTTGTACATGATCCAATAAAAACTTTATCAATAGAAATTTGATCTAATTTAGTGTCAGGAGTTAACCCCATATAATCTAAAGATCTTTCTACTGCCTTTCTTTTATCTGGATCAGAAAATTTTTCTGGTCCTGGAACAGAAGCATTTATAGGCAATACATCTTCAGGACTTGTTCCCCAAGTCACTGTAGGAATTATATCTTCAGCTTTTAAAATTAATGTTTCATCATATTTTGCATCTGGGTCGGACTTTAATGATAACCAATAATTTTTTGCTTTTTCCCAATCCTCACCTTTTGGTGATAATGGTCTATCTTTTAAAAATTCTACAGTTTTTTCATCAGGCTCAATAATTCCAGCTCTTGCGCCTGCCTCAATTGACATATTACAAACAGTCATTCTTTCTTCCATAGATAAATTTTTGATTGCCTCACCACAATACTCAATCACAAACCCAGTTCCTCCAGCAGTTCCAATTTTTCCGATGATTGTAAGAATTATATCTTTTGCAGTCACGCCTGTTGGAAGTTTACCTTGAATTTCAATTTTCATATTTTTAGATTTTCTTTGGATCAAGGTTTGAGTTGCCAAAACATGTTCAACCTCTGATGTTCCAATTCCAAATGCTAGCGCTCCAAATGCCCCATGTGTTGCTGTATGACTATCGCCGCAAACGATTGTCATTCCAGGTTGGGTTAAACCTTGTTCTGGTCCAATGACATGGACAATTCCTTGTCTAATGTCATTTAATCCAAAAAAGCTAATTCCAAATTCTTTGCAATTATTATCTAAAGTTTCATATTGAATTCTTGAATCTTCATTTTCAATTGGTTTGCTTCGATCAGTTGTAGGAACGTTATGATCAGCAACCGCCAAAGTATATTCAGGATGTTTCACTTTTCTATTATTCATCCTTAATCCTTCAAAAGCTTGTGGGCTAGTTACTTCATGCACTAAATGTCTATCGATGTACAAAAGGCAAGTTCCATCATCTTGCTTTGTCACTAAATGGTTTTCGAATAATTTGTCGTATAATGTTTGAGCCATTATAAGATTATTTTTTTTCTAAATTTGTTTCTTTTGGATTTTCTGATTTTGCTTCAGCTGAAGTTTGTTCTTTTTCTGCTTCGGTATTGATAGCTTCGTTGGCTATTTGCTCTTTTGGAGCTTCTTGCGCAACATCTATACCTAATTTCTTTTTAATCTTTTCATTAATACGAGCAGACTTTCCACTTCTGTCTCTTAAGTAGTAAAGTTTTGCTCTTCTCACTTTACCAGATCTTATTAGTTCTACTGAATCTAAATTTGGACTATATAATTGAAATACTCTCTCTACACCTTCGCCAAAGGAAACTTTTCTAACTGTAAATGAAGAATTAATGCCACCATTTTTTTTTGCTATACAAACACCTTCAAAAGCTTGGACTCTCTGTCTTTTGCCTTCAACGATCCTTACATTTACTTTAATTGTATCACCTGGAAAGAACTCTGTAATTTTTTTTCCAGTTGAAATTTGTTCTAGATGTTTTTTATTTATTTCTTCAATTCTATTCATTTTTTAATTTTTTTTATTATTATTACAGTACTTTGACCATAAATCTGGTCTAAGGCGCTGAGTTATACTCTGTGATTGATTTAAACGCCAGTCTTTTATTTCCGCATGATTCCCAGATAATAGAACGCTTGGAACCTCTAAATCCTTCCATTTTCTTGGCTGCGTGTATTGAGGATATTCCAATAAATTATTACTAAAACTCTCATCTTTAATTGAATTTTCATTACCAAGTACACCAGGCAATAATCTTAAAACTGCATCCAGAACAATGATTGCAGCACTTTCTCCACCTGAAAGCACATAGTCTCCTACTGAAATTTCTTCAATATTTCTTTGGTCTAAAACTCTCTGATCTACACCTTCAAAATGACCACACAATAAATTTATTCCTTTAAATTTTGAAAATTCTTCTGCTAATTGTTGATCAAAAACTTTTCCCCTTGGAGATAAATAAAAAGTCTTAAAATTATTTAAATTTTTTTCCAAGCACTCATCAACTACATCAGCTTTCAAAACCATGCCACTGCCTCCTCCGAAAGGCCTATCATCAACTGTAGCATGCTTATCATACGCATAATCACGAATATTTTTTACATTAAGTTCCCAAATTTTATTCTCTGAAGCTCTTTGGTAAATTCCATAACCAAGAGCTCCAGGAAAAACTTCAGGATACAATGTAAAAATATTTGCTGAAAACACTTTTTCTATTTTTTCTCTTCTTGTTTGTCTTCAGCTTTAGGAGCATCAACAGCCTCTTCTTTTTCTTTTGGCGCTTCCGCTTCAGGTTTTGTTGCCTCGACAGCCACTTCTTCTTTTGGTGCTTCTGCTTCAGATTTAGCTTCAGTCTCTGGTTGAGAGCTTTCTACTGGTTGTTCAGCTTCGGCTTTTGCAGCTTCTTCAGCAGCTTTTTTTGCCTCTTCAGCTGCAGCTAATCTTTCTTGCGCTTTCTTTTTTGGCTTAGCTTTAATTGGATTATTTTTTTGTGCAGGCTTAGGAATTACATTTGCTTCACCTAAAAATCTGGCAATACGGTCAGATGGTCTTGCTCCTTTTTCTAACCAGTACTTAATTCTCTCAATATCTAAACTCAGTCTTTCTTTTTTATCTTTTGGTAATAGAGGATTAAAAAAACCTACTTTTTCAATAAATCTTCCATCACGCGGTTTCCTAGAGTCTGCAATTACAATTTTATAAACTGGTCTTTTTTTTGCTCCTCCTCTAGACATTCTTATTTTTAACATTGTTTTCCTTTCGTTTATTATTTTAAGTTATTTAAAAAATCTGGCGGTATACCGTCCAAACCTTGTAAAGCTCCTCTTCCACCTTTTGACATTTTTTTCATAACGTTTGTCATCATCTTATGTTGTTTGAGAAGCTTATTTACCATTGAAATGTCTGTTCCAGATCCATTTGCAATTCTTTTCTTTCTAGAGCCTCCAATAATTTTTGGATTATCTCTTTCATTTTGTGTCATAGATAAAATTATTGCTTCTTGTTTATTAAGTAAGCTTTCATCTAAGTTTGATTCATCAATTTGCTTTTTTATTTTCGAAACCCCGGGCATCATGCTTAGAACGCCACTCATTCCACCAACTTTTTTCATTTGTCTAATCTGCTGAAGGTAAGTATCAAAAGTAAAAGATCCTTTTTTCAAATCCTCTTCAATTTTTTCAATTTTTTCTTGCTCTAAATCTTCTGCAACTTTTTCAACTAAAGATACAACATCTCCCATCCCAAGGATCCGATTAGCTATACGATCAGGATGAAAAGTTTCCAGTTGATCAATTTTTTCTCCAGTAGCTAAAAATTTAATAGGACACCCCGTAACCGCTTTCATACTCAAAGCTGCTCCGCCTTTACCATCACCATCAATTCTTGTAAGAATAATTGAGGATAAATTTACAGTTTTTTGAAATTCTTGTGCAATATTTACCGCATCCTGTCCGGTTAATGAGTCAGCAACTAATATGATTTCATGTGGCTGAATTTCATTTTCTAACTGCCTAAGTTCCATCATCATTTGTTGGTCAATCTGAGTTCTTCCAGCGGTATCAAAAATAACCACATCCTCTCCACTTAAAGAAACTGCGTTCAAAGCTCTTTTTGATATTTCAATAGGTAACTGTCCATCCATAATTGGCAAGGTTTTGATATCATTATCAGTTCCAAGTACTTCTAGTTGTTGTTGAGCAGCAGGACGATAAATATCCAAACTTGCCATTAAAACTTTTTTTGATAATTTTTTTTGCAAAAAATGACCTAATTTTGCTGTTGAAGTTGTTTTTCCTGAACCTTGTAAACCGACTACTAAAATTTTAACTGGCGGAACATTTTCTAAATTTAAATCAGACTTCTCACTACCTAATACATTTATCAATTCATCGTTTACAATTTTGATGATCATCTGGCCAGGAGTTACAGATTTTAAAACTTCTTGGCCGATAATTTTTGGTTTTACATCTTCAATAAATTTTTTAGTAACTGAAAGCGCAACGTCAGATTCTAATAAAGCTTGTCTTATTTTTCTAAGACCCTCGTCAGCTTGTTTCTCATCTAGCCTTGTTATCTTATTAAAAAAAGAAAAGGCCGATTCAATTTTATCTGTTAAATTCTCAAACATAATTTTTCTTTACTTCCAGCAGGTATCGCACTAGTGGGCGAAAACTCGCTGACTAGTGTTGATCTCCCTTATTCAGGGACACCAGAAAAAGACTACCTTTTTCTTGGAAGTGGGCTGAAACTACATAGATATGTTTATAAAGTCAAGAAAACGGTCTAAAACTAAATAATTATGAATTTTAAAGCTTTTAAAATGGACGGTTTAGGAAACGATTTCTTAATAATAGATAATAGAAATCAAAAAATAAATTTAAACTCCAGTCAAATTTTAGAGCTTTCTAATAGAAAAAATGGAATTGGCTTTGATCAATTAATTTATATTGAAAATTCGGACGAAGCCGATGCTGAAATCAAATATTTTAATTCGGATGGCAAAAAAGCTGATGCATGTGGAAATGGTAACAGATGTATTTCAGATATTTTAATAAAAGAGAAAAAAAAAGATAATGTAACATTTAAAGTTAATAGCTTTATACATAATGGATCTAGGGATGCTGATAACCTAATTAGTGTCTTAATGCCCAAGCCAAAACTTAACCTTTCGGAAATTCCTGTCTCTAAAGATGTAAAAAATAATCCAATAGAAATTGAAGTGAGTGATAAAAAATTTTTAGGCCATCTTATCAATGTTGGAAACCCGCATATAATTTTTTTTAATAAAATTTCAGATGAAGAGTTATTGAAAATTGGGCCCAAAATTGAAAATTTAAGCTACTTTCCAGATAGAGCAAATGTCACTTTTGCAGATGTAAAAAATAAAGAAAATATTGAGGTTAACGTTTGGGAAAGAGGTGCTGGCAAGACATTGGCATGTGGTACAGCTGCATGTGCAACCGCATATGTTTCGATAAAGTTAGAACTTGTCAATAATCCTGTGAATATTCATTTTAAATATGGTCACTTACAAGTCAAAATTAATGCGGACAATACAATTATAATGACTGGACCAGTATCAGAAAAAAAAGAAATAGAAGTAAATTTATAATGCCAAATAAAAATATTATAACTTATGGTTGTCGACTAAATATCTATGAGTCTGAAGTAATTCAAAAGCACTTGGAAAAAGCAAAACTTCAAGATTATATTTTGTTTAATAGTTGCTCAGTAACCAATGAAGCTAAAAAAAAAGTTATTGATGATATTAAAAAATATAAAAAAAAATATCCTCAAAAAAAAATAATAGTTACAGGGTGTGCGTCGCAAATAGATAGTGAGACTTTTCTTAATATGAAAGAAGTTGAACATGTAATTGGTAATAAAGAAAAAATGGAATTTGAGACCTTCTTAAAAATTTCTAGTGATAAAATTAAAAATAAAGTATCTGATATCATGGAGCTTAAAAGTATAGCTCCTCAATTTCTTGAAAGCTTTGAAAATCATTCAAGAGCCTTTATTCAAATTCAAAATGGTTGTGATCACAGATGTACATTCTGCACCATTCCTTACGGTAGAGGAAATTCTAGGAGTTTACCAATTGAAAGTATTATAGAGCAAATTAATGTTTTAAATGAAAAAGGTTTTAACGAAATCGTTCTGACAGGCGTTGATCTCACCTCGTATGGCCCTGACTTAAATGAAAAAGCAAATTTAGGAAAACTTATAGAAGCAATCTTAAAAAATAACAAAGAGCTTAAAAGACTTAGACTGTCATCTTTAGATTCAATAGAAATTGACAGTTTACTATTTGAAATTCTTTCTTCTGAAAAAAGAATTATGCCACATTTTCATTTGTCCATGCAATCTGGAGATAATATGATTTTAAAAAGAATGAAAAGAAGGCATCAAAGAGAACATGCGATTGATTTTTGCAATAAAATAAAATCAGCTCGTCCTGAGGTTATTTTTGGAGCAGATTTAATTGCTGGATTTCCAACAGAAACAGAGGAGATGTTTCACAATACTCTAAAAATTATTGATGAATGTGATTTGACTTTGCTTCATGTCTTTCCTTTTTCCCCCATGGAAAAAGCACCAGCTTCGAAAATGCCACAAGTTCCAAGACATATTATCAAGGAAAGAGCAAAAATCTTGAGAGAGAAAGGTCAATTAAAAATGAAAAACAAATTTAAAGATACAGTTGGAAAAACTTTAAATGTCCTGACCGAGAAAAACTCTTTTGGTTATTCTGAAAATTATTTAAAAGTTAAAATTTCTGGGAAAAACTCTTTAAAAGAAGGTGAAATTTTGCCCGTTCAAATTACAGGGTATAATCCGAATTATCTTGAAGCAACCATTTAAATTTAATGCAAATTTTTAAAAAAATATCTGAGGGTCTAAAGAAAACATCAAAAAATTTCACAACAGGAATAAATGATATTTTTAATAAATCAAAACCATCCAATGAAATTATTCAAGACCTAGAAGACTTCATGATCTCCTCTGATATCGGGTTACCTTTAACTGAAAAAATAATAGAAAATGTAAAAAATAAAAAATTTAGTGATGAACAGTTGAATGAAAAGAATTTTTTAGAAATTTTAAAAAGCGAAATGTTGGAAATTTTAAAACCCGTAGAAAAAAATATCTTTGATAAATCAACTAATTTAGAAACTATTATAGTTTGTGGAGTAAATGGAACTGGAAAAACAACAACAATTGGAAAATTATGTAAAATTTTAAAAAATAATAATTCCAAAGTAATCGTAGGTGCCGCAGATACTTTTAGAGCAGCTGCAATTGATCAGTTAGAAAATTGGTGTCAAAAAAATTTGATTGATATAGAAAAATCTGATCCCGGTACTGATCCAGCTGCAGTTGCTTTCAAAACATTAGAAAAAGCAAAACAAAATAATTATGATTATTGCATCATTGATACTGCAGGAAGATTACATAACAAAAAAAATCTTATGGATGAATTTTCTAAGATAATCAGAGTAATAAAAAAAATTGATAGTGATGCACCACAAAAAACTATTATTGTTTTAGATGCAACAACCGGACAAAATGCACTCAATCAAATTGAAGAATTTAATAAAATTTGCAAATTATCTGGATTAATAATGACTAAGTTAGATGGTACAGCAAAAGGAGGGGTTTTGTTATCTATTACAGAAAAATACAAACTTCCAATATTCGCGATTGGTGTTGGTGAGCAAGAAGATGACCTCCAACCTTTTAATGCAGAAAATTTTGTAACAGCCTTTTTAGAGAGGAATAATTAAAAATGAAAAACGAGATTAGATATGAAGATTATGACAAAGTTCAAATCTGTGTAGGCACAATTTTAGAAGTATCTGTAAATGAGAAAGCTAGAAAACCAGCTTATGTTCTTAAAATAGATTTTGGTGAAAAAATTGGAGTTAAAACTTCTTCTGCACAAATTACTAGTTATTATAAAACTAATGAATTAACTGGAAAGCAAATCATGGCAGTATGCAACTTCCCTTCAAGAAATATAGCTGGAATAAATTCAGAAGTTTTAATCTTAGGTGCAATAGAAGAAGATGGGAAAGTGGTATTGTTTCATCCGTCTCAAAAAGTGAAGAATGGCCTACCTATTGCCTAGAGGTTTGTTTTATAAAATTTTGTAAGGCATCAATCATATTTTGATCATACGCCATCATGTGATTATCAAAAGTTGGAAAATATGAATATTTAGGTTCATTAGCATTCTCATAGATTTTTCTACCCATATAAAAAGGAACCAAAGTATCTGCCTTGCCATGCAAAACTAAAATTGGAGATTTAATTTTTTTTATTTTTTTTATGGAGTTATATCGATCTCTTTGTAAAAGGCTCACGGGTACAAAAGGATAAAATCTTTTTCCCATATCTACCATCGATGTATAGGGTGACTCTAATATAATGCCTGAAAAATTATCTTTACTAGCAAGCTCAACGGCAATCCCAGTGCCTAGGGATTCTCCATAAAGAATAATATCTTTTTTATTGATGCCTTTTTTCTCAAGCCATTCGACTGCTTTTCTTGCGTCTTGATACAAACCTTTTTCAGTGGGTTTTCCATCATTTCCACTAAATCCTCTCCAAGAAATAATTAAAAAATTTAAAT
>Ga0255777_10000984_pt1 | contig 27265 bp, 27 predicted proteins | sample 101ome_15_FD_179975 | JGI IMG/M metagenome (GOLD analysis project Ga0255777, IMG submission 179975) | Coastal salt marsh microbial communities from the Groves Creek Marsh, Skidaway Island, Georgia - 101402AT metaG (version 2) | ecosystem: Environmental > Aquatic > Marine > Intertidal zone >... | reverse complement strand
ACCTCGACCAGGGGCGCCTGTTCCTGTGCCACAACCAAGAGGTGATGCACCGCCACGTGCTCCACAGTCTGGTGAAATAACCATTACTGGACCAGAAGGGTCTGGCTTTGAACCACAAACCACAGACGCAGGACTACAACAAGGTCCTCCATATCCGCCTGAAGACGAAGCGATGGTTAAGTCTATGCAAACAAGGCTGCAGGAATTAGGTTACAGCGTAGGATACACGGGTATAGACGGAAAGTATGGATTTAGAACTGCTGCTGCTGTAGACGCATTTAAAAAGGACAACAAGATTTCGGGTGACGGAAGTCGTATGAGTGTTGCAGAACTAGACAAACTAAAGACAGCAAAGGCCGTTGAAAATCCTTCACCTACAGCAAATAGCCTTTCAAGAGGGTCAACCACAGGTAGCGCAAAGCCTACTGACGATATGCTAACAATGATTAAAAACTTTGAAGGATTTTATCCCAAGGCATACTGGGACTACAAACAATACTCAATAGGTTATGGATCAAAAGCCACAGGACCAAATCAAACTATTACCGAACCCGAAGCAGTTGAATTGTTAAAACAAGAAGTTAAAACATACATACGCAATGTAGAATACTGGAACGAAAAAGGTGGTTACAATTGGAACGATGGTCAAAAAGCAGCTCTAGTAAGTTTTGCATATAATATTGGCAGCATAAATCAACTTACAGCAAACGGGACAAGAGACAATGCAACCATTGCCCGCAAAATACCAGAATATAGAAAAGCAGGTGGCAAAGTGTTACGTGGATTGGTTAAGCGTAGAGCAGTTGAGCGAGATAAATTTGTGATGCACACCCCAGAATTAGCAGGAACAGCAAGATGAAAATTAGAGAATTACTAGAAGCCCCGGGCGAAACTGTAGGACTTATATTTGGACGTTTCAATCCTCCACATCAAGGTCATAAAGCAGCATGGGAAATGGCAAGTAGAGAAACACATTGGTATGTAGGAACCAACATGGCCACAATAGGTCCTAAAGATCCTCTGCCGTTTCAAGTTAAAGTAAGGGCGATGGAAACCATATGGCCACAGGTGTCTAGTCATATAATAGCAAGCCAAAGTTGGCTTACACTTGCTAGTGAACTTTACACAAAACATCCCGATGCTACACTGGTGCTTTTTACAGACGAAGCATGGGTGCCAAAAACAATACAACAATACAACGGGCAAACAGGTCCGCATGGCGAATACAATTTTGCAAACATAGAAACAAAGCCAACACCTAGATTAAGCAGTGCTACAGCACTTAGACAAGCTGTGCTAGACAATGATAAAGATGCATTTAGTAAAGCAGCAGGTGTTCCAGCAGATACAGTGATTGATATTCCCGGAGAAAATATTTCGTTCTTCGATATGGTAGCTAAGTATATAGAACCACATCGAGAGAAACTTCTTGCAAAATCAAAAAAATAATAGTATAATACAAACTATGGATCACGCTTTTATTTTGACTGGAGTCGATACGACTCCTTACAGTAATCTTTATGCAAAAAATCAAAGCAGAGATCGTGCAAATATTCCTGTAGATAATGTGTTAGGACACTTTTACAATTTCAGTTACGCTAATATATTTACATGGGAAAAGCGACACCTAGCAGATAAGCACAAAAAGAAGTTTGTTTGTTACTTTATACAAATGCCTATACCTACGACATTTAATTTTGGACAAGATGTTGTGGATAGTATAAATCACGATCCAAATACATATTTGCTATTGTTTAGCATGTTAGAAGGAGTGGTTGATCCTGTTGATTTAAATATAAAATTAGCAAGAAAAGGAATAAATGCTAGTAAATGTATAGTGTTGTGTAGCAATAAGTTGGTTGACAGAACACGTCAGTATGGTGTGTTATATCTATATGTTGATTTTTGGGAAAGCCATACAAGATATCATCAGCAAGTTATTGCAAACAGTAGTGAAATGACAATTAGAGATAGAAAAAAATCATTGCATACTGCAAATAAAAAATTTTTATGCCTAAATAGAAACATTAAAAATCATCGTATTTGGTTTTATTATTTGATGCACACAAAAGACATAATTGATCAAGGACATGTAAGCTATCATCTGCCAAGATTGACAACTACAATAGAATACCGCTCTTGTGCTAATGAATATAACACAACAAAATATATACCACAACATCTTGAAAAAGATTATAAACTTGCAATCAGGCGTATCAATGCTAGACATCTAGATAGAATAGATCGTGAAATAGTTATCAACTACAATTCAACTATTTTGCCTTACTACAAAGATAGTTTATGTAGCATTATCACCGAAAGTGATTTTAGAATACCATTTTTAACTGAAAAAACTTATAAAGCAATAGTTCATTGTCATCCTTTTTTTATAATAGGCAATCCGGACCATCACAAACTGTTGAGAGAAAAAGGGTATTATACATTTGAAGATTTTTTTGAAACAGAACAAGTTACAAATTGGCAAGAAGCTGAAATGTTTTTAGATAAACTTTGCAATACTGACATTGCAGATATAAAAGCAAAGGTAAGAAATATTATGCCTAAACTGCGGCACAATTACAATAATTTTTTCCAAAGGAAAACTGACTGGAATGATATTCAGAAATTGTTAGATAAGGTAACCGATGAAAGATAAACAGCATTTTTGTATGGCACCTTGGGTGCATATGAGTGTATGGCAAACCGGCGATGCATACCCTTGTTGCATATATCATTGGGACATGCCTGTAGACAATATTAATCGCAGCGGAATAAAAGGTGCATGGAATAGTGAGAAAATGCGTGAATTGAGATTACGTATGCTTGCAAATGTTCCTAGCCAAGGCTGTGCAAAATGCATCAACTATGACAAGCAAGGTATCATAAGTTACAGACACAAAATGAATACAGAATATGCACATCACCAAGACATTGTTGAAAGCACAAAAGAAGATGGCACAGTTGATAAATTAAATATGGCATATTTTGATATAAGATTTAGTAATTTATGCAATATGAAATGTCGTAGTTGTGGTCCACATTTCAGCAGCAAGTGGGCAGAAGATCTTGTGGGTAAACCAGAGATAGTAGAAATCAATCATCCCGAGATGTGGGAAGAAATAGAAGAAATATTACCTAACATAGAAGAGGTATACTTTACAGGCGGCGAAAGTTTGTTTATGCCACAGCATTATAGATTGCTAGATATGCTCATAGAGCGTGGACTCAAACCGAGACTGACATACAACAGCAACGCAACACGCCTAAGCCTAAAAGGCAAACACATCAAAGACTACTGGCAACATTTCGATCGTATATTCTATTGTGTTAGTTTGGATCAAGTAGGACCTAAAGCAGAGTATACACGCAACGGACAAACATGGGACACTGTGTTTACTAACCTGTGTTGGATACGTGATAACTTTGAACACAGTTACGAAAAGGGTGTTGTGATACAACCTAATCCTACTATTAGTGTTTTAAATATTTTGGATTTGGATTATATAATTAAATTTTTGTTTGATAATAATATACCAACCGAATACGATATTAATTTAAGTAATGTATTGATAGGCCCTAACTGGTTAAGTATTACCATTTTACCGCAACATTTAAAAGATCTTGCAAAAGAGAAGTTAGAAAAATTTATAATAGATTTAGACAAATATAAAATGTATCCAGATAGAAAAAATTTTATTACTAATGGAATTGACAATATAATAACACACATGTATAATGAAGATAACTCTAACTTGATTCCAACGTTTAGACAGGAAATGCAAAAAATGGATATGACTAGAAATGAAAACTTTTTAAAAATGTTTCCTGAGTTAAAGGATTTGTATGTCTAAAGTAACTGATACTAAAACATTTTGTATGATGCCTTGGGTGCATATGCATCTATGGCCTGCTGGTTATACATATCCTTGCTGTATGGCAGATCCTAATCTTCCTGTAGGAAATACACAAGAACAAAGTTTGCAAGACATATGGAATGGCCATGAAATGCGCAAACTAAGACTCAACATGTTACAGGATAAAAAATCTCCTGAGTGCCGGCGCTGTTACGAACTTGAAGAAAACGGCATGTGGACCCTGCGAAAAAGTTCAAATGAAAATTTCAAACACCATATAGATAAAGTAGAACAAACCAGTGATGATGGTAGTGCCGGTGATGTGAATATGGCATACATGGATATCCGTTTCAGTAATCTATGTAATTTAAAATGTCGTAGTTGCGGTCCACAATTCAGCAGCAGCTGGTTTGAAGATCATAAAATTACACACGGAGATCCGGGACATCCAAAAATATTGCAAGTTCGAGAGGACATGAAAAGTTTTATGGATGAATTAGATCCATTGTTAGAAAGTGTAGAGCGTGTCTATTGGGCAGGCGGCGAGCCATTGATTACGAAGGAGCATTACGATATACTTGACAAATGGATAAGTATGGGCAAGCGTGATGTTAAGATGGATTACACCACAAACTTCACACAAATGTATTACAAACGTAAAACTGCTTTTGAATATTGGAATGCTTTTGATAATGTCAGAGTAGCAGCAAGTTTAGATGCTAATCATGCTCGTGGTGAATACTTGCGTAAAAACATGGACTGGACACAGGTTGTTCAAAACAGACGTGATATGATTGAACAATGTCCACATGTGTATTTTGAGTTGACACCTACTGTCAGTGTTTATAATGTTTTAAACTTGCCTGATTTCCATAAAGAATGGATTGAAGAAGGATTGTTGGAACCTGCAAACATCAGGATCAACATATTATTAGATCCAACTTATATGAGGCTAAGTATATTGCACAAACATCAAAAAGATATAGTCAGAAAACGCTATGCAAATCATATTGATTATTTAAAACAATTTGAAAATATTGATAGTGTGATAGGTGATTATAATAACATATTACAATTTTTAGAAGCAGATAAATCAGAAGAACAGCGTGTATTTTTATATAAAACACAAAAGATAGATAGTTTGCGAAATGAAAACATGTATTCAACCTTTCCTGAATTGAAAGATATTGTATGACTGAAAAAAACTTTAGTTCTTATAGTGATTCTAATAGAGTTATACCGGATAGGCCCACCGGAACTCTTGCTGAAGACAAGCACGTTGCAACATTGGAAGTAATTAAAAAATATAGCAAGCCAGTTCAAAAAGGTCTTGATAATTTAGAAATTGAATATGATGTCAACCGAAAAACTAGAGTTTGCCTTGCCATGTTGCCCGAATGGGATCCTAGTTTTCCACCATACAATGTTGCAAAATTAGCTGCTGCTGTAAAAAATGCAGGATATGCTTGTAAAAGTTTTGACGTAAATGTAGAGGCATATCATCATTTTAAAAAAGAAAAATGGAATATAGATTTTGATCCGTGGAATCCGTTACGTGACTGGCACTGGGTAGGAGATCACTACAAAAATGACATCCATCCCTATCTAGAACCTATTCTTAACGAATTTATAAACCAAATAATAGAATTCAAACCAGATGTCATAGGCTTTACACTTTACTATTGTAACGAAGAACCTACAAGATACATAGCCGAAAGATTAAGAGAGATAATGCCCGAGTTGAAGATTGTTGTTGGAGGCCCAGCAACTCACGCAAGTTTTTACAAAGGCGATAAAATATATGACTATGTTGTAAATGGTGAGGGTGAGCAACCTCTCCTAGGAATTTTAAGTGCAATCGAAATAAAGAAAGACATAGAGTATACAGAAAATACTGGCTTGACAAAAATGATAAGACAGCCAGAAAACCAAAGATATAATTTGAGCACATTACCTTTACCAGATTACAGCGATTTTAATTTTAGCAAATATGCATATCCTAATGGCGCACTATGCGAAATATCACGTGGATGTATTGCAAAATGCACGTTTTGCGAAGAAACGCATTTTTGGAAATACAGGCAACGAAATGCACTTAGCACACTAAACGAAATTGAACACATGTATTATGAACATGGAACAAACGTGTTTTGGTTTATAGACAGTTTAGTTAACGGTAACTTAAATGAACTTAGAGCTTTTTGTAAAGGTGTTGCGGAAAAAGGATTAGACATTGCATGGACAGGTTATTGTCGCTGTGATGGCAGAATGGACTTAGAATATTATAAAGATCTAGCAGCAGGTGGATGTAAAGTTCTTAATTATGGAATTGAAAGTGGCAGTCAACCAGTTTTAGATTTGATGGATAAAAAAGTAACAGTTGCAGAAATGGAACAAAACTTCTTAGATGGTCATAGTGTTGGTATTGGTGCTATGACAAATTGGATTGTTGGATTTCCAAATGAAGGTCCTAAAGAACTTGAAGACACTCTTACTTTTCTATGGCGCATGAGGCATTATGGCATTCAGAATGTAAGTCAAGGCACAGGTTTTAATGTGGGTGTAGATACCATTGTAGGGCAAAACTTTGACAAATTCAATTTATTACCCTATTACTATTACGGACACTGGATTACTAAAGATTTACGTATGAGTATTGCACACAAGCTAATACGAATGAAAAGTTTTAGTATTTTTACTGACTTCTTAGATGTAAGCGAACATGTTGCTTTACCAACAAGACCAAACTTAGCCAAGTATCACTATGATATAACATTTGATGATCCTGATTACATTGGTATAACTGAATATGATTATGCTGATTTTGACTACAACATTATAAAACCTGGTATAAGTAATTTTGCAGATAGTTTAGTAAATGAAATATGGCCATTTTTGCGTATGGTTTGGCGCACAAGAGGAGGATATACTTTACATCTAAAGTTTAGAAAAGACTGGGAATACGAAGAATGGGGTGATCGTAATGCTGCGCCTTTAAATGCTAATTATAAATTTACCATAGACAAAGATGGCAATTGGAATGCTGACTTTGACTGGGACTACATACAAGATAAACAAGATTTTTGGGATGACGAACATTGGTTCGATAACGGTGTGCTTAAATCAAGTCCGGACCCAATGGGCAAAGTATGGAGTATAATGGACTTTACTAGAGACAATAGTAATGCAGCAATAAGAGCAAGGCGTCTTGCTTGGAAAGGCACAGACAAATCTAAAAAAGATCCTTACAATGCGTTTGAGCAAAATGAATATTGGGAAAAGTGTCAGAAATTTTTTGAATACAGAGATTTAGATTTCAGTTTTGACTATAGCTGGCAAGGACAAGGAAAGTGGAATAAATGAGTGATACATATTGCGTATATCCATTTATAAATGTGCATACCAACACAGATGGTAGATGCAAGCTGTGTTGTCATGTGTATGGCGAAGATTACATACAAGTTGATGGCAAAGATGCTGTGCTTGGAAAAACAGATTGGACTAACATTTGGAATAGCAAATATATGCTAGATGTTAGAGCAAACATGTTAGCAGGCAAGCCTGTTAAAGAATGTGGTCGCTGCTACGAGCATGAGCAAAAAGGTTTACAAAGCAGTAGGCAGTGGGCAAACAAAAACTATAAAGCACCCATGTTGCATAGCAATCCTACTCACCTGGAACTTAGACTTGGCAATCACTGCAACTTGAAATGCAACAGTTGTTGGAGTGTAAGCAGCGACAACATATACAAAGAGCGCAAAAAAATACTTGCAAATGAAACTGTGCCAGACTGGCTGAATGATCAATGGCAACATGAAATACGCAGTGTAGAAGCACATGATTGGCAGTGGTATGAAACACAAGAGTTCCGTGACTTTGTAGACCAAGTTGCACCAACATTAGAACGACTATACTTAACAGGTGGAGAGCCTACACTGATACAAGCAAATCAATATGTGCTTGATAAACTAGTAGAGTCAGGCAACAACAAATGTCATGTTGCTTGGACTACAAATATGACTACATGGCCAGAAGGCTTTTATGACAAGTTAGAGTTCTTTGATAGCAGCGAAGTGCAGATGAGCATAGATGGGTATGGTGATCACAACATGTATATACGCTATCCGACAGATTGGAACAAAGTAGAAGAAAACTTTGACAAAGCAATGCGCTTGCCAGAAAAAGTGCAACTAAAAATTTATTTTGTATATCAAGCGTGGAATGTGTTTGATGTAGACAGACTAATACGTTGGCTTGAAAAACGTCAGACAAGACGTGTAGATTTTGTGCCTATCTTTCTTGAACACCCTGACCAACTGCACAGTTGCGTATGGCCAAGAGAAATACAGCATAAAGTTATAGGCAAGTTGTTTACACTAGAAACAAAATTACACGCTGACGCTGTTCAAAGAATCATTAACTACACACAGAATACCAATAAATATTCTACAGAAAACATTACACGTATGAAACAATTTATTGCAATAAACGACAAGTATAGAAGATACAAGTTTGCAGATATATTTCCTACACTTAATTATATATTGGAAGACGTATGCAAGACATAAAAGCAATTATACCAGCAAAAGACAAATGGGTAAGCATAGTTTGGCAAGTTAACGATTGGTGTAATTTCCGTTGCACTTATTGTAGTGAATGGAACTGGGCCGGGCGTAACAAAAACGATACCGACATTCAGCTGATTGTAGACACACTTGAAAGAATAGTAAAACATTATCAAAGCAAAGGATATGTATATTTCAAACTTTTCCTAAGTGGTGGAGAGCCTACTTTTTGGAAAGGTCTTATTCCTGTAGTAGAAAAATTTAGAGAACTAGTAGAGTGGCCCGGCAGTTGTGTAGGTATTAATACTAACTTTTCAAAACCGTTAAGTTGGTGGAAAGAACATCATCATTTGTTTGAAGATGTTGTAGCAAGTTATCATGCAGAATGGAGCAAAGACGACAAGTATATGGAAACATACAAATTTCTACAGGACAAGAAAAATTACCTTTGCAGTAGAATAATGATGCACCATGACAAATTTGAACAATGCGTAGATTTTGCAAACCGTGTCAAAGATGAATGTGACAATTATCATATAGAGTATGCTCCAGTTTATGACGAGCTTCGTCCAAGCACCGACCCTTATCACTATGAAGAACAATGGAAAATGGATTTCTTTAAAACACATAGCACAGAGCGTAATCAAACTATTCCTATCAAGAAAGATCCAAGTTATGCATGGGCAAAAGTTTGGTATGAAGATGATACAAAAGAAGCCATTGATACAAACGCTATAATCACCGAAGGTAAAAACTTTTTCAAAGGCTGGCTTTGCAATATTCATGAAAGTTTGCATATACACCCAAATGGTAGAATACAAGCTGCAAGCTGTGGAGTAGGTCCTATAGTAGGAAATATTGTCCAAGGAGAATTCGATAGTAATTTAGCAGAAGGAATAGTGTGTCCTAAAAATCATTGTCATTGTGCAGCAGACTTTAATATAAGCAAAGCAAGACCAGGATATGAATCATCAATACGATAAAATAAAATGCGTCATATCATTAGGATGCAGCATGACGTCTGGTAGTGAATTAGACAATCATATTAAAGACACCGATAATGGTTTAGAAACTGGGCCTACATGGGCTTGTTATCTTGCAAAAAAACTTTGCCCTAATGCAGAATATTTTTGTGCTGCAATCGGCGGTGCAAGTAATGAAACAGTGGTTAGACGAGGGATATATCATATTTCGGAAAAATTAAAAAAATACCACTCTGAAGAAATATTGGTTCTGGTCATGTGGACTTCTCCTGCTCGAAAGACATGGAGAATTAAAGACACCAACAGGCAACACGATAATTTGTATATTGACACAACAGCAAATATAGGATTAGATTTAATTGCAAGAAAAAATCTCGAAAATCCTAAAATGCAAGAAATAAAACATCAAGGATTAAACGAGGTTGTAAAAGCTACATATAGAACAATGCATAACGATCAAAATTTATACGATAGCCACCAAGCAGTTGAATATTTAGATTTTTTTCTAGATGCACATGGTATACAAAATTTTCAAACAAGTGCTTGGAACGATTTTGTTATATCAGAAAAAATTATTGAAGATACATTACACATAGTAAAAGACAAATACTTACACAGAATGCTTGAGAGAGCAGCAAAGAAAAATATTTTTAGTGTTGGAAATTGTAATGGATTTATTCTTTGGGCAAAAGCCAACAAGTATGACACTCATCCAGGAGGACATCCTGTAGAAGCTGCACATGAAAAATATGCCCGACTAATGTATAGATGGATAGTAAAAAATGAGTAAAAAATTACCAGGAAATTTCTGCTATTATGCCATGCAAGGATATAGCACACACGGACATGGCAGGACTAGACCTTGTTGTTTTAGTAGAATGAATACTAAAACCTATATGCCTGGCGTGCAAATACGAGATATTCATGAATGGAAACATCACGCAAACAAAAACGCAAAAAATATAAATGGATTTATAAACGATCCTGCACTTAAATATACTCGAAGGAAATTAATAGCAGGAGAAAAACCCGAAGGGTGTGCTGATTGCTTTAAATTAGAAGATCAAGGCATACGAAGTTTTAGACAAACTTTCAATGAAATTTATGAAGATGAAATTGATACCAGTTTGCAGCATTTAGAAAGCGATGGTCATTTAGATCCACAAGCAATTACATACTTGGATATCAGTTTAGGTAATGTCTGTAATTTAAAATGCCGTAGTTGCAACCCGTGGGCAAGTCATAGGTGGATTGAAGAAGGGCCTACAGTTCCACATACTGATTGGGATAAAACAGCATACACAATAGGCAAAATGAGTAGCACCAATCCATGGTTTATACAGGCTTTTGAAAGTGGATTTTTTGATGAAGTTTTGCCAAATATTACTAGGATCAATTTCATAGGAGGAGAGCCTTTAGTTGTAAAAGAACACTATGTATGGTTGCAACATATTATCGACAACGGTTGGGCTCACAATATAGAATTACATTATAATACAAATGCAACTACAATACCAGATGATCTTTTAGAAATATGGAGCAAATACAAAGGCATTGTTTTAAGTATAAGTATAGATGCAATAAATGATTTAGCATATTATGTAAGACATCCTAGCAAATGGCGTGTGGTGCAAAAGCAAGTTGATAAACTAAAAGAATTTAGTAAAGGGCACAAGGGTGTCACAGTTCAAACACATGTAACCCTTAGCGTTCTAAATTTGCATGACTTGCCTAATGTGCTGGATTGGTGCGAGGACAACTATAACACTTGGCATTATACTTGGGAATGGGGAAACTATGGTTATCAAAACTGCTTACCCCATTTTAATTTTGTTGAATGGCCGCAAAATATGAGCATAAAACATTTACCTGATCCTGAAAAGGAGAAAATGATTTATATGTTAGATGAACAATATAAAAAATATTCTAATAAGGATCTGCCAGAGTGGGAACAACATAGTGTTGAAAACATCAAAGGTATCAAAAACATACTAGCACAACCTAGAGACGAAATAATGTGGCAGCAATTTATAGACAATACCTATGCCAGTGATAAGTTTAGAAATGTTAATATAATTGACTACATACCTTGGATGGAAAAATATATATGACAAAACTTATTTGTTTAGGGGATACAAAAAGCAAAGAAGTAGCATATCATTTTAGTTTAGCTGTTGATGCACTAATGGTTGATTTGCATTACAAAGATGCAGGAATGCAAACTATTTACAGATTGTTTGTAAAATATCTGTGTGATGAAATATTAGATAAAGACACTGAGGACTTTATAGCATTAATAGCTGTTCCAACAAGACTAAGATTAGAACTAAGACACGACGGAGACATACACGGTTATTTGGATAAAAATTATTTCAATTATTATCCAAAGTTTAAAGAGTATCCTCATTTGTCTTATGCAAAATTAAAAAAATATAATGCTGCTATATTTGAAGAAAAGTTAGTAGAAGAAAGACACAGCTATTTTATATATGCATTAAGCATGGTATGTGTGGCAAATAATATAAATTATATAATGTATAATCAATCAGAACCACTGTCATTAAACACCACTGCACCAAAAAACTATTATGCTCCTCATAAAAAAGACCGGACATTAGATGCGATGTTAGATATTGAAAAAACAGATTTATATTACGCAGGACTTTTAAGGGATTTTTATTTTGACCACTGTAGTTAGTATAGGTTGTAGTCATACCCATGGTAGCATGATCGATGGAAAGAATGGCACAAGTCAATATAATAAAAATCATGCATTTGGACCACAATTAGCAAAAATGCATGGCTGGAAATATATCAATATGGGTGTGCCTGGTGGAAGCAATACATACATTTTTAGAGCGGCTATAAATTTTTTACAAAAGTATTATAAAGATAATAACGATTATCTGTTTTTAATAGGATGGACCGGCCAAGATCGTATGGAATTGAGATATGCTGACGCAACAAGATGGAGGCATCATACAGAAGGAGATTTAATTGACACAAAATATATTCCATTCACTGTTGGCACTAGCAAAGGTTTGATGAAAACTTATCAACACAGAGAATTATTAGATTTAGCACCTTTGTTTTTTGACAGAATAAAAGACCATGACGAATGGGCAGGGTATGCATTTGGATTACAAAATATATTCAAACAAAAAAATATAAAATATTTAATGTTCAACACATGTCAAGCAATAGATGAGACACGCAATAATAAAAATGTTGTGAAAAAATTAGACACAGAAAAATACTTGCACCCACTTAACGAAGACCAAGCATTTGTTTATTGGGCATTGAACAGAGGATTCAAAAAAACCAAATGCTGGCATCATAAAGAAGAAGCACATATTGCATGGGCGGAATACTTAAATATCGTGTGTAAAAACTTAGATTACTGTTGACAAGCCTATTCAAGTGTGCTACATTGTAGAAAATAAAGGAGGGCTAAATGGCTGACAAATGGGTTATCAGTGACACACACTTCAATCACGCTGCTATTCTGACATTTAAAGACTATGCCGGCAAACCTCCTAGAGTGTTTGACAGCGTAGACGACATGAACCAGTGTATGTTGGATAACTGGGCAGATACTGTAAAACCTAACGATATAGTATATCACTTGGGAGATGTGCTGTTTGGTATGGACAAGGTTGATTGGATGGAAAAGAACTTTGCTAAATTGCCTGGTAAAAAGTATCTTATACTTGGTAATCACGACAATCCAAAGTTCCTTGCACCTTTCTTCAAGGATATCATGTTGTGGAAAGATTACAGCAGTCTAGGACTGGTGCTGAGTCACACACCACAACATGCTAGCACACTTGCTGAATCACACAGATTTGGTAGTGATCCTGTGCTTAATGTGCATGGACACATACACAGTAACCCATCGCCTGATGGTCCTTACAAATGTGTGTGCGTCGAGCAAACAGATTACAAGCCTGTGAACATCGGGGATCTAACAAATGCTTGATAATCATGCTGCTAAACTGTTTGCTACAGATGTAAATATGATGGTGCCATGGTATCTCATGGCATCATACGCATATTACGAACAAGGCGATCCAATCTTCTCAGATGCTTTCTTTGATGATATGGGCAAAACAATGTTGGAGGTATGGGATGATATTGATCATTTTCATAAACATCTTATTAGTGTTGACGATCTACATGCTGGCACCTATCTTGGAGAGTATCCCTCTAGAGTTATAGGCGGGCTAGGAGCAGTGCGTGAAAAATTTTTTACAAAAGCAGGACAGGTAAAAAAGAAATATGCCTAGAAAATTTCCAGTGGCAGACAAATTTGAAATAGACAGTAATGTTGCAGATGAAATTGCAATACAAAGTTTAAAACAATTCTACAATTACACTGTCACAGACATGGACGCCTTTGTTCTGCATCAAAAAGGCCATCCAGATGACTACGAACGCAATGTAAAATTGAAAGAAGCACTCGAAATAGTTCTTGACTTTTATGGCCACTCGCTATATAGTTAGGATAGTGAGGAAAAAATATGTCAAAATATGGTCCAAAAGTTTATGCCAGTGAAGTGATTAACACAAAAGGTCACTGGGCTGTAGGCACAATTTGGAATGCTGAAGGCAGTCGCGGCATATATAATATTGAAATGCTAGACAAAGGGTTTACATGCGATTGCCCTGCGTTCAAGAAATGCAAACACATCAAAGCAGTTGAGGAGAGGTTCATTGGCTAGACGTCCAACAGCAAAGCCTAAAAAGAAAACAGTAAGAGCAGTCCGTAGAGGTTCTGCTCGAATGCCTTTGATGCCAACTAAAATCACGTGGGAAGGTGCAAAGTATTACACGCACTATGAGGTTGAGTCAAAGGAGTGGCTGAGTGTTATCAAAGACTACATCAAGAAAAACTATAGCAAGGCAGATCTTAGTGCAGTTAATAAGCTACCGGATTGGAAGGCTGGTGGGAAGAGCCATTGGACTTGCACGGCATATCTTTTAGAAAACAATCCAGAATTGGTTCCTGCATCATATGCCGATGGCTTCAAAAAATGGATCGCAGAACTAATCGAAGAAGGCAAGGCTGTAGTAGAAGAAAAGAAAACAGAGGATAAAGCAAAAAAGAATGTATATGTTCCAAGCATTCAAGAACGTATTACAGAACAAGCACAATTTGCTTGCGAAGAAGTTGAAGAGTGGTTAGATGGTTTTATAACTGACAAAAAGATGTTTGATCCTAAAGGTTTTAACTTTACAAAGCACTTTACAAAAATGAAAGTAACACAAGCTCATGCTCGTAAAATTAAAAAATATTACACAGACGAGTTAGAAGAAGCACAGCTGATCCAAAAGTTGCCAACACCGGGCGAAATCAATCGCTGCAAAGACGAGCATGAAGCAGACATGCTACGGCAGTTAAGAGAAGGATACAGCCATCTTACTAAAAAGGATGCCAAAGCATACCTAGAAGCATTAGAGCTGCTACACGGCGCTTGTGACGTTGTTATTGATGCAGCAAAAGCCAATCGCAAGCCACGTAAGAAAATTGCGCCTAGCAAAGACAAACTGGTTGCGAAAGTAAAATACTGTGAGCGTGACGACAAACTACAACTGGTTAGTGTTAATCCTCTTGATTTGCTACAGGCAAGCGAAGCATGGGTTTACAATGTAAAAACACGCAAGCTAGGCAAATATGTTGCAAGCAATATAGATCCAAAAGGCACTTTACGAGAAGGCAGTGGACTCAGTGTAAAAGGCACTACCATTATTGGTTATGACGAGGAACAGAGTATCCAAAAAACACTGCGCAAACCAGATGAGACACTGAAAGAGTTTAAGAAAGCAGGCAAGGTTGCACTTCGCAAGTTTTTGGACAATATCAAAACAACTGATATTAAACTTAACGGACGTTTAAATTCTGATACTATAATTCTAAAATGTGTGAAATAAATACAGTATGAATTTAGAAACACTTGAACGTCAGGTGCTATTGTGGAACCGAGCAGCCATTGTAGCACCTATATTTTTTACAGGGGTTTTGTTTGTTGCTTTCTTCTTTCAAGTTTGCAATCTAGAAACCTTGTTTTTTATTGCTTGTGGATTGTATTTTGCCACAGCGGTTGTTTGGTGGTGGTGGACCATGAAAAGCATACACCTATTGGTTAAGACACTTACTATTACAAAAGATGGTGTGGTTGAAGTAGCAGCAGAACTTAAAGCAATTCGCAAAGAACTAAGTGTTGACAGTCTAAGAGATACATAGTATATTACTAATAAGAGGACTAGGTGTTCGACCCTCTATAAATATTCCGCACACTCTATTAGGAGTATAAACATGGCTTATTTTAGCACAAAAACTTACGGTCATAATATAGGACTGTCGGCAGTATTTAGACAACCACATGCAGATCATTCTCATTGTAGATTTTTGCATGGTTACAGTTTAGCATTTAAATTTACATTTGGATGTAGCGATTTAGATCATCGCAATTGGGCTGTGGACTTTGGTAGTCTCAAACCTCTCAAAGCATGGCTTGAAGACACATTTGATCACAAAACAGTGATTGATGTTAACGATCCAATGAAAGACGAGTTGCTGCTTTTAGAAACAAAAGGATTAGCACAGATTACACAACTGAATGGTGTAGGTGCTGAACGTTTTGCATATCATGCATGGAGTTTTGCAGACAAGTTGGTTAGAGAAATGACTGATAATCGTTGCTGGTGCGAATCAGCAGAATGCATGGAGCACGGAGCAAACAGTGCTGTATACATGCCCCATATTACACAAAAACTCAGTTTTGTTGAATGAACTACGTAGTATGCCTTAAATGGGGCAACAAATATAGTCCCGAGTATGTAAACAAACTTGCAAACATGGTCGATAGGCATCTGTCTATCGACTATGAATTTATTTGTTTTACAGAAAATAGCACAGGCATTGATAAAAATATTCGCATAGAAAACTTACCAAAATTAGCTGCACAAGGCTGGTGGTATAAACCTATGTTTTTGGGTAGTGATTTGCCAATGAAAAAAGGCACTTTGCTTTTTATGGATTTGGATTTGATTATTTTCAACAGCATAGATAAACTTTTTGCATATGAACATGATAAGTTTTGTATTATTAGAGATTTTAACCGCAGTATTAGATCCACATGGAATCAAATGAACAGCAGTGTGTTTAAATTGCCTATAGGAAAATACAATAATTTGTGGCAAGACTTTAAAAAGCGGCCGCAAGAATATACAGGACGCAACAGAGGCGACCAAGACATGATGTATAAACATATAAAAGATCATGTATTCTGGCCTGATGAATGGATTCAAAGTTACAAGTGGGAAATGCGTGACAGGAGAGAATTACAACTGGTGCATGGAAAACGAAATTTTAAAGAATCGGGAGACCCTAATATTAAAGCAAACACCAGTATTGCTGTATTCCACGGAGAACCCAATCCAAAAGAATGTGTAGATACATGGGTAAAACAACACTGGGGTTGACAAACTTTGCAACAGAAAGTAAACTATAACAATGCAAGATCTTAAATTTACAACAGCAGGTGACTATTTGAAATCGCAGCAAAAGCGTATAGGCTTTGCTTGCAAATATCTGCATCCTAATCAGAATCAGAAAAAGAAACTGTTAGAAGAATTACAGCGCCCACTTACTGAAAAATGCACAACTGTTGCATGGCTAAATAGACAAAGTAAGAACGTTGCAGAAGAACGACTGTGGGATATTATGGTCCACAATGCAGCAGCAGCTAAGAGGTTAGTAGAATATGTGGGTAGTCTTCCTCCAGAACTTCGAATGGTCAGACTGGGTTCTAACCAGCTTCCATGCGCTACCGAGCCAAGTTGGCGCTATTTTTGGTCCTTACCTGATGTGGTATCATACTGCGAAAAACACTACGCAAAAGTTGGCGATGCTGCCAGAGCGCTTGATGTCCGTCTCTCAATGCATCCAGGTCAGTTTACGGTTCTTGCATCAGACAATGAAGAAATTGTAGAGAGGAGCATAGAAGAATTTGAATATCACGTCAACTTATTACGGTGGATGGGCTACGGCAAACAGTTCCAAGATTTCAAGTGCAATGTCCACATATCAGGCAGAAAAGGTCCAGCCGGTATCAAAGCCGTCCTTCCGCGCCTCTCGCCAGAAGCACGAAACACTATTACTATCGAGAACGACGAAAACAGCTGGGGACTCGACGCCAGCCTTGAGCTTGCAGACGATCTCGCTTTGGTGCTAGACATACATCACCATTGGGTGAAGACAGGAGAATACATTGAACCAGATGATGACCGTATATACCGTATTATCGATAGTTGGCGGGGTGTCCGTCCTGCTATGCATTACAGCCTTAGCCGTGAAGATTACCTCACAGATGCTTCACCAAATATACGCCCAGACATGGACACACTACTTGAATCAGGACATAAAAAACAAAAGCTAAGAGCACACAGTGATTACTGTTGGAATATAGCAAGCAACGAATGGGCGTTGTCGCATTGGCATTGGGCTGACATTATGGTTGAGGCAAAGATGAAGAACTTGGCTAGTGGCCAACTTTACAGCATGACTGAAGAGTCAAAAGCAATGGCAGCATAAATACGTTATGAGTTATTTAAGTAGAATGTATGGACGCAGAGGTCCACAAACAAAGCCTGCCATAGAAAAAAATCCTAATAGAGTTTTAGGAGGACTTAAAGGGCAGGGTGTAAACAGTTTCACTATGCTTGGAGAAGATGGCGTAGAAAAACAAATACCAACACAAGCATATGTTCAGGCGCTTGAAGAAAAATTAAAACTGCAAGATTCTAGACTATCAGTGTTGGAAAAACAACTCAGGAGATTAAATAATGATCAAAGGAATAATAGAGAAGCGATTAAAACAACGTTCAACCGTTGATGGTATTGTTTTTGTAGCAGCAGGCGCAGCAATCATTGTGTTTGGACCACTTACACAATTAATTGCATACGGAGCAATAGCATATGGTGCATGGACGATTTGGCGGCAATAACATTCCACTTGGTGGTAATTTATTCAATGTAAAAAATCGTTTAGGTTTTATACACATTCCAAAATGCGCAGGTTGTTGTGTAGGAGCATATTTGCACAGAATTGGGCAGTGGCGTCCAGTGCCTGAAGATCGATGTAATACCTATGCAGCAGAATCCTTTAAGAAACTATACAATTATACTTTATTCACAGTCATAAGACATCCTGTGGATTGGATGTGTAGCGGTTATAAAATGTGGAAACAGCGTAGGAATTACACATTATCATTTGACGAACATGTTGATAAGGTAGTTTATGGCACACAGTCGTCTATTGACAATCACACTTTTGATTGGGATTGGCACTGTAGAATCTTGCCAGATAAACACATAGGAAATATGAAACCAAAAATTTTTAAATTAGAAGAATTAGATACATTAAAAACATACCTAAGCGAATTTTTTCCTCTAGCGCAAACATACGACTTTGAATTAACCAATGAAACTAAGCCAGAAACTATTGAAATATCGCCGAAAACTATGGCCAAGATAAAAATGTATACAAAAGCATATGCCTACAAATACAAATACGAATTTTAAAAAAATAATTACATATGGTTGTAGTTTCACAAACTATTCATTAGGAACATATGCTGATATACTAGGTTGTGATTATTATGTAACAAATAGAGGACAGTCTGGGGCAGGTAATTCATACATTAAATTTTGTCTGCTTGAAGATTTCAAATCGGGTATTTTAAATAATTTTGATCTTGTGGTTGTTCAATGGAGTGGATTCAATCGGTGGAACTACAAAAACAAAGACAAATGGCTAGGAATGCAAGGTAATATTTTCAATAGGAATAACAAAGAAAGTATAAAAGCATACAAGCAGGTGCGATCATTTTATAATATTGAATACGAATCTGAAATTCATAAAAATGATATGATTCTTGTAAAAGGTCTAATGCAATCAAATAATATAAATCATAAAATATTAAGTTATGAAAAGACTAGATTTGACTGGATAGATATAGATAACATGGCAGAAAGATATAAAGGAAGTTATTTTTTTGAAGGTGGAGCAGACTGGATTAAACAACCATTTGTAGACAAGCATCCTACACTCAAATCGCATTTGAAAATTGCAGAACAAATTTTGCCTATAAGTAGAGAAACCAGACATTTTGTTAACACAAAACATTTTCAAATTGCCCGTGAAAAAATCTTTAAAAATTATTATTTAGATTTTTCCAATAGGAATATTACTACTGGCCGTTAATTTCCATACCTGTTTTGCAGACACTCCTCGTTGTTGAGCAAACCTTTTTGCATCACAATTTTCGCAAACATGAAAATAATTATTGTTAAGCCGTTTAGGATCCATTTGTCCACGTTCTCTTGTAAATTCGTTATCACAACTATCACAACGTAAAACAACCATTGTTTTTTTACGACTGTAAGTGTGTTGCTTTCCTAGTTTGCTACGGCGCATATGCCAAGTATCAATCAAATATTCTTTTATAAACATAACTATATTTACATTAAGATTATAAAAAACACCGATAAATAATAGAAAGGAACACTAAATGAGTCTAATAACAGTGACAGAATCAGCAAAAGAACAGATTAACACCATATGCAAAGAAAATGATGTATATGCTGTGACACTGAATATGAAAGGCGGAGGCTGTGCTGGATTTGAATACGATTGGGGAACTATAGATTCTCCAGACGATATTGAGACAAATGATGTTGTTATTGATGCAGGATCAGGAAAATTGGTGGTTGGAGCCACTAGTTTGATGTTTTTATTTGGAACAGAAATACATTATAAAAAAGATATAATGGGTGCAATGTTTGATATAAGAAATCCAAATGCTCAGTCAAGCTGCGGATGTGGTGTGAGTGTAAACTTTGATATGGATAAATTGCCAGATTTGGCAATGTGAACGGAGATAGCAAATGGCTAAACAAGAAATTGATATAGGTGTAGAGGGTAATGACGGCACCGGTGATAGTATTAGAGAATCGTTTAAGAAAGTAAACGAAAACTTTACCGAACTGTATGCTGTATTTGGACTAGGTGGAACAATCAGTTTTACAAGTCTAGACGATACTCCTTCAAATTATTTTGGCAGAGCAGGCACTGTGCCACTTGTATCATCAACTGAAGAACAAATCAACTTTGCAGAATTTGTTAGTGATAACGATGGCACTACGACAAGAGATAGTGTAACAATTACAACCGAAGATCCTTTGGATGCAACTCAGGATAATTCAAAAGGTAAAATTAAAATCGTTATCAACGATCCGCACCTAGAACGTGACCCCGATCCAACAATTACATCTCCAATGAATCTCAAAGATATAGTTGCTTACGATGCAACTACAAATACAACAATGAGGAATGTTGGGGCAGGTGATAATCTTACCACTCTTATAAATGATTGGAACACAACACATTCAGGCGAAACTCCTATTTCAATTGATAATATTGTGCCAAGCAAAGGCTACATCGATGACAACTATGTAAACATTGACGGCGATGTAATGACTGGAGCACTTGAAGTTCCAGCTGGTGCAACTGGAAACCAAGTTCCACGCACAAATGAAGTTATCACAAGAGGCGGCGATGCAACTAACAGAACCATGTTAGACACACTAACACTGGCCGACCATCCTAGTCCATTAGAAGGATTTGGCACACCAAACGGTTCGGATGATTTGCAAGCTGTAACTAAACTTTACGTTGACACTCAAGGCTATTCTAGCACTACAAACATATTTGTTTCAACTCAAGGTGACGATGCACAAACACTAACACCTCCGGGCAAGGAAGGTCGTTCACAACAGTATGCATATAAAACTATAAATGCTGCAATGCAAAAAGCTGAAGAAATAATTTTAGGAACACCGTTTGAGCCTGGTCCTTACGTGCAAGTTATCACAGTGAATGATGGCGAAGCAAATAGTGCTATCACATCTGTGATAGGTGTAAATACTGCATCAGCAGATAGTGTTCAAGCTGCTACTGTCGTAGATGCAAATAAAACATCTATACAAAATGATGTTATTACATATATTAACACAACATATCCAGACTTTATATACAATGAAGACCTTTGTAGACGAGATGTAGGACTAATTTTAGACAGTATAAAACTTGATGTGCAAGGTGGTTTAACGAGCAACTATTTGACAAGATGGGCAGGACTTAGGTATAGTGCTAATCCTAGCGCAATAATTGCAAAAACAACTCAACAAACAGAAACCATCGACGGTATACGTGAAGCACAGCGTCTTATAACTGACTTGCTGGATGCGGATGCAGGTGTAAACACAGCAACAGTTGATGCTTATGACGACAGATTTGATGAACTAATAACATACTTAGATGCTACAGATGCAAATGATGCACCACTTGTTACAGGCAGCACCTATACATTTAGAATAGACAATGCAAGTTTTGCTAGTGTTGATCAAGGTATCGCCAGTAACCCAGATCTTATTGAAGGAAAAATAATAGTTGGCAGAGGTAGCGGAGCAAAAGGTGTTATTGTAAATTATCTACGTGGAGGTGACAACGGTAGTGTAGCTTATGACGAAATTGAAGTTGATTTGTTAGAACCAATTGAATTTACAATTGGCGAAGAAATTGAATTTGGTAACCTAACACGTAACAACCAAGTAACTGTGCGTGTAGAAAGTGGGATTTACGAAGAACAACTACCTATTAAATTACCTGAAAACGTAAGTATCAAAGGCGACGAATTTAGACGAGTTGTGCTAAGACCAAAGCCAGGAACATCTACAAGTAAATGGGCAAAAACATATTTTTATAGAGACATTATCATAGATGGTTTATCAGCAGCTTCTTCTCCATTGGCTACACTAACCAACATAGGTGCTGCGGATGCTGCAAGACCAGCAGCAACATATGCTGTTGCTAAAGACGAATATTCCACTTCGGGCAATGGATCTGGTGCAACTTTTTCTATTGTCATAGACGGATCCGGCGCTGCAACTGTTAGCATAACCAATCCGGGAGATGGGTTCGTCATCGGAGAAACTATCACTGTGCCCGACAACAGGCTAGGCAACGGCGGTGGTGCCGACTTAACATTCGATGTTGCAACCACTGGAGGCGGCTATCACTTTACTCATCCAGTAAGCGGGCAGCAAGGAAAATATGGATATCACTATCTCTCTGATCCTTTAGATGATACCAGCACCCCATTAGACAATAGAGAAATGGATGTGTTCTTGTGTAACGATGGTGTTATTGTAAGAAACATCACAGTGCAGAGACACGGCGGCTTCATGATGGTGCTAGATCCAGAAGGACAAATTCTTACAAGATCCCCTTACTGCCAGACAGGTTCAAGTTTCTCACAATCAAAAGGCACTGTTAGAAACTTTGCAGGTGGCTTGTTTGCAGATGGTTATGCAGGAAACATGCCTGCAACAATTAACACAGTGAGCACTAGCCTTAGATTAGACATTTCAAGTCCAGCAGGACAGGGGCTGTTTATTCGTAAACCGCCAACACCATTTCCATTCTTTGTAGATGGAATACGTTACCAGGTTAACACAATTACAAACTATGATCAAGCAGCCGGAACGGCAACACTTATTCTAGATGAAACCAGTAACACTCAAGGTGCTGTAACAAGAACTATTACAGGTATTACAAAAGCAAATCCTGCTGAAGTAACAACGAGCGACACACATGGATTTATAAACGGAGATCAAATTAGTATTCAAAGTGTTAATGGTATGTCTGAAATCAACGGCACTATTGCTACCATTAATGTAACATCACCTACAACATTTGAACTTGCAGGGGTTGACTCTACACTGTTTTCCACTTACATAGACGGAGGCGTAGCTGAAAAATTAGGAGCAGGACTAGGCTGGCAAGGCGGAACAGGCGTTGACATATTCCTGCAAAGTGGCGGTAATAGATCAATGCTGGCTAACGACTTTACACAGATAAACGATTTGGGTTTTGGTGCTTTGTTAACAAACAACGCTCTTGCAGAACTTGTAAGTATGTTTACTTACTATTGTCATACAGGTTATTACGCTGACAAGGGTTCTCAGATTCGTAGTATTGCAGGTAACAACAGCTATGGTTTCTTTGGCATGGTTGCAGAAGGCAGCGATCCAGATGAAATTGCAACTGGTGTGCAGCTACGTGATCCTATGGTATTCCCTGCAAAAACTTTCAATACAAGTCATGTAATGGAATTTACTAGTGGTGTTCCAGCAGGAGCTAACATTGGCGATACAATTACCCAGGCGACTACTGGTGCAACTGCTATCATCAGTTTCAAAACGGATAATGATACCAAAGTTTATGTTAGACAAATCACAGGAGTGTTTGATCTTATCAATACTATTACAGCAGATGGCGGAGCAACCAGTTTAGGTGTTCCTCTAAGTGTTACTTTGATTGATACTAGTGCTCCAGAAGGCAGTTTATTCTTATACGCATACGATTTACGTGAATTGCCATTAAATGTTAGCGAAATAGAAATTTATCATGACAGCGGTTTGTATCAGCCTTATGAACTAACCAATGCAAGTCAAAGTAATGTCTATCTCAACAGTTACCAAATTGGCGACACTGTTGCATACAAATCAACTACAGGTGCAGGAACAGGATTAGTTGTTACAGTAGCAAAAAATAGAACTGACAATTATAAAATTATATCATTTGAAGGTGGAACAGGATATGCTGCAACAGACACAGCTACAATAAGCGGTGCTGATTTAGGTGGTGCCGATTCCACCAACGATGCTGTTGTCACAATTGATGCAGTTGATGGCGGAGTTCCTACAGAACTATCCATTACAGGAACCATAGCTGTAGATGCTGCAACTCCGGTAGTAGATGGAAAAGTATGGAGATTCAACTTTGGCACAGGTATTGAAGGCACTTCCGAAAATGGAGTGCAAGAAACTACACTGCATGACACACCTCTTGTAATAAGATCAAAACAAAACTTTGTTTTCACAGGTGTAACCAGCTTACCAGTCAGACCCAGCACTGCAATAACATTCACTGATGATACTGATCAATTTACATATCGCAGTATTGCGTTTACTACAACAATTACAGATGGATTCAATACAGGTAACAACGAAAGTGTAATCACATTTGACGAAAACTTTAGATACATTGATTTAACAACCAATATAGACCTTCTTGATGCTGCTATTACTGAAAACCTAAATGGAACAACTATTACAGTAAATCCAGGTTTTACAGATACCTTAGACGCCGCAACTCCGACAGCCGCAACACTTGGATTTACAGCTGGAGATAGATTTATTGCAATTCAAAGACTAGACGAAACCAATCAGGCTCGTATAACTGATGCAGAAATTATATTTACTTGGGCTGGTAAAACACAACGAGTTTTAAACTACAGTGAATATACATACTCACCTGGCGTAGGCAGTGATATAGAATTTGGCTTGATTCAAATTGAAGACATAGCAAACACAGATGTAAACTTCCCAGCTACCAGCGCAGGTATTGCAGAAAGTTTAAGTAATGCATCGGGCATAACACTAAAAGGCGGATTAGAAGCAGGCGAATCCGCTAGTATAACAGTTAACATATCAACTTGTCGTGCAACAGGTCATGACATGCTGGATATAGGAACTGGAGGATTTAACGAATCAAACTATCCTAATACTATTTTTGGTCAGGCTGTTAGTAAGCCAGTTAGCACAAACGATGCTATTGACAGCACAGGCAACAGAAGTAGAGCACAAGTTCAAGAACGTGATAAAGGGCGAGTGTTTACTGTTATGACAGACCAAGATGGTTTCTTCCGTGTTGGTAGATTCTTTACAGTTGACCAAGGCACAGGTAGTGTTACATTCAATGCTGCACTTGTTCTTACAAACATTGATGGTATTGGATTTAAACGTGGTGTTCGTGTCAACGAGTTTAGCAACGACGACACATTTACCGATGCCAAAGGTGATGCTGTTCCTACACAAACAGCAGTTGAAGGTTATATTGATGCACGTTTAGGAATTAATCGTGACGGCGAAACAACAGGTGTTGTAAATATAGGTCCAGGCGTAATGAGCTTGGGAGGACCTGGATTTGACACAACACCAATGCAGGACGATATGAACCTAGGCGGATTCTTAATTAGAAATCTTGCTACACCTGTGTTGGATTTTGATGCTGCAACTAAAGAGTATGTAGATGGCAAAACTGATAATTTAAATGATATTGGTGATGTAACTTTAACAGGCTCACCAAGTGCAGCCGACTTATTGATTTTTACAGGCACAAATCAAGAAAGCGAAAACGCTACTGTAGGTGGCGATATTGCGTTAACAAGATCGGCAGCAAATACTATCACAGCAGCAATAAGCCCAGGTGTGATCGTCGATGCAGATGTTAATACCAGCGCAGCAATAGCACAAAGCAAATTAGCCATGAATGCTGCTACAACAAGAGCAAATGCTAGCGGTATAACACAAGCAGATTTAGGACTTGCTTCATTTAGCAGCACAGAGTTTGATGCCACAGATGGATGGATAGCACTAGCAACAGGCGGTATTGCTAATGGTAAACTTGCAAATGACGATATTACAATTGGTTCAACTGCTATAAATCTAGGCGGAACAAGCACATCACTAGCAGGAATGACTGGCATAGGATTCACAAGCGGCAATATTACAGGAACAGCAGGATGGACAGCAACAGGCGCATTTAGTAATATAACAACTCTTACTACAACTGGTTTGATAACCACAGGAAATGGGTTGACATTGAGCTCGGGCAGCATAGCAGGCGCAGGAAATGGAGGCGGTGCTGATAATGGTCAGACTATAGGATCCCCAACAGATATCTTCAATGCAGTCCATGCAACCACATTCAACGGAACAGCCACTGAAGCATTGTATGCTGACTTGGCAGAAAACTATTTAGGCGATGCACCATATAAACCAGGCACAGTTCTTGTATTTGGCGGTGAAGCAGAAGTTACAGAATGCAATGCCAAAGGTGATACAAGAGTTGCAGGTGTTGTTACAACCAATCCTGCACACTTGATGAATGGACATCTTAAAGGTGCAAATGTTGTCGGTGTTGCATTAACAGGCAGGGTGCCTTGTAAAGTAATAGGCAAAGTTGCCAAAGGAGACATGTTGGTTACAAGTGCCATTTCCGGATATGCTATAGTGAATAACAGTCCCGGTATAGGACAGGTTATTGGTAAAGCAGTAGGAGTCAAGGAAGATGATGACCGCGGCACAGTTGAAGTTGTGGTAGGGAGAGTATAATGGCTAGACAACATATCAATATAGGCACAACAGCAAATGACGGTGCAGGAGATACTATTCGTGATAGCTTTGATAAGGTAAATGATAATTTTATTGAATTATATGCTAACGTTACAACTAGCGGATCTAATTCAAGTGCGCAAGATATCAAAGGATCAGTATTTGCAGATGATTCAACTTTACTTGTTGATGGCGTGAATGGAACAATTGATGCTAGTAACTTAACAGGTGCTTTGCCAGCAATAGACGGCAGTGCTTTAACTGGAGTCACTGTAAGTAGTCTTGCATTTGCAAATGTAACAGGCACACCGACCACAATCGCAGGATACGGCATTACAGATGCATATACAAAAACAGAAGTAGACAATGCTATCACAAGTTCGGTATTACCAGCAGGCTCAACACAATCAATAGATATTGTTGCGGCCGATTCAACCGTATTAGTTGACAGTGTGAATGGAACATTAAACGCAACTACACTAACAGGTGCTCTACCAGCAATAGATGGTAGTGCTCTAACTGGTGTTGCGAGTGCATTTAGTGACTTGACAGGAACGC
>Ga0255777_10000983_pt1 | contig 27302 bp, 35 predicted proteins | sample 101ome_15_FD_179975 | JGI IMG/M metagenome (GOLD analysis project Ga0255777, IMG submission 179975) | Coastal salt marsh microbial communities from the Groves Creek Marsh, Skidaway Island, Georgia - 101402AT metaG (version 2) | ecosystem: Environmental > Aquatic > Marine > Intertidal zone >... | reverse complement strand
TTGTATTTGCTGTTCATTCTAATACCTTGAATGTTGTTGAAGTCTAAGTTTCTAAGTGTGCTACCTACAACGTCTTGTGCAGTTGCCATTTGATCTATGCGTCCTGTGAATGAACCTGGATCTGTTATAGTTGTTACCGCAACACTGTCAGTTGGAGTTCTTGCTGTTTCAACACCGTCTGTGTATGTAATAATCTCCATAGGTGTTGTAACTATTGTTGTGGTTTCTCTGTCGATAGTTTGTACAGTTGCAGTTTCGCTTGGGTCATGTGTTGTCTGTGTTTGTGTAAGCACAGGTAAGTCTGTATCGACTACAGGATCACTGTAAGTAATCACTGGCTCACTTGCACCACTTGCAGCATCAGTTGCTGACCCAACATCTTCCAATGTTCCCCAACTGTCTGTTGTTGTAGTATCTCCTCCGCCTGCACCGTCTGTGATAGCAGTATCGGCCGCATCAAATGCACTTGGTCCAAAGATGTAAGCATAACTTGCTGTTAGTATATCACCTGTGCTAACACTTGACCAGTGCCAAGTTAAACCTATAGTGTGATCGCCTGTACCGTAATTAACGCTGTTACCATCTGAATCTGTGTAGGGCGAACCTGTATAAGCATCTGCAGATGTTGACCAACTGCTACTGATACCTGCATCTACATTTGAATCTGTTGAATATAAACCCAGTGCATAACGACTTACAGTTGCTTCTGAAAACGCAACATTACTATCTGGAATAACACCATAGCCAAGTACATTGTCTGTTGCACTTGTGTCACCGGACTCTGGCATTGCATCCGGGTCAATGTATCTTCCAAAATACAAATCAGTTGTGTCTGAACCAACTGTAATACCTGTTGTAATGTCAATGTATTCGCTTGTAGCACCTAAACTGTAAGTGTTTTCAATTTCCCATCCGCTGTGTGCAGAATTTGTACCAGTCCAAGTTAGAGTGCCGTCACCGTCTGTCAGTCCATCTGCATCTGTCCAAGCATTGGAACCTGAGTTGTTGTTTGTACTGTTGGTGCCATCAATGCTGATAGCAAATCCATCAAACGGTGATCCAGGAGTTAGATAGTCTCCCTGCTCACTGTCACTTGGAAATGTTCCTGTACCTGTTGAATCGTACTGTAGTCCTGGACGTGTTCCGCCTCCGCTACCAAACGTACCTGATGTTCCATTTACACCTGCACGGACATAATCGTTTTCAAGTATGCCCATTCCTGTTACACTTGAGTTCATACTCGAAGTGTCGGCTAATGCCGTAGTTGAAAGCAAGGCGGCCAAAACGGCGCCTGCCAAAAGTTTCTTTTTCATTGCGTTACCCTCGCTTGTATTGGACGCTTTTGCCCTCGTCCATCATAATATTTATTGTGTACTAATCGTACATTAACTTACCACTTAAATTCGTATCCTATTACTAAACCTACGTTATTGACCTCTACACCAGGGGCTATAAAAAAGTCGTCGTATGTTGCCCTGGCATAAGGTATAACCGGAGCAATATCATCATAACCTGTAACTGCTCCTGCTTCAAAGCCAAAGCGATTGTATTCCCAGCGTTTGCCAGCATAGAAACTTACGTTGCTTACTGAGTTGTAGTATACACCTGAAATATAGTTTTGTTCACTGTATCTTACGTGCGGATGTACTCCGTTGTAGTCACCTTCAAGGCCAAGATGTAAACTTAGAGCTAATGCAAACTCAATCAATGCACTGCTCGAACTTGCAAGGATTTAACAGTTGATCCCAATGTGGTCCAACCTGTTCCCAATACTGTTTACTTGTACCACCATATGAAAGTATAGTGTAAAGTAGGAACATTAATCCTATGACCATTATAATACTAATTTTCCACATCGCGATTATCCCACGGTGCGTTTTCGTAGCATCCTGCTGGCAGTGTATCTTTGTAACTTACGCCTGCTCTAAAGCCATCGCCGGTCTTTTCAATGTATGCACTTTCAAATGGCATTTCACGCGGCTTGCCCCAACAACGATTTAAACTTTGTCCTGGTACTCTGTAACGTGGATTGTGTTTTAGAAAGTCACGTAGTTCAGCAAGTTTTTCTTTATCTTTTTGTGATCGCCAGTTTTGAAAACAGTAAGATGCTTTTGTGAAATCAAACTCGTCAAACTTTTCAGGAGTATAGTTATATAACGCTAAACAACCTTTTAGTGCGTCATTATTTGAAATTTCTGCTTGTGAAGTTGTCGCAAATAGACAGATTGCGACAGTTGCTATGATTGCCCTCATAATATTGCCCTTCTGCAGATGCCCTAATATCTGCTAATATTATTTAGTCAAAAAAATAGGGGCGCCCTCGAACCCCTATAGCAGGCACCCCTCATTCTGCTACTAATATTTAAGTATACAGTTGCATAAATTATGTGCAATGTTAATTATTACGATTGACTGTAACTGAACAGCCACCAAAGGTTGAACAAATGCCTGTGATGCTGTAACTGTCAGCACTTGTTGTAACATTTTGATCTAAATCCAATGTGTATGCTCCACCTGAGTTTGTTAGATCTATTGCGGCACTTGCACTGTTGCTTCCGCGCTGATCAACATCTACTGTATGCCCATCACCTGTTAGCACAATGTCAGCCCACTTAGCGCCACCATTACCTCTTTGATACAAATCAACAAAGTTATCGTCACCGTCTATTTCAACAAATCCGTCGTGTCCTGCTTTGCCCATTTGAGTGTGTTTAACAAAGTTACCGTCACCGTCGATAATATTAGCAAGATGATGAGGTGCTCCGCCGCCTCCACCTCTGTTTGTGTCGGTTTGATAACTGTAGACTGTATTGCCGCTACCGTTTACAGTCCAATATGCTTCGTGGCCGCCGGTTTCGTCTCCGTCATATGTACCATCACTGTGTATACCTTGACGTATTGTAATGTCGTTGTTTGCACCTGTGCTTGATAAACTAACATACTGATCCTCAGACTTTTGTGTAACTTCTAAGTCAAGATTGTCGCCTGACTGTGTAATGTATATTTCGTTAGCATTACTTTTGAATGATGTCAATAGTGTTGCTGCCAACACCAACACGATAGTCGTAAACTGCTTCATCGCCTTGCTCCACGTTAATTGTATATCCATAGTTATTGTGTAGGTATAAATCTATTTGATTCTCTACACTTGCATCTTCTCTTGTTACGTGATATCTGTCACCTTCTGTATCAAAAAAGAATCCTGTCTTTTCATCATAGCCTGATTGTTGCACTGCCATTAGTTGTTCATTCTGTTTGTCTAGTTCATCTCTAAACAGTTCTGCTAGGGCACGATTTAACTCGTCAATCATATCAACTAATAGTTCACGCAAATAATAGTCTGCACCTTTATCTAGCTCTGTTACCCATATGTCTTTGATATCATCGCCTAGTACATCTTTGTCTAGGCCGTCAAACTCTAAAAAGTCTATTGCTAGGAAGTCTGTTTCTCTACCTTCCTGTGCTTGTATTTGTTCTGCTTGTTCAATAGGGTCTGTGCGTCTTACAATAAGCATACCTGTTATTTGCGGTTCTGTTAAATCAACTATGATAGGTTTGCTAGGAGGGCTACTCAAACTTGTTACTCTAGTCATTTGAAATGCTTGATTTAATATTACAATACCTGCATCATTCTCTACGCTAATCTCGCCTGTGACACATTCTAGTTCACGACCATTGCCATCGTACTGACAACTTGGCAGTAGGGTTACATATGATTCGCCAATTTCGTTTACCAGCATATTGAAGTCTGTACCGCGAACTGAAATAGTTGCGGTTGGTGTTCTTAGTCTTACTTTCTGTCTGCTGTTCTTTGCAATCTGTCCACTTGCATAACGAACAGCACCTAGGCTTGCACGAATGTCCAAACTACCTTTACCAGTGTTAGGATCATAAACAAACTCGTCGATTACTACACGACTGTTATCAATAACATCTAGCCGTGTTTCATCAACAAAGTCTATTTGCATACGACCTTTGGTAGTTTCGGCGACATCCATCTGCTGTATTTCTACACCTACACTGTCGCCAACAACATTGCTGTCACGTTTAATAACACCCGATCCGTCGAGCGTTGTAACTGTGCCGATGTTTGCTGCTACTGCTGATGCAGTAGTCAGGAACACAGACAAGACAAAACAGAGCAATTTCATATTAATCGCTCTGTGTAATGTCTATTGTACTGCCATTTGTAGTAGCATCTAATACAACAGTATTTTGTGCTGTACCACTTTGATCTATTGTAACTACGTTAGCCGCGCCATCAAGATCTAAATCAATTACGTGACCTGCACCTGATGCTCCACCGTCTACATTAATATCAATGATGTTACCACCATTAGTAGTGCTTAGAGTTGCGTCATTAGCACTTGTAATTGATGTAGTATTAGTTGGCAATGTATTAGTTACATCTACGTCAATAGTTGCATCAATACCGTCGATGTCAGCGTCTACTACGTTATCGTCACCAGTTATAGTAAAGTTAACTGTGCTGCCGCCTGCGTCAGTGTTTTCACCGATATAAAACTTATAAGCATTATCATCGCCTGTGGTTGTTATATTAAGTGTTACACTTTCACAGTTTCCGCTACCAGCTGTACCTAAGCTATCACATTTTAAATCTACTGTGTTGTAGTCTCCTGTGAATGCCCATGTACCACTATAGCTATCACCATTTATAACTGCGGCAATATCGTTGCTATCGCCTTGTTGTGTTATACTAAACGTCATTAAATCGCCGTTTAGTGAAACTACCGTTGTTGAATCACCAAACTCATTGCTTCCACCGTCTTGCGTAATATCTAAATCTAAGCTGTCACCAACTTGCTCTATATAGATATCATTCGCCAGAGCTGGAGTTAGAAATAGTGTTGCCGTCAACAATAATATCAACGTTCTTAATTTCATTTTGTTTACCCTCCTGGAACTTCCAAAGTCCCTTTCGTTGACCTTCGTAGACTAATTCTACGATTCCCTGTTCAACGGCCGCCCTCACAGCATAGTTGACAGGCTCATTAACTGAGAAACCAGTTTCAGTTTCTAACAGTTGAGTTCCCATATCAAGGAACTTAAAAACGTCCGCTCCGGACCTGTGGCTTGCAATGGTTTTCTCCGTTGCTATACTCAGTAACACTTTCCCTGTGCTAACTGATACGATACGCATTACCACTGTTACGTTGTCGATTCTATATTCTGTGCTTGCACCAATGCCAAGCCAACTGGCTCCTGCTCCTCCGACTGCTACATTGCTATCATATCCAACAATGCCGCCTTCGAGAATGAGCCCTGCAAACAACAATGGTTTTAGTTTAGGAGCATTATCTCCTTCGTAGTTTTCACGTGTCTGTCTTATAAGTTGACGCTCTTTGATAAGATTGTCCATACCTACACGTTCAACAACTTCAAACCATTTGCCGTTGCCCACCTCTTGTAAGGCTTTGATGACCCAGGCTTCTGAGCCTTGTGTGACTGCACTGCTTAGATTAGCAACCATGTCACTGGGTTTACGCTGTCCTGTTTTATCTGTAAAACTATAAACAGCGATTGTAATTGTTTCTCCATCTAATTCTGGAACATCTTCTAATCTTTGTTGTATAGGCGATGCTTGTACCGTAGGCGAGATCTCTGCCTCTTTGAGTGTTTGTAAGCTACTATTCATAGCTGTACATCCAGTCAGAAAAGCAATAATTAGTAGTACTGATCCCATACGCAACATTAAAAACTAAAATCTCCATCTGCCGGTATGCTAATCTCAGTAACTGTTCCATCATCTTGTGTAACTGTTAAAGTGATCATACCGTCTGCTTTGACCCAAACAATAGTTGAGCCTTCAATTTCTGCTGTGCCTGTATTAGCACAAGAGTCTGAACAATCAGCAAACATAGCGTCTACCATCTGCTTTGAAATTTGTGCGTAGATACGTGATTCTACGTTCTTTAAGAATTTGTTTAGGGTTGTGTTTTCAAGTTCACGCTCGATACGTCTTTGTTCAGCTTCTGCTTTTGCTTTAATATCTTCTTTGCGATTGTGTTGTAATTGCTCTGTAGATAGTACATGCGAACTATATCCTTGTCCGCTAAAACGTGGATTTTTAAATCCCCAGACCATCTCGCTCGCAACTGCACTTGTTGCATAAAATAATACTAAAGTTGCTATTATTGTCCTCATAAGACTACCCTCCACTTATATTTATCGGTATATGGGGTATATATTATGTAGGAGTTATATGGGATTATTTCTTGCCGATAGCAAATGCCATCTTGCCGCCAACACGTGAACTATAGTAGTTCTTGCCGCCTTCGAGCCATACCTTGCCAGTGAAACTTGGAGGATATACTGCTTTAAACTCTTTTAGTACAGCATCATTTTTGTCTTTACCCATGTGTGTATATAATTGAATAATATCTGACTGATTCAATAATGCAATAGCACCTTTTGAAAACACTTCTTCTGCATTAACAACTTTTGCACAAGTTTTACTTGCGGCACTTAATAGTGCATAGCCTGTGTTAAAGCCTTTTGTTTCTAATTTAAATGCAAACGGCTCTGCAATCTTTTGTGCTTGAGGGGATAATCCGTCTAAATCTGATTTACCAGATTGAATGTATTCGTTGATTTCTTGTTGTAAGTTATCGTCAATACCTGGAATCTTTAAGAACTTACCAACAGCAATCGGGCCTTCTATTGCTGTATTGCTTGCGATAATATCTACAAGTTGTGCGGCAAATTCTGATACGCCGCCTGGCTCTACAATATCTTTACCATCTTTACGTGCTTTAATAACAGCATCATTTAGATTTTTTGCACTTGCGGCAGCACCTTGTCCACCTTTTGAACTAATGCCAATTTCAGCACCATTAGGAGCAATCATAAACGAATCACATAATGCGGCATTCATACTCATTGGCCACATAACTTGACAGTCACGCCATTCAGCACCGTCTGCTAATTCACGACGAGCATCTTCTGCTTGTCCACCAATTACTCCGCCCATTAATGCAACTGGTTGCATAATCTCGCCAAAGTAATCACGAATGGCTGCTTGTTGCTCATACATCTCTGGAAATACAACTTGTCCACTACCTTGTGCTAAATTCTGTAGTGCTTCTTTAAATACGTCTTTAACTTGATCGTCTGCATTTTTAACAACAGTATTAACAATACTGTCGATGCCTTGGAATCTATTTTCTGTTTTAATTAATGCTTGTGGATCATAACCTGCGGCAAACTTTTGTGCGCCTTTAGTTTGTAGTGCCCAACCTGCAGGAACTTGTTTGTTTTGCCAAGCACCCATCATATCAAATGATGTTGATTTTAGATATCTACCCCAAAATACATGATTACCATCTTGGTCATCTAACTGTGCAATACCAAATGCAAGCATTCCTGTATTTGGTCTATTAACCCATTCAATTTGTGAATTATGTTCTGCTTCAAACTTTTTAATTTCTTCATCGCGTTGTTCTGGCGATTCAAATCGTTGTGTCTGTGCATCTGGAAATGCTACAACTTGTACAATAGAATATTCACGACCGTCATGGTGTGTAAATGTATCGCCTTCATTGCGGCCAAACATTCCTTTTGATTCTACTAATTTAAACTCACTATATCTCATACCATTGATGCCTGCACTGCTGGACCGTTTTGACCATCTGCCCAATCTAATGAACCAAGTTTGAAGAACTCAAAAAATCCTTCGTAGTCGTCAACGTCAAATGCTAATGATTTTTCGCCTTCAAGTTTTAAGAACAAGAATTTACTAAATCCTTTTTTCTTTAAAATGTTTGCGTAACTACTGTAAGAAATTTTCATAGCAAGTAAACCAACTTCTGTGCGATCTAACTTGTCATAGTTTGCAATCATTTTATTAATAAGTTTTTCGTCGCCATTAATATATGTTCCTTGAAACAATTCAGTAATGTACGCTTTTCCTGCGCCTGGACTAATTTTGTCTAAACGCATTGCAAGATCTTGAAAGTAGCGAGGATCTTTTGATCCTGAATTACCTGTTGGTAATCTCTTGGGTCGTTGGTCTTCTGGAATTTCAAATTCATCGTATACACTTTCTAAATTTGGCTGTCCGTAATCTGCATTAGAGTTTTTAAGTCTACCACCACCTGACGATACTTCACCTTTAACTTCTACTTCAACACCGTTAATTGATAAGTCACCAATTGTAGCAAATTCAATCTGCGGACTTAATAGTGCAAGACCTACTTCGCCTGGGCCTCTGTTAGATCCGTTAATGTTTAATTTTACAGGAAACAAATTTGCATACAATTTGTGTATAAAGTCTTGACTTACTTTGCCCGAACCTTTTAACCAAGCAGTCCATCCTGAATAACCATCTGCCATAAGTTCTTTAGTATCTATGTAATTGGTTTTTCCGTATGTACTTAAAAATGCTGCCATATCGTCATAATCACCTGGAGTGTTGTTTAGTGCTTGTATAAATGCTTCTAATACGCCCTTGTAGTTATAGTCCCTTTCAGGTTTAGTAAGTTCAGGCTTCAGCATATTCTCCGGATCTTTCTTATCTGCTAAATCCATTTCAGATTTCACAAGTCTATAAACCCTCTTTAAAATTTCAGGGTTTGCCTTCATTTGGTCTATGATGTAAGAAATACGGTCCGGAATTGGCTCTGCTTCTTCTACAATTTTAAAATCACTAAAACGCATTACTGTTTCCTAAATCTTTTTAGTATTTATGCGAGTTTAGGAAACAACATATCCGTGCAGAATTTGTCTACATCTTCTTCTGGTAGTCCCAAACTTTTCATTACATTGGGTGTGTGAGGATTTTGTTGCTGATTGTGACAATAGTAATCTTGTGCCGCTGCCACGAGAGTTTGGTCGCCTTCACCTTTTGATAAACCTACTTCATCAAAATATGCTCGTAAATTACTAAGAGCAATTCTAATAATTTCTGTTGCTTCCTCTTCAGACTTTACGTTACCAGCGGCAAGCATTTTATCTGTAAAGATATTGCGAGCCCACTCAGGAAGTTCACGTTGTTTCTCAGGAACAAAGTGTGCAACACTTTCTCTGTACCCGTCAATCATTGGATGGTCTGGATCTGCACTTGCACTAAAGTCGTGGAATGCTCCTGTCATTTTGTTTTTGCCAGCAATTACATCAAAGCCGTATATAGGTGCTGGATTATCAAGTGTAGGGAAAATGCATACGTGCATCATCCAAAGTCCTTTAGTATCACGAGCGTCAACTACATCTATATGTGCCCGTCTAATAGAATCATTAGCCCAAACACGATTGATCCAACCACCGTCTGGGCGATTAAAATAATCCAAACCGTCTTCTTTAATTTCTGTTGCTTTTTCGTCGAATACTTTGATGATTTCGTCTTTACACTCAATTAGTTTATTCCAAATAAGGCTCAATGTCTAACTCCATAAGCTCTTTAAAAAGAGCAGTTGCTGATTCAAATACCCATTTTGCTTCATCTGCCATATCATCTGAAGTATTGCTTCTAATTGCTTCTTTGATTTCTTTGATGTCGCCTTCAAATTGATACATACGACCTTCACCTGGAATCTTTTTAGAAATCATTTGTCCACCGCTTAGGTCTCCCATATGCAATGTATAGATATGTGCCATTAGTGCAGTTTTATCATGCATTATATCTTTTAGATGTGCGATATAATCATGTGTGCTTTGAACTATAGGTGGAGGATTTTGTTTATCTTCCCATAGTTCTAAAAAGTCTTGTTCAATTGCCATTTTACGTTGAATAGGAAAAGGAATATCTAACCAAATTCCATTTACTGCGGCCATTGCTTCAAGTAAGTCATATTTTTTATGCTGGTTCCATAGGTACGTGGCATAAAACTGTGGATTAATTTTTCCACTCATTAATACTTTAACAAAGTCTTGTCTTTCAGCATTGGTATGCTGTTCTTTAGTTAATTCTTTTAAATTGCTCATTCTTCATCTACTTTAATTTGTAACGGAAAACCTCTTTCTCTACTTGCTGTTGTTGCTTCAATAGTTTTTTGTTCCGCCATTTCAAAAGTATATATGCCTGCAATGCCAGAGCCTTCGGTATGAATGGTTAGTGTAAGCTCTTTTGCAGTTGTTTCAGAATGTTTAAAAATAGATACTAAAACATCAATAACCCAATCCATAGGAGTTTGATCATCATTAATAAGAACTACTTTGTATCTCTTAGGGACATCGATTACTTCCCCAATTTTTTCGTCTATTACTACTTCTTCAATTACATCTGTACTCATTTAATTCTCCTTAGACTTGAATTGGGGGAGAAACTACTCCCCCAACACTGAGTCAATATTACTTGTCCTCTGCAACTTCGCCGTCAAGAGTAAGACCAGCATTGATCTCAATCTTCTTAGGCTGTAGCTCTTCTGGAACTTCACGCTTTAGATGAATGTTAAGCATACCTAATTCAAGGCTTGCATTAACAACATCAACGTGATCAGCAAGTGTAAACTCTCTACGGAAGTTGCGTCCGCCAATTCCTTTGTGTAGATAATTTACTTCGTCTCCTCCTTTAGGAGCTGTACCTTCAATCTTAAGAACGTTCTTATCTTTTTCAATTGAAAGATTATCCATGCCAAAGCCAGCAACGGCAAGAGAGATCATATACTCATCTTCGTTGATCTGTGCAATGTTGTATGGTGGATAACCGTTTGATTGTGAATTAGCAAAAGTTCTTTCTAATTCGTCGAACATTCTATCAAAGCCAATTGTAGCTCTGTGAAAGTTAGGTAGGTCGAGTGTTGTTAGTCTTGTCATTTTATTTCTCCTTTATTAAGCAAGATTAATTTCGTAGCCCTTTCGGCGCTACAACATTATAATAACATCTATTTACTATAATGTCAACTTTATTTATCCCAAAAACTACAATGGTATATATTCTTCATTTTTCTGTTCCTGTACGCCTTTAGCAATAATAGAACATTCTGAAGTAATTAACAAACCAGCAACACTGGCCGCGTTAATTAATGCAGTTTTTGTGACTTTAGTAGGATCAATGATGCCTAAATCCATCATATCACCAAATTCTCCAGTGGCAGCATCATATCCATGATTGCCTTCACTTTGAAGAATTGCATTGATAACAACATCAGGCTTGCCTCCTGCATTGTCAACAATCTGTCTGGCAGGCGATTCGATAGCTTTAAGTACAATATCAACACCTGCTTTTTGATCTAAATTAGCTGTTTCAATGTTGCTTAGTTTTTGTTTTGCTCTTAGCAATCCTACGCCGCCTCCTGGTATAATACCATCATCAATTGCGGCTCTTGTAGCATTTAATGAATCGTCATATCGGTCTTTCTTTTCGCCAATTTCAACTTCAGTTGCGCCGCCAACTTTGATAACAGCAACTCCGCCATCTAATTTTGCTAATCTATCTCTTAGTTTATCTGCATTGTATTCGTTAGATGCAGTTTCTAACTGTGTCTTAATTTGTTGAATACGAGATAAAATTTTGGCTCTGTCTCCACTACCATTAATAAAAGTTGTTGTAAGATTAGTAACTTCAATTCTTTCGCAGTGTCCTAAGTCACTAATTTGTCCGTCTTGTAAATTTTTATTAAGTTCTTTTGAAAAGACTCTTCCGCCGGTTAATGTAGCAATATCTTCCATAATAGGTAAACGTCTATCAGCAAAGCCAGGTGCTGGAATACAACATACATTTAGATGTCCGCTTTGATGATTCATTAACAAAGTTTGTAGTGCTTCGCCTTCAACATCTTCAGCTACAATCAAAACTGATTTTCCTGTTGGTGCTATCTTATCTAATAAAGGCACAAGAACGTGTGTACTTTTAATTGTTCTGTCATATAAAATAATATAACAATCTTCAAGTACAGTTGTCATTGCTTCAAAATTTGTAGAAAAATATGCGCTTATGTAACCTCTGTCAATTTGCAAGCCGTCTGTTTTTACTAACTCATCTTCTAAAGATTTACCAGATTCAATTGAAATGGCACCTGTTTTTCCTACAGCTTCGATTGCTTCTGCAATTTTATTTCCAATTTTTGCATCTGAGTTTGCAGAAAGTGTTGCTACCTTTCTAACTTCTTCAGGTGTTTTACAAGGTATAGATATTTCTGCAAGGTGTTTAACAATTTCTGCAACTGCTTTATCAATTCCTCTTTTTAGATCCATAGGATTCATGCCAGCTGATACTAACTTCATTCCTTCTTTAACAATACTCTGTGTTAAAACTGTTGCAGTTGTAGTTCCATCACCTGCTTGTTTTGCAGTTCTTTCAGCGGCAACCAAAACCATTTGTGCGCCCATGTTTTCAAGTTCATCTTTTAAAATAATTTCGCCTGCTACAGTTACACCATCTTTGGTAACATGTGGTTCGTTTTCTGGTCGATGGATAATTACATTTCGTCCTTTTGGACCTAAAGTAGTTTTAACTGCATTTGATAAAACATCAATGCCTTCAAGTAGTTTTGCACGACTTTTCTCACCAAATTCAACTTCTTTATAAATCATTTGTTACCTCCAAAATTATTTACCGATAGTTGAGTTTTCGTAAACAGAATTATGAGTCTGCGTACAACGAACAAATGTTGTACATTTTGACAGATATTTTAATCTTACTGCGCCTGCGTAAGTACAAGCAGAACGCAACCCACCCAAAATATCTTGAACAGTACTACCCACTGCTCCTCTGTAAGGCACAAGAACTTCTCGTCCTTCACTGCTTCTATACTCCTTAAGGCCTCCAAAGTGTTTGTCGTTCGCGGCCTTCGAACTCATTCCGTAGAATGTTACAAACTTTTTTCTTTCAATACCGTCTTTCCAGGTAATTTCTACAGTTCGACCATCGAGAGTTTGTTCGTCTTTAACCCACTCTCCTGTTTTGTAGTATTTGGTGATTACATCACCTCCCCCTTCATCGTGCCCGGCAAGCATTCCTCCAAGCATGACGAAGTCGGCTCCTCCAGCAAATGCCTTAGCCACATCACCTGGTGAAGTACATCCTCCATCAGCAATGATATGTCCACCAAGGCCATGAGCACTGTCAGCACACTCCATAACAGCACTAAGCTGAGGATAACCAACACCAGTTTGAATACGAGTTGTGCAAACGCTCCCAGGGCCGATGCCCACTTTAACAATGTCTGCTCCATTTAGAATTAACTCCTCTGTCATCTCTCCGGTTACAACATTACCCGCTATGATGACTATATGCGGATATAGTTCTCTAAATTGTTTTACAAATTTTACAAAACGTTCACTATAACCATTTGCTACGTCAATACAAATATAACGCAATTTTTCGCCTGTTTGTTCATATACTGCACGAAACTTGTCGTGATCACGTTCTGTAATTCCAATACTCATTGCAACATATTCTGTACGCTCAGGATATTCGCTGTCAAAATAATTTACAAGTTCGTTTACGCTATATGTTTTAACAAGACAAGTAAACACTTCGGCTTCAGCAAGTTTGTCAGCCATTTCAAATGTACCAACACCGTCCATATTACTTGCCATAATAGGAACACCACGCCAGTGTTTTTGCTCAGGACGTATTTGCTCCATGCTCATATCTTCAGGTTGCCAGTTTCGCCAGTTGTATCCACGTTTAAGGTCTACTTCTTTACGACTACCAAGTGTTGAACGTTTAGGACGAATAAGAACATCCTTATAGTCTAATTTAATATCTTGTTCTAATCTCATTTATACACTTCCACAATTAAATGATATACTAATACGATCTTGATCAGTTCTGTTACCGTCAACGTAATGGTCAAGCCATCCAGGAAAAATATATAACGCTCCTGTCTTGGCTGGATATTTACATGCACTTGAATTAAAATGATGCATTTGTGTTACCATACTTCCATGTAAATGATACTCGCCGCCATCACGTCTAACAAAATTAATATTACCTTGATCTTCAGATGCTTGAATATAATATACGCCGCTTAAAACTGCATCTTGATGTCTATGTGTAATATTATATGCACCTGGTGGATTGATATTAATCCAAATGTTATACAGTTGTAACGATTTAATACCTACACCTTTAGAAATTTCTGCAACTTCATTGTTGATATGAGTTACTAAACTATCCATAGCATCGTTATCGCCTGCTTGTATATCGTTACTTTGATAGCCGCCGTAGTTACTTATAATACGTCCAGAGTCGTTTGCTTGTCTTTGATATGCGTATTGTTTAAGTAACGTGTTATCTATGCCTTGTACATCTGCATTCCAAATAACACTTGGAAACCAGGGTTCTGCATTCATTGCCATAACGTTACCTTAAAATAGATCGTTTAATTTTTTTTGTTTCTTAAGCCATCGAGCACGGCCTGCCGCTTTTGCTTTCTTGCGTTTTTCGCTTGGTTTGATATAGTGCTGGCGTTCTCTTATTTCTTGCACAATACCTGCTTGTTGTACTTTCTTTTTAAAAATTCTTAGTGCTTTGTTGAAATCACCATTTCGTACTTCAACTGCCAACCCTCCTACGAGTTGATTTTGGTCTTTATTGTTCCGTCTCAAACGAACCTCCTAAAATTAAATGTTCAATAGAGTCTAAACCGTAAACTCTATTATTACTAAGTTTATTATACAACATTTCGTCGCTACTTGTCAACCAATAAGTTTGGGGTAAAGATATAATATATGCGGCGAGATTTTTTACATGTTTTGGACTATTATCATAATCTAAAATAACAATGTCTGACATTTTACAGACTGTTAAGAGCCAGTCAACATCGCTTTCTACATCATTTAAGGTATACATATACACATTTTCATGTGTTTCAGATTTAGCAAGAATTTCTTGTGCTTGTAGTCTAATAGCTTCAGATGGATGCACTAATGCTATTGATTTATTTTGATTAAAAATTTTATCCGGTGGGGTAATAAGTGTTATTTTACTACTCACGATCCTTTAACCTTTTCCATAGTTTTTCATCAGTTTGCTCTTCGTTCTGTATATAGCCATTTTCCGAATCACTTTTAGTTGGTTGTGGCTTATTTTCTTTAACGATTTGCTCGCCATTATCTTTCATTACATAAGTTTTGTTTTCGGATAACTCTTCAGGATAAAAAACTCTGTTTTTTGTATTAGGAATTTGTTTTTGCTCATTAGCAACTTCTGCTTCAGCGGCCTCTACCCACTTGTTCCACTGTTCAAGATCTGGATTTAATTCTTCCGATGATTCTGTATCTGTCTTTTTTTTAGATTCTACTTGAGTGTCTTGCTCATCAGGTTGTACTTCTGGCTGTTCCAGTTCTGTATCCACTGCATCTGCCACGGGAGTATCTGCTTCTGATACCACGTCTCTGCTATCATCATTTGCTGTAGTAGTATTTGTTGTATCATCTACTTCTTCCTTTTCTTCTTTAGGTGGCGCAGGAGGCTCAGGATTATAACCAGGGTTGTCAACTATACGCTGTGCTCTTGCTTGCTCGTACTGCCGAAGCCAGCCACCGTTGTCATCTTTAGAGCGTCTCCACTCAAAGGTATATTGGCTTGCTATAAGCAATAAGACTGCTAATGGGTCAAACACAAATATAATTGTAATAATAACCCAACGAACTGCTTCTTCTAACATATTGTTATCAGCAGTTTCGCCGTAGATAAATTCAGCAATGTATTTGATAGGTCCTACTTCTGCTTCTAATTTGCGGTATTCACTTTCTAATTGAATCTTTTCTTCAGTTAGTCGATCGATCTCAGAAGATGCATTTCGAACTCGTTCGTTTTGTTCGTCTATACTCTTTTGGATTTCTTCTGCGTTATCTTCATTGGCTAATTGTTTTCTTAGACGTTCTATTAGTGCTTGACTGTTTGCTACTTGATCTTCAGCACTTTTACGTAGTCTTTGTATTTCGTCACGAGCGGCTATTACAGTCGGTGAGTTAGCGGCATCTTGTATTTTAGTTAACCATTCTGCACGTTCAGCGTCTTTTTCGTCCTGCCAGTCGCCAATCTTCTCTGCGGTATTTTTACCAAAGATGCCATCAGCACTTGCACCAATCATTTGTTGTGCTTTTTTAGTTTCGCCGTTATCAATGTAACCTTGCAGTGTTTCAATCTCTGCATCAATTTTATCTAATTCATCTTGGAATAGTTTTGTTACACCCGCAATGATTGCATTTTGTTCATCAATAGCAGGTTGAATACGTTCAAATGCTTTGTCAATACGTTCTTGTTCTCTATCAATTTGGTTTTGAATATTAGTGTCAGAACCAGTACCGCTTGTTTCAAGTTGACGTATTCTATTTTCTGCACGGCCTACAATACCTAACTGTCTATCAATTTCATTTTGTATTGTTTCAACTCGTGCTATATTGTCTGTGCTTTGTGCAGTTTGTTCAATGTGTGCTTTAGATAGGAAACCAAAAATACCCATACTTGTAATAAGCATGAGTACAATAACTGCTGTACTTAGATATGTCTTTAGCCACCAGGTAGCCTGTTTCCAATAACGGTGTAACCAAACTGCTGTAACAAGTTTGGATATTTCAAGTACTCCGCCCATAATCATAATAGGCAAAGCGGCCGCGGCAAAAATAGCAACAAGGCCAGCCACGCTGTAATATATAGCAACGGCACTAATTGACAGTGCCGTGATGAGTGTTAATAGTCCTAAAAGCATAGTAATATATTTACCACTTTTACGATGCCGAGATAAATGTCCAGTTATTTCCAGGACCTTTTGTACAGGCAGTTTCTTTCCAGGCCTTGCTATTTCCTTTGTAAATTACAGAACTTATGAGCTCTGTACAGTAGCCACTACCTACCGGCTTATGACTCATTACTTGTACATTACCCAATGCATTTCTGGTTGACCACTCGCAATGTTCTCCAATATTTAATTCATCTAATGCAAAGTATACACATTGTTCGTGTTTTTGTCGACCTTCTTTAGGAACACTATAAGCATTATATTTGGCTACATTAACTGCTAACCCAATAATGTTTTGCGGAGTTCCATAATTTTTAGCGGTACTCATTTCTCCATAATACGGAGTTCCAGAACATCCGCTAATAACTAAGGTTAGGATCAGCAGGAACCCACTTGCCAGTAAGTTTGTCACGACACATTACTCCTTTAATATTCATAGTTTGACCATTAGGACGAACTACTTGTTTATTGTAACTACTACACATACCTGCAACACCTATATCTCGATTAAGATGATGTACTTTAGGTTTGTCCGAACATTCAACTACTGTTTTTGTTGATGCTTTACCATCAATATTAACAATAGTTTCTTCAGTATAACAATACTGTTGTTCAGATTGATATACTTGGTGTGTTGAACAACCAGTTACACTAATTAGAAGCAGTGCTAATGCCAGTAGTCTTTGCATCTTTAGCCTCTGTGATTAGTCTATCAAAAACATCTAATGGCATTTTAATTCGTACATATGTATGTACTCTGCCAGTGTTACCAAGTTCATATGCATAACGTTTTACTTCAAGATGTTCTCGAATAACTGTATCGCTAACTGAGTGTTCTACTCTTGTAAGAGTTGAACGTGACTCGTCTTCGATGCTTACAACAGTTTTACTATTTACTGTGCCGTTAATACGTTCTGCAAAGCCTTTCACAGCAAACGCATATGCTTGTGCTTCTGATGCTTGTTCAAAACGACTTTCTCCCATACCACATGCATAAGCATAATCGTCTTTCCAAAACAAGAAGCCTTCCGAACCAATTTGTTCGCAATCAACATACCAGTTAGGGTGTGCTTTAGTTTCACGTATTTCAATTTCTTGCATACTGCTACAACCAGCCATTGTGACTACTATTGCTGTAGCGGCAAGCGCCTTAAGTGTGCCTTTCATATTTGCCTCCATAAAAGCATTTTTCATTGTTCTTATATTATAACTGCCTAATACTTAAAAGTCAAGTGATTTTGGTAAACTACTTCCATCGATAGAAAATATGATTACCAATACGTCCAATTAAAGTCATATCTTTAGCCCATTTTGGTGCAACGTAATCTGCATGATAGTGTGTTGCACCTTCTGTAATACCACGATAATCCTTATAATAAAGCATCATATATGCTATCTGTTGTGCTTTAGTCCATGCTTCTTTATCACGAGGATAATCACTTTTACCATCGCAATACCAACTAAACTGACACTGGTTACGAATCATTTGTCCACTTGCATACTGTCGTCCTTGTTTTACAACTCCGCAAATTGAATTTGGATAACGAGCGTCTTCGACACGATTTAATACAACATCAGCAACAGCCGCTTGATCAGCTAAACTACTTCCCCGTGATTCATAATAAACATTTTGTGCCAAACACCACGCTTGTGGTTCGTTTTCAGCTTTAAATAGAACATTCATATTTGCCTGTGCTGTAGAGGCAGATAGAATTAAAACAAGTGCTGTAAGAAAATTTTTCATTGTTAACCTTTTAGTTGCGGCGCATCTGCGCGATTTCAGTTGCTTGTTTAGAACCGTCTTTGTCATCTTCATCTGCAAATACAGGAACAAGATTTGATTTGTGCATCATAGCAATACCTACAAGTTTACGTTCGCCTGTGTATTGCATAGATTCTTTTTTAGTTGCAGGACTAAAACTTGCTTCTGTTGTTAGACTTGGAATATGTTCTGTTTGTCTGGTATAGCCGTGATGATCACTCCAACTATAATTAGTTGCAGTTGGCTTACTTTTAGGTTTGTATGTTCCGTGTACATAATCTACATATTCGTCAAATGTCATTATATTGCCATGACAATTTAGTTGTTTCATACGTTTATTATGTTCACGATGTTGCTGGACTAAACGCTCATGTTTTGCTTTAGTCATTTTAGATTTGCGTTTCTTAGTGTTCAGTGTGGTCAAGCCACGTACTAAGCTCATAGTCATAATAAAACCCTGCTTTCTAATTATTACTCTATTAGTATAGCAGGGTTTTATTTAAATGTCAATTATTTTGGTAAAAGACCTGAAAAGATTATGCGTATGCTCTTCTTTTCATGATTTTGTATGTAGCCTGAGGTCTACCTGGCATGTCATTTGAGTTAGAATTTACTACTCTTACGTCAAAACCAGCTTCTCTTAGCTCAGTTAATCTTGCACCTGGGCTCATAATATCTAACTTATCTTCTAAGTCAAATGTAGTAAATGTTTTACCATTTCCCCAGTATTTTTGTAAGATTTTTTGATTTTGAGTTCCTTCTCTAAAGAACTTTGTTCCAATTGTGCTTTTTGTTTTAGCCATTGTTATACTCCTTATTATTATTGTTATTAAGTTTAACATAACTATACTATAGCGCAATATTGTTACAAAGTCAAATAATTAGTTTACCAAAATCATTTGCCTTCCATTAACTTAACAGCCGCATCATAATCTTCTTGGCTTACAATACCTTCGCGAAGTAGTTTAGCTCTGTTTGCCATATGCTTCATTTGAACTTCTTCTTTGCTTCCGCCAAAATATGCTACTGCATGTCCTTCTTCAATAAGAATATCTGTAACACGCTCTTTTTGTCCTTCGTAACGCTCTACATAAAAGTCACCCAGGATACGTCCAAACTTGCCTTTCATATCTTCGCCGTGCTTGTCTTCTGTGGTAATAAGTTTGCCACCATGCTTCATAAGTTCTTTAAGACGTGCTTTAGCCGCTTCGCCAAATAAATCTTCTACTTTGTCGCTTGTGCGTGACTCTGGTGTGTCAATGCCCATAATGCGTACACGCTCGTCAGTTAGTGTTACGCCAAACCCTAAGTTAATATCTACATCAACTGTGTCGCCATCAACTACTTTGATAACTTTTACATCATATTCATTTTGTGTCATTTAGAAACCCTCTCTAAGTAATATGCCCATATTATTTAGTCAAAAGAAAAGGTGCCGAAGCACCCTTTCCTGCTATTTTTGGTAACAAGGTATAACTACCCCGTAGCGATCAAGCCGCTAATGCAAAGTTTTCGTTTGCGTTTGTAGTGTTTGCTGATTTACGGTCTCGCCTACCGGTAACTCCACGTTCTCTATTACGCCTGTCGATCCTAAGTTCGGCCCCATCATAAGCACACTCAGTAAATGTGTTTATGGTGGAGCCGCCGGGTACCGCCCCCGGGTCCAGTTCGTCGTTGATTGGCTTCAACGTTACAGTTTATTTATAACATCACTATACAGTAATGTCAAGTTCTTTTTCTTGTTTGTTAGAAAGTTTTTCGTCTGGTGGGACAATCTTGCGTAGCCAACTGTCTGCGATGTACGCTCTTGGACTTGGTCCTAATTGTATATCTAAATCATCTGCTTCGATCCACCAATGGTGATCAGTTACCATTGCCATACACGGCATACCTCTAAATTGAAATTGTTCACGTTCGTTAAATTTGCCAATATACTCAGCAACATTAACAACACGCCCTACATTTGCAGGATTTACTGAAAAGATAATGACTGCTTTATCACCTTCATTTACGTTCATTAGTCACCATTAGCAAATACGTTAGGACTGCCTTCGATCATGTTACCAGAATCAGTAGAGTCTGTTTTTCGTGACACTGCAATTTCGTTTATAAAGACATTTGGAGATCCTTCTTTGGTAACGTCAGTATGTGCTACACAATCATCTCCGCTTGGTATATTGTGCGACACTGTTGGTGCGCCAATAACAATTACATCTATATTATTAGCGTGAACTGTTCCGTCTGTGTTAGGAGCGTCAATAGTAGTCGTTCCATCACAGCCGTGACCTGTGTTTAGTTCATCACCAACTCTACTTACCGCAGGCATTAAGTTACAATCCCAGATGTAGTAGCAGTGTATTGTTTACTAATTTCTTCTTGTGTTTTAGATACACAACTTACTGAAGTAACTCGTAGCATAAATTTGTTATCTGGATTTACACTAAACATATAAGGTGCTAATCCTAAACCTTCTGCTTGAGCAATTAAAACCATAGGTTTCTTTAGTGTGTAATATGTATCATCTTCTTTATCGAGACGAGCAACAATTTCTTCTCCCGAACTTAATTTAAGTGATACTGTATCGCCTTCCTTATATGGGGTTTCAATTAGCATATTAATGTCCTACTGTGTGGCCTGTTCCGTTATAGCCTGTTTCGTCAAGATACTGTACAAATTGATCGTATCCGCCTATTGTTGTACCATTAATTTTAATCTGTGGTACAGTACGAGCACCTGGGAAGTTTTCTAATAGTTCTTCCTTTGAGTAGTCAGTACCAAGTGATTTGTATGTATATTTAAAATCACGTCTTTCACAAAGTGCCTTTGCTTTATCACAATACGGACACATTGGTTTTCCATAAATTTCTATCATAAACTAAATCCTTTAAGTGAATCTTTATCAACGTCTTGTTTAATGCCGCCGATGATGTACGACTCCACTTCTGTTTCTTGTGGAGCAACTTGTAAGCCTGATGAGCTCAACCAATGTTGTGTCCACGGAAGTGGATTAGTGTTTACTGGAGCATCAAAGATAGCATTTAATCCCAATGCTTTTAAACGTCTGTTTGCAATGTACTCTACATATTGATGTAGAAGTGTAGCATTAAGACCAATCATTGAACCATCTTTAAATAGATAGTCTGCCCAGTCTTTTTCTTCTGCAACACACTCACGCCATAAGTCATATACTTCATCTTCGCACTCTTTAGCAATTTTAGCCATTTCTGGATCATCTTTGCCTTGAGCCCAAAGTTTAAGAACATGTGTGCTTAGTGCAAGGTGCTGTGCTTCGTCACGTGCAATTAGTGAAATAATCTTTGCAGAGCCTTCCATTAGTTTTAGTTCTCCAAAACCAAAAGTACACGCAAAACTTACATAGAAACGCAGTCCTTCAAGAATGTTTACAGTTTGCATAGCAAGGTACAGTTTCTTTTTAACGTCACGCATATTGCCTTCTTTACGATGCATAAACGCATCAGCGGCATCGTTAAATTCGTCATAGTATTTTGTAACACTTTGCGCACGAGCAAGAATCTTTTTGTCATCTAAAATAGTATCAAAAACTTCTGTAGGATCTGGATACACATTTTTCATAATGTGTGTATACGAACGTGAGTGAATAGTTTCAAAGAAGTCCCAAGTAACAATACACCCTTCAAGCTCTGGCAAACTTACGTGTGGCAAGAAAGCCAAACAAGGTCCACGACCCTGTACACTGTCTAACAGTGTTTGGTACTTTAAGTTTGCAGTAAAGATGTGTTTCTGTTCTGGACGAAACTGTGCATAGTCTGCTCTGTCCTTTTGCAGAGAAACTTCTTCCGGTCGCCAAAAATACCCCAGCATTGTTTGATTAAGTTTATCAAACACTGGAAACTTAAAAACATCATATCGTTGAGTGTTTTGGTCTGCTCCAAAAAACATATTCTGTTTTGTGAAGTCTACTTTGTCCTTATTAAATACTGTTTTAGCCATTAAAACCTTCCTTATACTTCTTCTATAATACTATCATTGCAGTTACTTGTCAACCTTAAATGGCACAAGCTTCGCATTCTTCTCCGTCTTGTGCGATGCTATTAGGAACTCCAGCATCTAATAATTGTGTTTGCGGTTTGTCTTCTTCAATCTCACTTGGATCAGTCTTGTAATCGTAAGTATTTTGATAGTAAGAAGTCTTCCATCCATACTTATAAGTATTCAACAAGTCTTGTAACATAACACTCATTGGCACTTCGTTGTTCTCGTAGTGGGTTGGGTTGTATGACCAGTTGCCACTAATGGCTTGGTCAAAGAACTTTTGCATTACTGCGACAACGTTGATATAACCTTCGTTGCTTGGCATATCCCAAAGCAGTGTATAATGGTTCTTTAGTGTTTGATACTGTGGAACAATCTGCTTAAGAGGCCCTTTCTTTGACTTCTTAACGGACAAGTATCCACGTGGTGGTTCAATTCCGTTTGTTGCGTTCGACACAACGGAACTGCTCTCCGATGGCATTTGTGCGGACAAAGTTGAGTGCCTGAGCCCGTGTTCCTTAATGTCATTGCGGAGACTATCCCAATCATAGTTTAGTTTGTGTGGAACGATTGTGTCCACATCCTTTTTGTAAGTGTCAATTGGCAGAATGCCGTCGCTGTATTTAGTGCGGTCAAAGTACTCGCAAGCACCACGCTCTTTAGCAAGTGTGTTACTTGCTTTTAGCAAATAGTATTGGAATGCTTCTGATAAGTCATGTACAAGTTTCCACGCTTGTGGATCGTTGTATTGCACTTTTTGTTTTGCTAAGAAGTGTGCTAAACCAATATATCCTACACCTAACGAACGTCTTGCCTTAGTTGACTTCTCGGCGGCCAAGATTGGATAACGCTGATAGTCAATAATTTCTTCTAATGCTCTTACTGCTAATTCACATAGTTCTTCTAAGTCATCTAACTCTTTAATAGCACCAACATTAATAGCACTCAGAATACATAAAGCAATTTCACCTTCTGGATCATCAATATGCTGTAGTGGCTTAGTAGGTAATGTAATCTCTTGACATAGGTTACTCATGTAAACTGTGTCTTTGAATGAACTGTGTGTGTTTGCATGATCAACATTCATAATGTAGATACGCCCTGTTTCAGCACGTTCCTTAATTAGAGCAGAGAACAATTCCATTGCTGGAATAGACTTCTTTTTAATACTTGTAGCACGTTCGTACTTTTCATATAGCTCTTGGAATGCCGCAGGGTCACCGTAGTATGCTTCGTATAGTCCTGGCACATCATGTGGCGAGAAAAGAGTAATATCTCCTCCAGATAACAACCTTTCGTACATTGTTTTGTTTAACTGAATTGAATAGTCTAATTTACGTACACGATTGTCTTCTGTGCCTTTGTTGTTCTTTAGCACAAGGATGTCTTCAATCTCTTGATGCCAAAAAGGAAAGTGTGTGGTGGCAGAGCCGCCGCGAACACCGTTCTGAGTACAACATCTAACAGTTGCCTCAAACTTCTTTAAGAAGGGAATAATGCCAGTGTGAGCGACTTCTCCGCCTCTGATCTTAGCATTTACTCCGCGGATGCGTCCTGCGTTGATTCCGATGCCTGCTCTTTGCGCTGTGTACCTGCCAATTGACATATCACTTGCGAAGATACTATCAAGGGTATCGTCACTGTCAACAAGGACACACGAAGCAAACTGTCTAACAGGTGTACGGACACCGGCCATGACTGGCGTTGGGATATTGATTTTAAAAAGGGAGGTCGAGTCATAATATCTCCTTACGTAGTGCATACGAGTTTCTTTTGGATAGTTAGCAAATAGTGTTGCCGCAATCATCATATACATAAATTGTGGAGTTTCAAAAATTTCTCCTGAGCTTCTGTCCTGACAAAGGTATTTGTCTACTACCTGACGCAAGCCTGCGTAGGTAAAGTTTTCGTCACGCTTATGATGAATGTAACTATCTAAACGAGCAAGCTCTTCTTCAGTATATTTTTCTAAAATCTCTGCATCATAAACACCACGCTCAATATTTAGATCAATCATTTGCTTTAGTGTAATTGGCTCGTAACGACCGAACACTGTTTTGTTTACGCCATATGAAAGTAAACGTGCCGCCGCGTATTGATAGTTTGGATTGTCTAAAGAGATCAGATCATTTGCCGAACGGATCATTATTTCTTGTATTTCCGAAGTACTCATACCATCGTAAAATTGTAAGTTTGCGTTCATTTCAATTTGACTGCTACTAACACCTGCTAAACCTTCACATGCAAACTCTACTACTTTGTGAATCTTTTCAATGTTAATTGGCTCTTTGGAACCGTTTCGTTTTACGATGTAAATACCGTTTGACATATTTCTGTTTGCTCCTATAATTTTTATCTATTGTTTAGATTATTTATTTTAAGTCAGGCATTGGATACACATGTTGTGGTACTACACTTTCTGGAAGCTGACTGTAGTCCACATAAGTATCTTCCTCCCAGCCAATTATTTGATTGTCAACTGCAAGCAAGAACACATATCCTCTGCTTGCATGTGTACAGATATGTATCTCAAATTTAGACCCCTTAAAACAGTCTGTTAACTGTAACGAATAACATATACCTAATACACGAGTAAAGTCACAGTACTCATTATCACTTAAAAGCTCCCACGGAGTTGGCCATGAGTCTCTATCCCAAGGATCAGCATTAAGAGAAGTTTTTGGTGATTGACTATAGAAATCAATAGCCGCTTGTATTGGATCAGACTCTTGTTCTAAACTTGTTCTAAAGTCGGCCCAGAGCTTTAATTTTTCTTCGTATGGTTTATTAAACATTAAATGACATTAGTTTTCTTTGCTGTTACAGTATACTTTAGCTGAGTGTCATCGTCACCCGGCATTGTACTTGTTACTATAACGTCAACTGTGTCATTTGTCAAGTCTGAATCTGCATCTCTTATGGCAACATTAAAGGTTATGTTATCCAAATATGTTTCGTCGCCAGTAAAGTGATAGTCGTCTGAAATTTCTACGTTGTTACCATAAGCATCTACAACGATGTGCATCTTTCCGCTTCTAATTACTCTGTAGTTGTTACTTACTAAAGTATAGTCTACTTCGTATGATTGATTAATTACACCAGGTAGTCTAAATGCTCTAATATTTGTAACTTGTCCAATAGATATAGTATCTTCAAATTCTAATGTATAAAATGATGTTCCGTCAATCTCAGGAAGATATGGAATATTATCTAATCCGTTACCATTTGATAGTGCATATGTACGTGAGAAATAGTCTTCAAAACTTTTGTTAGAATCTTTTTGATATTTTATAATAGAGTATGTAGGTGCAGTATCAGTTCCGCCATTGTTACTTACTTCAATAAATTTATTTTGTTTACTAACATTGTTAATACCATTATAAATCCAAATTGTTTCTCTATGAACATTAGTAAAGTAACTTCTGCTAACAGTATTATAACTTGGACCAATGCTTTGACCAGATGCCGCATTGCCTATTTGCATGTCATCACCAAAAATAATTGCATGTCCAAGGGTATCAAATCTACAACGGTCAAATAAGTTATTATCAATATCCCAATTGGATCTAATTCCAATTCCAAAACCGTTAATAGAACAATTTATAAATCTGTTGTTAGTGCTGTCTACTGCGCCACTTAATTGATTAATTGCAATAGCAGTATCATCAACATTAACATTTCCGCTTTCCCAAGGACCAATAAATTTAATATCTTCAAATGTACTGTCTTTACAACTTTGTAAAATAAGACCTTTTGCTGAATTAGGATTAGAGTCCGAACTAATATTATTTGTATCTGCCGCGCCTTCTGGTGTAGCAATACTTAATCCTTTAACCATAATGTTCGTAGCTTGTGTAATAGTAGTGCTTTCAGAATCACTTGCAGGGTTGCCTGGGGTACTTGAACTATTTACTGTAATAAAAACTGGTTTAGTAGAAGTTGTTCTAATAACAGTTTTGTCGCTGCCAGCACCAACAATGTTTGCGTGTGGAGGCAAGTAAAGAGTATCGTTTATAATATATGTACCAGCTTCTAAATGGAGTGTAATTCGACTACCAACACTACCTTTTGTAGCATCGTTAATATATAATTGATCAATTGCTCGTGTTAATGCATCAGTATCGTTAGTGACGCCGTCGCCCTTAGCACCAAATGCTCTCACGCTTACACGGTCGTCTAAACGCTCTTGTAGTGTACGTTTAACAGCATTTGAACTGTTAGGTCCAGTAACAATATAAGAGTCATCTGCTTGATAAGTGTATGTGTCTGCTAACGCAAATAAGTCGTCAAACTGTGTAAGTACTTTTGTATTACCAACAGCAGGTGCACCTTCTGCAACTGATCCGTTACCAATATAAAGTTCTCTTGTATCAATGGCCCAACCTAATTCCCCGCTTGCTAATTGCGGTAAGCCTGTGCCTATATTTTTTTGTCCTCTACGGACTTGAATTTTTGATATCTGTACAACAGCCACTTACGCTCTCCTAATATATTATTAGTATTTATGCTTGCTGTTCGTAATACTGATACACTCTATTATACCATTCGTTACGCCATTCGTCATACTCATCCGGCCAAACGTCAAACTGTTGATATTCACCTGCTCTGCTACACATAAACACATGACCTTCACGTATGTTAGTGCCATATACTTCGTTGTGTGCTTCTGCGTATGCGACAAGTTGTAGGAAGTAGTCAACTACCCATTCAACTTTCTTAGGCTTGTTAGTTTGTTTGAAGTCCATAATTGCGGGCTGGCCTTTGTATGTTCCTACAAGATCAGTCGTTCCTGCGTACATTTGAGGCATATAAAGTGCCACTTCGCTACCCCATACTTCTACGTCTTTAAGTGCATTGTCACGAATAACTTCTGCCAT
>Ga0255777_10000954_pt1 | contig 27689 bp, 24 predicted proteins | sample 101ome_15_FD_179975 | JGI IMG/M metagenome (GOLD analysis project Ga0255777, IMG submission 179975) | Coastal salt marsh microbial communities from the Groves Creek Marsh, Skidaway Island, Georgia - 101402AT metaG (version 2) | ecosystem: Environmental > Aquatic > Marine > Intertidal zone >... | reverse complement strand
AGTCTGCCAAGAATAATTGTTTTATCGATAGATTTTTTATTTCTCCAAATTTTCAGTGGAACTTTTTTTCCAACTTCAGTTGAAGCAACAAGTTTAGGTAACGTTCGCATCGTGTCTACCTTTTTGCCATCAAATTCTAAAATAATATCACCCGCTTGAAGTCCTGCTCTATCTGCTGGACCACCATCGGATACACTGGCAATTAATGCTCCTTGTGGTTTATCTAATTTTTCGATTTCAGCTATTTCTTTTGACACTTCTTGAATTCTAACACCAATCCAACCCCTTTTTGTTTCACCATACTTAATCAGTTGATCAATAACATTGCTTGCCGCGTTAGACGGAATAGCAAAACCAATTCCAACTGATCCATTTTGTCCTGGGGCAATGATCGCAGTATTAATTCCAACAACTTCCCCGTTAAGATTAAATAATGGTCCACCTGAGTTTCCTTGGTTAATCGAGGCATCCGTTTGAATAAAATCATCGTAACGTGTCATACCAATATCTCTATTCCTTGCCGAAATAATTCCAGAAGTGACTGTGCCACCTAAACCAAAAGGGTTACCAATAGCTACTACCCAATCACCCACTCGTGCTTTATCTGAGTCACCAAAACTAACAGGTGTAAATTTATCTTTAGTATCAATTATTTCTAGAACAGCTAAATCAGCATAAGGATCTGCTCCGATAATTTTTGCTTTATATTCTTTGTCGCCGACTCGAACTAATATATCTTCTGCGTTATTGATAACGTGATTATTGGTTACGACAATTCCCTTGGCATCTATAATAAAGCCTGAACCGAGTGATGAGGCTTTTCGCTCTGTCGGTCGGTTAAATTCTCTAAACATATCTTCAAAAGGTGATCCTGGGGGGAATTGAAAAGGAAAAGGATTTGCTGTTGTTTTAATAGTTTGTGTTGTTGAAATATTCACCACTGAAGGCATTAATTTTTCAGCAAGATCCGCAAAAGACTCGGGTGCTGGTCGTGCAAATAAGTTATTGCCTGAAATGACTAATAATATTGAGAGAATTAATACTAATTTGCTTAAAGTTTTCATTAACCTCTGATTAACCATATAATTATAAATCCTATAATTACAAAAATTATTCCACCCACTCTTAATTTGTTTTCAGGAATAACTTCAATATAACGTAAAATATTTTTTATTCGTGACGGAATAATGGCAAGAATTAAACCTTCAATAAAAAAAACTAATCCTATAGCCGTGATCAGATCATCCATGGATGGTATTAATTACCAGATTTTATAGCGCCTGTTTTGCCAAAGAATTTAAAGAAGTCACTATCTGGCGATAAGATCAGCGACGTTTCGCCGCCGATTAAAGCTTTCTCATAAGATTGCATCGCTCGGTAGAAACCAAAAAACTGTGGATCTTTTCCAAAGGCATCGGCAAAGATTTTATTACGTCTACCATCTCCTTCACCTTTTAAGATTTCAGATTGTTTTTTTGCATTTGCGAGAATCACGGTTACTTCTTTATCTGCAGTTGAGGTAATTTTTGCAGCAATCTCTGCTCCTTGTGCTCTAAATTCCTTTGCTTCTCTTTGTCGTTCAGTTTGCATTCGTTTGTAAATTGCTTCACTGTTCGCTTGAGGTAAATCTGCCCGTTTAATTCTAACATCCACAATCTCTATACCAAAATTTTTAGCTTCATTATTTACCCCTCTTTGAATGTCAGCCATTTGGTTAGCTCGATCCACTGATAGCAATGTTGCTAGTTCTTGGGTACCTAATACACTTCTAATTCTTGAGTTGATAATGGTCGACAATCTTGATCTTGCTACTTGTTCATTACCTACTGAAATATAAAATTTTAAGGGATCAATAATTTTAAATCTTGTAAAGGCATCAACAATTAATCTTTTTTGATCAGCAGCAATAACTTCCTCTTGCGGGTTGTCTAAGTTTAGAACTCTTTTATCTAAATAGGCCACGTTTTGAATAAATGGCAGTTTAAATTTTAAACCTGAGTTAGTAATAATTCTTTTAGGATCACCAAATTGTAAAACGATTGCTTGATTGGTTTCTTGAACAATAAAGACGGATTGAAAAGCACCAACCACTAAAACAATAAGTAAAGGAATTAAAAATTTAGTTGCTCTCATTAATTAACTCCTTTTGGTTTTTTTAATTCTGGTAAAGGTAAATATGGCACTACTCCTGAGCCTGATTCTTTATCAATAATCACTTTTTCTATATCAGCTAATACTTTTTCCATTGTCTCTAAATACATTCTCTCTTGCGTTACCTGCTTTGCATTACGGTATTCATTATAAATGGATACAAACCGACTGGCTTCACCTTCAGCTGTGGCGACAACTTCTTGTTTATAGGCTTCTGCTTCTTGTAAAATTTTTTCTGCTTCACCCCGAGCTCTTGGTATCACATCGTTGGCATAAGCTTCAGCTTCGTTACGAGATCTTTCTCTATCGGCTCTTGCTGCTTGCACATCCCTGAAAGCATCGATCACCTGGCTTGGTGGGTCGGCTTTTTGTGTTTGCACTTGGGTAATTTGAATTCCTGAACCATAGGCATCTAAAATACTCTGAGTAATCTCTTGAACTTCAACCTCAATGACGGACCTTCCTTCAGTTAAAATGGATTGAATTTCACTTTTCGCTACTACTTCTCTCATAGCTGTTTCAGCAGCAGCTTTGACAGTTTCCACAGGACTTTGAATATTAAATAAAAACTTTTGTGCATCTTTAATCACCCAGAAAACTGAGTAATCGATATCAACAATATTTTCATCACCCGTTAACATTAAACTTTCTTCAGGCACTTCTCCAATACCTGATGAACGACCCGTATCACTAGCTGATCTAAAACCGACATCAATACGATTTACTTTAGTAACTTTAGGGGTCAGTGCTCTCTCGATTGGAAACGGTAAATGATAATTCAAACCGGGTTGCGTTGTTTTAATAAATTTTCCAAATCTCAAAACCACACCCTGTTCATCGGGTAACACTCTATATAAACCACTACCAACCCATAACAATGCTAAAATAATAATACCTAGCACGATAGGTTTTTTACCACCACGTCCACCTGGAATATTGCTACCGACAAATTTTTGGAAACCACCAATTAAATCTTCAACATTAGGCGGTGCTCGCCTACCAGACGATCGGCCACTGCCATTACCGTTATCATCATCTGACGATGATCCCCATGGTGATTGATTTTTGAGAATTGTGTCTTTAAAACTCATACTACCTTATATAGTATCTTTTAAGATAAACTCAAGGTTAGTAGAAAATAAAATGCAGAAAAAAGAAAAAAAACTTTTAAAAAAACCAATTAACGGAACGAAATTTACGATTGCCATCTCATCAGCTAAAGGTGGTGTAGGAAAATCCACATTTGCCATCAATTTTGCAAGTGCCTTAAGTTTACTTGGAAAAAAGGTGGGCGTATTAGACGCAGATGTTTTCGGTCCTTCTTTATCTAAATTAATGGGTATTAAAGAAAAACCTGTCATAGCAGATAACAAACAAATTGAACCTATCAACAAATTTAATCTGCAATGCATGTCTATGGGTTTTTTAGTTGATGAAAATACCCCGATGATCTGGCGAGGACCTATGGTTATCAGCGCCATTAAAACTTTAACAGAAAAAGTGAATTGGCATGATTTAGATTTTATTATTGTGGATATGCCACCAGGAACTGGGGATACGCAATTAACTTTTGCTCAAGATATTAAAATAGACGGTGCGATCATTATTTCAACACCTCAGGAACTTGCCCTTGCTGATGTTAAAAGAGGTATTCAAATGTTTGACCGAACTGAAATTCCAATAATTGGTTTAGTTGATAATATGAGTTCTTTTTCTGCTGATGGTAAAACTTATAATATTTTTGGTAAGGATGGAGTTGAAAAAGCAGCAAAAGAATTTAATAAAAAGTTTCTTGGGCAAATACCTTTAGATATCGATTTAAGAAAAAGCGCTGATGAGGGTCAACCATTAGTGAATAAAAATAAAGATCACTCAATTTCAAAAATATTTTTAGATCTGGCTAAAAAGATTACTGAAGGTTTTCAGTAAAACCAAAGGAACTCATTAGTTCGTTCCACTCTCGCTTCGATAATCCTGAGTCTTCATACTTACACTTTTCACCTTTGATCATTTTTTGAATGACTTGTTTTGATTTAGCTGAGAGTTCTATCCCACCTACTCTATAATCCATAAATGCTTCATAGGTAATTGGTACCCATCTTTTAACAGTGTCCAGCATAATGTCTGCGTAAGCTCTAATTTCGTATTGCGCATGACTATCTGCTCTTAAAGATAAGAAATTAAGTAAATTTAATAAATCAGTTTTCCAATACCACTGCGTATAAGTATTTAAAGTTAAATTCATTCTAGCTAATTCTCTAGCTAAACCATCTTTATCTTCATCAATTACTGAACCATCAAACTTTTCATTTAAAAGTTTCTCATAGTTTTCATAATTTCGTTGTGCATCGTCTTTTAAAATTTTTAAAATGTCGTCTGCTTGTTTACCATTAATCACTTGTCCTCGTCCTTGACGGTTTGTAGATGATTGTGCTGCTAGGTGTTCTTTCTCGGGTAAGTAAAATTCTTTATCTAGAATAGAATATCTTGCCGAGTATTCGTTAACATTAGCTGTTCGATGTCTAATCCATTGACGCGCTATAAAGATTGGCAATTTGACATGGTACTTGATCTCACACATTTCAAAGGGCGTACTATGTCTGTGTCGCATTAAATATTTTATTAGCCCTGCATCGGTTGAAACTTTTTTTGTCCCTTTACCATAAGAAACTCTTGCCGCCTGCACAATCGAACTATCATCGCCCATGTAATCAACTACCCGAATAAAGCCGTGGTCTAATACTGGCAGCGCTTCATAAAGAACTTTCTCCAATTCAGGAGAAGTGACTCGTTTTGTGGTATTTTGTTGCGACTGTTGGTCTAAAATATCTAGTTGTTGCTCTTTAGTTAACTTCATTTTGATAATTTATTTGAATCTTGTTTTTAACGTTTTATATTAATTAAGTTGGTTTTCCAACTATGACGATAAACGAATTTCGTAATAAACATTACGGACGTGGGGGCAGTACCCACCACCTCCACCATTTACAACTTGAGGGGGTGAATCAGATTCGACGGATGTCTAAAGGCTATTCTTTCGTTCGAGATGGTTCCGACGTAACGGGCTACTTATAAATGCAAATAATAAATTTGCACTTGCTGCTTAATTAACTTGTTAATTAAGTAACGGGGTCTGGGGCACCTGGCAACAGAACGCCCCTAATTGAGACTTAATAAAAATTAAAAATGAAAATTGGAATTCTAGGCGATTCATCAAGTTCTACTTTAGGTGATAACGAATTTATTTACCCAAAAATACTACAAAAAAAATTAAGAAACAAATTCAATACGGAATTTTTTAATTTTGCCGTTCCTGGAGCAACAAGTGCTGATATTTATTCAATTTATCTTAATCATGCAAAAAAAATAAATCTAGATTATTTAATTATTTACATTGGTAATAATGATAATGTGAGAGGAAAACCAAAAATTTTTAAAAATAAAATAATTCTTAAAATTTTTCAAAAAATACAAAATAAGGACTATCAAAGTTTTGCTTATCAAAAACAAAAGTTTTCATTTAATTATTCTTCGCACGAAAACTCACCGATAGTTTCAGTAATGGATTTCGAAAATTTTTTATCAAAAATTATTGAGGACTCTTTAAATTCTAAAACCAAAGTGATATTGATTAATCCAATTTCTAATAATGTTGATTTTGTAGGATGTGGTACTAGAAATTTCGAATTTTTTAAATTGAAAGGCTATAAAGAACAAATACATAGTTTACTCAAATCAAATAATAGTGAAGAAAAACTTCTTATTAAAGCAATAAAATTTCAAGAATTAAATAAATATAATGATGCAGTAAAAATTTATAAAAAATTATTATCAAGTGAAAAAAATATCTCTACAGTAGCTAATAATAATTTAGCAATAATTTTGTCTAATAAAGATCCAATTTTAGCAACTCAAAATCTTAAAAATATTTTGGAAAATTGTGATGCTGATTATAGAACATTGATTTTCTATAATCTTTATTTAATAAATAAAAAAGAAAAAAGTTTTCTAAAAGATGCAATCATAAATGATCATTGCTCCTATAAAATTAAAGATGAATATAGGGTTAAAATCAAGAATTTGAAAAAAAAATATCCTATTATTTATCTAGATTTAGAAAATATTTTAAATTACAAACATTTTATTGACTACTGCCACCCAAATAAAGCAGGTCATAATAAAATTGCTAATTTTATTTATAGTAACATCAAAAATGATAAATTAAAAAAAATTAATTTAACTAAAGAAAATTTTTTTAATTTTCTTCCTTCTCCTGATCACTTTAATGATAAATCAAAAAGTTTTTTTGATTATTATAATATTGAGTTTCCTGTATCTGAAAAAGTTATATACAGTAATTTAAGGTCTTTGATTAAGCAAAATATTTTTAAAAAATTAAATCTTGATTTTAATCATCTTATAAAAAAATATAAATTTAAAAGTTTTGATTTAAATTTAGTAAATTTTTTAAAAGAAAATTCTAAGCACCCGATATTTGATAAAAATTTGTTTAAAGATGAAATTAATTTTCCTAAACAAAATGAAATATTTAATATGCCAGAGAATTATTTAATAAAGTTGATTTATAATTATTTATATTATTTAAATAACAAAAATATTAAAATTTTCAAAAAAAAATTTAAATTAGATCATCAAAAGTATAAAGATATGATTTTATCTAAAGCAAAATATAAACTTATGATGAACATAGATTTATCCTCGGGATTCAAAAGAAGGATTTTAAGTAAAGTTAGAATTTTAATCCAAAATTCTAAAATTTTTTCTAATTTAATAGATTTAAGAAAAAAGACCATAATGTATTGGTATACAAGAGAGACATTTTTATTTGGTACATTATCTAGAAATTCAATGTTATATGACTGTGTTAATTTAAACAAAGTTATTGAGAGTTTGACAGTTGTTTATGCAATTAACGTCGAAAAAAATTCAAAAAATAATCGTGTTATGCTCAAAATAATTAATTTTTTTCACAAGGTAAAATTTATACATGAAAAGTATATAGGACAATTTATTAAATATAAATATGAAATTAATATTCAGCGAGAGTATGAAAAAAAGTTAATTTCATTAGAAAAATATTTCAATAAAGAGATAAGTAGAATGCTAAATTAAAAATGAAAAATAGATATAAAATTTGTCCTCAGTTAAAAATCTATGACAATATAAGTTTAACTTATATTAATTACTTAATGTTTGTTCAGTCCCCTGGGATTAGATCAAAAGTTTGTAATACTGATAATTACGGTCTGAGATTTAATTTTAATCATAATTTATTTCCTAAAAAAACAATATTTGAAGAATGTTTAGAATTTAATAAAAAAAAATCTAGTAAAGAACAAATTATTATTCTTGGTGGATCGCAAGTATTTGGTGTTGGATCAACAAATGATATGGGGACGATTTCCTCAAATTTGACAACGCTATCGGATGAATTTTGTTTTAATCTAGGCGGTCGTGCTTTTAATGGCTTTCAAGAGATTATCCAGTTTATGCTACTGATTAAAAATTTTAAAAAAATAAAAAAAATAATTATCTTATCTGGTACTAATGATTTTTTTATGCACTCGGTTAAAGCTTACTCCAAAAAATATCCAGGTCCAATGTATAATAATCAATTTTTTCAGGATAATCTTAAAAATTTAAAAGGAAGCTTAAAAGATCAAATCATAAGAAAAATTAAGTTTGAAAAAAATTTACCGAGTGAAGATTTTCCAGAAATTAATATAAATGAAGTTATAGAAAGAAATATTGAGATAATTAAACTGTTAGGTAAATCCTTAAATGTTGAAATAGAATTTTATTTATCACCTTATATATTCTGGGGGAAAAAAAATAATTTATTTACTGACGAAGAAAAAAAACTGATAAACAATCCTCAAACTAATCATATTTATGATGAGTTAACCAAAAAATACAATGAAACTTACGAGCTATATAAAAATAATTGCAAAAAAAATTCCATCAACTTTTATGATTTAAATGAAATGATATCTAAAATTTCTGAAAGAAAAGAGTGGCTTTTTACAGATAGGGTGCATATGACAGATTTAGGTTATCAGCATTGTGCCAGATATATTCTTAAAAACTTTTAATTATTATTATTAAAGTGTATTATATTTTATAAATGTTGGAAACAATCTTAATAATACTATTTGTAATCTTAGTAATATTTTTTATATATAAAAAAAATAAAGAAAATCAAAAAAAATCCAATAAAGATATTTATCCTCTTTGGTAATTATAGAGTATCTTTAAGACTTTACCTCTAATTTTCATTACATCTTTTTCTGGTAGTGAGTGAATATTATGTTTTTTGTAAGAATACTTGTTTAATTTTTTGCTACCTAATATTTTTTAATTCTTTATTCTGATTTTTTCGTCTTAATTTTAAAAGGGCTTTAACTCTCAATTTTACTGAAATTTTAAGAAAAAAACTTGACCTATATTTTATGCTTACGGGAATCAAAGAACTCTCATTTTTAGAAATTGAATAATTTTTTATTGAATTAACAATCTCCTGATTTCTTACAACCTCTTCGGAATATTCATTGAATTTTTTAATAGCAGATGTTTTTTCAACTTTACCTAAAACTATTGACCTATAAAAAGAAATTAAAGAACTTATTACAAAAAAAATATATGCTTGGTCTGATAAATTTATAACATCATTATTGAAAAAATTTCTTTTTTCTAAACAAGTTTTAATCTTATTTCTAATAATTAAAAAATTTTCTAAAGGAAAACCAGTAAAAAGGCTATTAGAAACACCTGTGTTAGTATTAGGATTAATGAAATAAGAGTATAACTGCTCTTTAATATAAAAAGCATTTTCAATATATGGGAGCAAATCCCACATGAAAGTTTCGTCTTCCATATATCTTAATCTTTCATCAAATAATATATTATGGTCAGCAATTATTGATTTTCTAATTAATCTTCCTGTTAAATCTAATAATCCTGTAAGATATAAAGGATTTTTTAGTCTTTGAGATATCTCCTCATTTATTTCTTTAGAAGAAAAAAATTTATTCTCATTAAATACATAAATATCCTCTCTCTGGTTTATATTATTTTCAATTCTTTTTTTATCTGAGAAAATTAAATCTAATTTTTTTTCTTTGGTTTTTGCATACAATTTTTCTAACGCAGTATTAGAAATTGAGTCATCTGCATCAAAAAAGAAAATATACTCACCTTTTGCATGTTTAAGTCCCTCATTCCTTGCTCTGGATGGTCCACTATTAGAATTTAATTTAATTAATTTTATATTTTTAAGTTTGTAACTTTCAATAATTTCTGTGCTTTTATCTGTTGAACCGTCATCAATAAAAATTATTTCAAATTTACTTTTAATACTTTGATCTTTGAGATTTTTAATAGTCGAATGTAAAAATGATTGAGAATTATATACAGGAATTATTACACTGATTTTAATATCATTATTCACTTTAGAGAAAAAAACTTTGAGGAAAAACTTTAATCATTATAAGTTTTATAACTCATTGGTTTTTTTACCTGCTCGCCTGGCGCTATCATTCCTCTACCATCATATCCTAAACTGTTTGAAGGATCATAAGGTCTTCCATCACAAAAGTCACATCCAGGAAAAAATTTAGCTACTTTAATTAATCTTTTAATTTCATTTTTAAGATTTTCGCCATTTCCAAATATATCTACATAATTAGATGGATTATCTGGTATGGCTTTTAAATTTGCTGCGTTAGCTATAAAAGGACACCTATAAAGTCTTCCATTTAAAAGAGTATAAACATATTTAACGCAGCATTGTTTGAAAACCTCAACTAAATCTTTAGTTTGTCTTTTATGATGTTTGATATTGCTACAATCTATCCAGTATTCGGCTGGATCTCTACTGAATCCAATTTTAAATTTATTTAATCTTTCAACCATCACATCAATATTTCTTGATAAATCACCATAATCAGTAATTATAAAATTGACATTTTTACCTTCAAACATTTTTAATTGTTCTTCTTTTGGGGCAATTGTTCCATTGGTGTAAATAAATATTTTTGTATTTTCATTTTTTTTACTTAAATTATTTACAATACTCGCCCAATCTCTATTCATTAGTGGTTCGCCACCTATCACTCTATATTCCGATATAAAATCAACGTTTTTATGTATGATATCTAATGCTTTTATAATTTCGTTTCCGTCGGTATTCTCTGGATTTTTGTAATACTGCATTAAATTAGAACAGTTTCTACACTTTAGAGAGCACCTAGTAGTTATCATGACGTCTAGACTTCTCATGTAAGTTTTGCTCTTATCAAAATATAACTCGTGACTTTTTTTACAAACATCTAATCTATTTTTCATGTAAAGGGATGAAACACTATGTTTATGTTTGTTAACGTCATAATTTTCAATCAAACTTAGAGGCGAAAAAAAACTTTTGTAGCCAAGTCCTGTAAGTTGATCTGCACACTCTTGAACATGCTGAGATGCAATAATAAATCTAGCATCTTTAAAATACTTTGGTAACTCCGGTGTGTGGAAAGTATTCAACCCAAAAAATAGGTCGATTGTTTTTTCTTTAAAACTGTCACAAACCCCTTCAACCTTTATTCCATTTTCTGAACAAGCGTTTATAATTGCTTCAGTCTCCTGAACTGCGGCTACCACAATAATCGGCGGGCCGTCTTTTTTAAGAATTTCTATACAATTCTCTTTTTGAATATTTATCATGTAAACAATTTTTTATATCTTTAGTAATAATATTACAACCTGTTAAAAGTTCTAGATACTACCACTAAATTAACTCATAACTGACTCATTTTCTGCCGTTTTCCTGCCGTAACAACAATCAATATTTAGGTTTTTGCAAAAATAAAATTAGCATATACTAAGGAAAAATGTAACTAAGCCCGAGGCACCTGGCAACAGAACGCCTCTCCTACTTGAAAAATTTATCAAGAGTCTTTTTATTTTTTAGTACCTAATTCAATATATGATATATTTGGCTCAAATTCGAAACAGCTCAACTTATTATCATTTAACTTTAAGCTTTGAAGCATAGCCTCGGTTTCTCCTGGCCAGTCTGGATTATTCACTTCATCAAATGCAATTATCGAACCTTTAGGCATCAATGGTATAAAATTCTTTAAAGCCACTAAAGCAGGCTTATATAAATCAAAATCTATATAAACTAAAGCAACTACAGTATGTTTATTTTTTTTTAAATAATCTTTTATTGTTTTCTCTGCTAAACCTTTAACTAAAATGATTTTTTCTTTATTGTTGAGAAATCTGTTTTTATCAAATTCTTTTTTACAATTTTTAATATTTTCATAAGTATTATATTTTTCTTTAAATTTATTTAATTTGGCTAAAGGATTTTTTCTATCCTCTTTGCTAATATTTTTAAATCCTTGAAAAGTATCGAATCCAATTATTTTTCTATGATAATTATAAGGTTCTAAAATAGTAGAAAAGTGTGCCCAGGAAAACAATCCTCCCCCTTCGTGTACACCGCACTCAATTACGCTTCCTTTAATTTTTAATATCTTTTTAAATAGTTCATATTTCGCTAAAAATTTAGCCATTACTTGTCGTCTTGTATAATTTGGAAAGTTTAAAAATTTATTTTTTTCAATTGGCTTATTCACTACAAATTACTAACTAACACAACTATCGCAAAATTACAAAATTTTATTTTGCTATCTAGTCGTAGTGTCAAAATTTATTTTTAACAAATAAATACTAACACAAAATTAACTCGTAACTGACTGGTTTTCTGCCGTTTTCCTGCCGTAGCAACAATCAATATTTAGGTTTTTGCGAATATAAAATTCGCGTATACTAAGGAAAAATGTAACTAAGCCCGGGGCACCTGGCAACAGAACACCTCTTTTAGTTAAAATGTCAGAAAATAAATACATAGAAGATATAAATAAATTCAATCTCTTATTTCAAAATTTTCCAAAGTATTGGGATGGTAAATCTTGCATAAATGAAATGAGATCCAAAGGTGGACAATGGCGTCAAATGGAATGGTGTGGATGGTATTTTGAATTAAAATGTAAAGAAATTTTAAAAAATCATTTTTCACTGCCTGGAAATAAATATGGAAATGTTGAATTTGATTGTAGAGGAAGCATTAACTGGGATTTTAAAAATCATGCCATTCAGTCTGGCACCAATATAATTTTAAATGACAAAGACGCTATTGATGCTTCGCTTAATAAAAATCGATACCATGGATTTATTGTATCTGAATGTGATGTTAATTATGATGAAGATGGATCATTTAAAAAATGGCATGACCAATTAAAAGGTAGAGTTTCTAGTTATCAATTAGAAGCAAAAAAAAGAAAAGCAAATTCTAGAAAGAGAAAGGTCTCGGCAGAATTAAAACAAATTATATTTATGGTTTTAAAACAATCTGATTTATCAAAATTAATTATCCACAAGCAAGGTAGAAATGCAGATGGAGCTAGTCGAAAAGTAAAGTATCAATTTGATTTAAGAAAAATTAATGAAATATATCATCAAGTTTTAGATGCAAAATAAATTTTATAATACCGACTGTATTGATGGAGCACAAAAATACCTTGCTGCCGATAGTGTTGATCTTATTATCACCGACCCTCCGTATGGAATAGAAGGTGATAAATTAGACAAACACTATAATCGTAATGAAAATTTTGTCATTGATGGTTATGTGGAAATACCAAAGAAAGAATATGCTTCATTTTCAGAAAAATGGATTCTTGAAGCAGAAAGAATACTTAAACCGGGTGGTTCCATTTATATTGTTTCAGGTTACACTAATTTAAATGATATTTTAAATGCTTTAAAAAAAACATCTCTGGAGGAAATTAATCATATCATTTGGAAATACAATTTTGGTGTTTATACCAAAACAAAATATATTTCCTCCCACTACCATATTCTCTATTATAAAAAAAAAGGAGAGAAGCATACTTTTAATACGTTTAGTCGTTATTCTGATAGTGAAAAAGCAGATAATGGTGGATCTAGAAATTATTTAGATAGAGAGGATGTTTGGATAATTAATAGAGAGTTTAAACCAGGTAAAATTAAAAATAAAAATGAATTACCGCAAAAATTATTAGAAAAAATGATCCAATATTCGAGTAATGAAGGTGACCTTGTTTGTGACTTTTTTTTAGGCAGTTTTTCAACGGCTAAAGTAGCTAAAGGTTTAAACCGTTATGCTACAGGTTTTGAAATCAGTAAAAATTCATTTAATTATCAAATTAAAGAATTCGAAAAATTAAAAACAGGATATTTACAAAGTCAAATACGTAAGCCGCCAAAAAATCTTCTTGTAAATAGCGGAAAATCTTTAACTGCCAATGAAAAAAAGAAAATTAGTGCAGAGTTTAAAAAAATTAAAGCAAGAGGCTTATCAAAAAAACAAGCGATAGAAGATATCTCTAAAAAGTATGGTCGAGGTTACTGGTCGGTTCTAAAAATTATCGACGGCACAACCAATAAGAGTTTAAAAAAATAATATTAACATCCACCTAAAGATGTCCAATTACTTTTATCCTTAAAACGCGCTAACTCACTTTTATGACTAGGAGCAAGAATAAATCTCAATAAAAATATAAATACTATACCGAGCAATAAGTATTCCATTATTTTACAAATTTAGATAAATCAGGTTTAAAATAGTTCGGTCCCTTCATAACTTTTCCAAACTCATTATATATGGGTTTGCCATCGCCACCAAGTTTACTCATGTTGGAATTTTGTACTTCATTAAAACATTTATCAAGATCTATTCCGAATGCTATTCCTGCACCATAGGTTACATAAAGAATATCGGTTAAGGCATCAGCTACTTCTTTAATATCATTATTTTTAATAGCATCTTTTAATTCATTTAATTCTTCCTCTATTAGAGAAATTCTTAATTTCACGATATCTTCCTTTGGGAATTCTGACTTCTGCTTTACCTCTTGACCAAAAGTTTCCATGAATTTTTTAACTTTTTCAAAGTTTGTCATTTTTTGAACATTTATCTTAGTTATTATTTATAGTAATATTAACGAGATTCATAAATGAAATACAGAATAGAATCTGATAGCATTGGAAAAATTAAAGTGCCTGGTGATAAGTATTGGGGCGCCTCAACTGAAAGGTCTAACAAATATTTTAATATTGGTGATTTCAAAAATAGACCAGTCTTAATTCATTCGATCGCTATTATTAAAAAAGCTGCAGCTAAAGTTAATGCTGCTTTCAAAGATTTAGATCCAAAAATAAGTAAATATATAATCAAAGCTGCTGAAGAAGTTATTGCTGGAAAATTAGATAATCATTTTCCTCTTAAAGTTTGGCAGACTGGATCGGGAACTCAAACAAATATGAATGTTAATGAAGTTATTGCTAACAGGGCAATTGAAATGATGGGTGGTAAAGTAGGATCAAAAAAACCTGTCCACCCTAATGATCATGTTAATAAATCTCAATCCACAAATGACGTTTTTCCTACTGCCATGCATATTGCTATTGCTTTAAAAGCTAAACAAAAATTACTACCATCGCTTAAGATTTTAGATAATGAGTTAAAGAAAAAAGTTAAACAATTTTCCAAAATTGTAAAAGTAGGTAGAACGCATTTGCAAGATGCAACGCCTTTAACTTTAGGACAAGAATTTTCTGGTTACTATGCACAACTAAACCAATGCATCAAAAGAATAGAGAAAGCATTAGATGAAATCTATTTTTTAGCTCAGGGTGGGACAGCCGTTGGTACGGGCTTAAATACAAGAAAAAATTTTGATAAAAAAATTGTAAAAGAAATTGGCAGAATAACTAAATTACCTTTTAAAGCTGCTCCAAACAAATTTGCTGCTTTAGCGGCTCATGATGCAATTGTAAATTTCTCAGGCACACTAAACACCACTGCAGTTTGTTTAATGAAAATTGCAAATGATATTAGATTTTTAGGATCAGGCCCAAGAGCTGGTTACGGGGAATTAATTTTACCCGCCAATGAACCTGGTTCATCGATTATGCCTGGTAAAGTTAATCCAACTCAAAGTGAGGCGGTCACGATGGTCTGTGTTAAAGTGATTGGTAATCATAATGGTATCACCATGGCTGGGTCACATGGGCATTTTGAATTAAATGTATTCAAACCTTTAATTGCCCACAATATCTTACAGTCAATTGAAATAATGGCTGACTCGTCAAAAACGTTTGCACTTTATTGTGTGAAAGGAATTAAAGCAAATAAAAAAAGAATTCAGCAGTTGTTAGACGGTACTTTAATGTTGGTGACTGCTTTGGCACCGAAAATTGGATATGATAAAGCTGCTAAAATTGCAAAAACAGCTCACAAAAATGGTACTACACTTAAAGAGGAAGTTTTAAAAGAAGGTATTCTTACAGAAAAGGATTACGATAAAATTATGAATCCTTTAAAGATGACAAAACCTAAGTAATAGCTGTTAATTAATTAAAATATTTAATCTACAAAAATTGTTTTCTTATTTTGTATTGTATAAATATATCTAATGCATTTAGAAGATAACTTACAGAGTTTAAACACCGTCCAGAAAGAAGCAGTTAAAGAAACTGAGGGACCTTGCTTAATTGTTGCGGGCGCCGGATCTGGAAAAACAAAAGTATTAACCACAAGATTAGCTTACATAATTTCTCAAAAAAGAGCATTTCCTAATGAAATTCTTTGCGTAACTTTTACTAATAAAGCTGCTAAAGAAATGCAAAATCGAGTATCAAAAATTTTAAAAGCAAAAACTAACTCGGTGCCTTGGTTAGGAACCTTTCATTCAATAAGTGTAAAATTTTTAAGACGACACGCCGAAGCAATAGGTCTTAAAAGCAATTTTACAATACTCGATACAGATGATCAAAAAAAGATTATCAAGAAAATTTGTGAAGCTGAAAATATTGATGCTAAAAAAATATCCCCAAATTTTATCATTGCCTATATAGATAGATGGAAAAATCTAGGACTAATGCCTGAAGATGTGAAGCCCAAAAGAGGGCAGATGTTTGATGAAGCAATTCTTAAAGTATACAAAATTTATCAAACAAAGATTAAGGATCTAAATGCATGTGATTTTGGTGACTTAATTTTGTATTGTGTAAAATTATTTGAATTAAATAAAGATATTAAAGAAATTTATAACAAAAATTTTAAATACATTTTGGTAGATGAATTTCAAGATACAAACTTTATTCAAAATAAATGGTTAAATCTATTAGTAAACGAAAAACAAAATATTTGCTGCGTGGGTGACGATGATCAATCTATATATAGTTGGCGGGGTGCTGAAGTTAAACATTTTTTATCTTTTGATAAAACGTTTGAAAAATGTAAAATCTTTAAATTAGAACAGAATTATCGTTCAACTAAAAATATACTCAATGCCGCTTCAGAATTAATTTCTTACAATAAAGAACGAAAAGGAAAAAAACTTTGGACTGAAGGTGAGCAAGGTGCACCTGTAAAAGTTAATTGCTATCAATCTGGAAGAAATGAAGCGGAAAACGTAGGAGATATTATTGAGAAAGAAATTAAAAATAAATTTTCTCTCAACAATACTGCTATTTTGGTTAGAGCAATTTATCAAACAAGGGAATTTGAAGAGAGATTTTTAAAAATAGGTTTGAATTATAGAATTATTGGTGGACTTAAATTTTATGAAAGAGCTGAGATCAAAGATGCAGTAGCTTATCTTAGGATAATAAACCAAAAATATGATGATTTAGCACTAGAAAGGGTAATTGCAAATCCTAAAAGAGGTGTTGGCGAAGCTACCTTAAATCAAGTTTATAAATTTGCCTCTACACACAAACTTTGTTTAGAAGACGCTATTAGAAAAAATTTAGAGTTAAATAAGTTTAAACCCAAAATCAAATCTGCTTTTTCTTTCTTATTAAATCAAATTGATAAATGGAGGTCAGATCTTAAAAACCTTAAACATTACGATCTTCTAAAATTGGTATTGGATGAGTCTGGATACTCAGCACAATTAAAAAATAAAAAGGATATTGAAAATGAAAATAGACTTGAAAATTTAAAAGAACTGTTAAGAGCAATGAGAGATTATGAAAATTTAAATAATTTTTTAGAACATGTGGCCTTGGCGACTTCTATCGATCAAGAATGGGATGGAGAAAAAATTAATATTATGACCATGCATGCTGCTAAAGGGCTGGAATTTGATGCGGTTTTTCTACCTGGTTGGGAAGAAGGAATATTTCCTCATCAAAAATCAATAGAGGAAAAAGGAGATTTTGGATTAGAGGAAGAAAGAAGATTAGCTTATGTAGCAATAACCAGAGCAAAAAAAGAGTCTTATATTTCTTTTGCTATGAAAAGGTTGTATCACGGTGATTGGATGGAAACTTTGCCATCAAGATTTATCAATGAGTTACCTGAAACTGCTATTGAAAAAAATGATTACAGTTTAGAAAATGATCAAAATAAAGATTTTGAATTTAACCAGGACCTCATTGGTTATGAGGATGAATATAGAAGTCCTGGTTGGCAAAGATTAAGAAGAAAACTCTTAAAATGAGTAAACTCAATCAAATTAAAAAACTTTTAGCCATCCATAAAATTGATGGTTATTTAATTCCAAAGAATAATGAATTTACCTCGGAGTATATTAGTGAGACTGATGACAGACTAAAACATATAACAAATTTTTCTGGTTCTGCAGGTTTTGCAATTATTACATTAAAAAAAAATTATCTCTTTGTTGATGGAAGATATACCGCTCAAGCAATAAAGGAAGCGGGAAATAATTTCAAAATTTGCACATTTCCAAAAGAAATGCCATTTTCTACAATAAAAACAAAAAAACTTAAAATCGGCTATGATCCTAAACTCCATACTAAAATCTTTTTAAAAAGATTTCTGGGATATCATTACAAGAATTCTGTTCCCATATTGAATAATTTAGTGGATAAAATTTGGGTAAGAAGAAAATCAGAAGCTAAAAAAAAATATTTTTTATTATCAAAAAAATATTCTGGACAAGATCATCGTAGAAAAATTTCAGTTGTTAAATCTTATTTAAGGAAATTAAGTTGTGACTCGTTACTTGTTACTTCGTGTGAAAATATTGCTTGGATTTTAAATTTAAGGGGGTCTGAAACACAATACAATCCCATTCCCTTTGGAAGATTGCTTATAAAAAAAACTGGAAAATCTGTTTTATTTTGTGAACTTAATAAAATCTCAAGTCAAATTAGAAAAAAATTAAAACACGATATTGAAATTTGTAACTTCGACAAATTTGATGAGTTATTAATTCAAAATTCTATTAATTTAAAAAAAATAATAGTCGATCCAATATCTTGCCCTGAGTTGACTCAGGATAAAATCTCAAATTTTTTTAAAGTGGTTCAAAAAGCTGATCCGATCTATCATTTAAAATCTATTAAAAACAATACTGAAATTAAAAATACCAGACAATCACACCTTTATGATGGTGTTGCGTTAAGTAAATTTATTTTCTGGCTAAGAAAAATGATGAAAAAAAAGAGTATTGATGAATTATCGGCAGAGAAGAAACTTTTAGAATTCAGAAAAAAAAACAAATTATTTCAATTTTTAAGTTTTCCAACCATAGCAGGCTCAGGACCTAATGGTGCAATAATTCATTATAGAGCTAATAATAAAACAAATAGAAAATTATCTAAAAAAGAGCTTTTTCTAATAGACTCAGGGGGGCAGTATAAATTCGGTACAACTGATGTCACTAGAACTTTATCTTTTGGCAAGCTATCAAATAGAATTAAAAATATTTATACGAGAGTACTCAAGGGACATATTAGTGTCGCATCTTATGCATTAAATAAAAATACTTACGGTCATCAAATTGATAAAGTTGCTAGAAAATATTTAAATAAAATTAAACTTGATTATCCTCATGGTACGGGACACGGTGTAGGTTATTTTTTAAGTGTGCATGAAGGACCACAAGCTTTATCAAAAAATAATAAAGTTAAATTGAAAAATGGAATGATTTTATCTAATGAGCCTGGATATTACTTAAAAAATAAATTTGGTATTCGTATTGAAAATCTTATTTATATAAATAAAAATAAATTCGAAAACCTGACATTGGTTCCCATTGAAAAAAGTCTAATTGAAAAAAGTTTATTGACTGCTCAAGAAAAAGGATGGATCAATGATTACCATAAAAAAGTCTATCATAAATTAAAAAATTATATGAATACTTCTGAACTTGTAGAATTAAAAGATGCCTGCGCAATTTTAAAATAATTTATACCAATCCTTTTCTTCAACTATTTTTACACCAAGTTCTTTAGCTTTCTCTACTTTTGATTTAGTTGGTTTTGATAAACCAACAATTAACATACTAAGTTTTTTAGAGACAGATCCAAGAATTTTTCCACCATTTTCTTCAACTTTATTTTTTGCCTCTGATCTGCTCATCTTTTCAAGCCCTCCCGTAAACATTATGGTCATACCTGAAAATACTCCGGATTGGTTCTTAGTTTTATTATCTTGTATATTCATGAGATCAATTAATTTTTGAGTGATAATAATATTTGTTTTGTTTAAAAAAAAATTTTCTAGCGAGTTGATTTGACTACTACCAATGCCATCTAGGTCACTAAGTGAAGCTAGAATATCTTTTCTCTTTTTATTAATAATCAAATTTTGAAATTTTTTAATATTAATAAAATAATTCGATAATATTTTGGCATTTTCAATTCCTATATGCCTAATACCTAATGCATAAATGAATCTATATAAATCAATTGTTTTGGATTTATCGACTGCCTTTTTCAGATTTTGTGAGGATAATTGACCCCATCCATCTAAATTGGAAATTTTTTTATAATCTAGACTAAATATGTCTTCTGGTTTGCTTATTAATTTTAATTCCCAAAAACTATCTATGACTTTTTTGCCTAATCCTTCAATATTTAACGCATCTTTTGAGACAAAGTGTTTAAGTTTTTCCTTTGCCATATATTTACAGTCATAGCCCTTGTCGGGACATCTTCGCACAGCATCTTCTTTTTTAGTATTAGGATTAATCTCTTTAACAGTCTCATATCCACATGGACAAGTTTTAGGAAAGAGATAACTTTTACTATTTTTATCACGTTTTGTTTTATCAACTGAAACTACTTGGGGAATAACATCTCCAGCTCTTTGAATGGTAACAGTATCACCTACTCTAATATCTTTTCTAACAATCTCTTCCTCATTATGCAAAGTTGCATTTGAAACTACAACGCCACCAACCGTAACAGGTTCTACTTTTGCCACAGGTGTTAAAGCTCCCGTTCTACCAACTTGAATGACAATATCTTTTATTTTAGTACTAGCTTTAATTGAAGAAAATTTGTAAGCAATAGCCCACCTGGGTGAATTTGATGTGTTACCAAGACGTTTTTGTAAATTAATTTCATTAACCTTAAAAACCAGTCCGTCAATATCGTAATTTAACTTCGATCTTAAATTTTCTATGGCTTTATGATTATCTTGAATCTCCTTTATATTTTTAGTCTCTTTGCTTAATGGATTTACCTGAAATCCAGAAATTTTTGCTAAATCTAAGAATTCTTTTTGAGTAGAAAAATTGCCACCTGTAACATGTCCAAAACTATGAGCAAAAAATTTTAGGGGAATCTTGGCGGTATTTTTTGAATCTTTTTGTCTAAGGCTTCCTGCTGCAGCATTTCTTGGATTGGCAAACTTATCTTTAAGTTTTAAAAAATCATTTTTAGAGATATAAATTTCACCTCTCAACTCAATTTTTTTTGGCCATTCTTTTTGAGTTATTTTATGTGGGATCTCTTTGATTGTTTTGATATTTTCAGTGATATCTTCTCCGGTAAAACCATCCCCTCTTGATAGTGCACTTATCAAATTACCATTTTCATATATTAAAGAAGCTGAAATTCCATCAATTTTTGGTTCTGAAAAGAGGACAATTTCATGATTATCGGTATTAAGGAAGTTGCCAATTTTTTTAATAAAATCGTTCATGTCTTCTAAGTTAAATGCATTAGATAGTGATAGCATAGGTTGAACATGATTAACTTTTGAAAATTTGCTAGAAGGTTTATATCCAACTAGAGTTTTAACAGAACCAAATTTTGTAAGGCTAGGATTTTTATTTTCAATTTCAATTAATTTTATTTTTAATTCATCGTATACTTTATCATCTACTAATGGAGCATCTTTTTCAAAATAAAACTTGTTATATTTTTCTAATAATTTGAGATTTTTAATAAATTCTTTTTTTAATTGATCCTGATTTTTTTTCACTTTAACTTTTACTCTCTGTTCAAAATCTTATCGATTGCAGATTTTATTATACCTTTGTTTTCTGATTTGTTTTCAATTTTTACTAACTCCTCTTTGTAATCTTTATTAAGAATTTTATATGAAAACTTAAACCACTCACTTGAATTATAATTATAACCTAAAATTGAAGCATATTTTTTTGATTCATCTATTAATCCAATTGAGTAATTAATCTCAACCAATCGAAATAATGCTTCTTCAACGAAGATTGTAGTTTGGTAGTTTTCAATAATATTTTTAAGACGATTTATTGCAGGTATCCACTTTTTGGTTTGAATATAATATTTTGCAACATACATTTCTTTTGCCGCAAGTTGATTATTAATAAGATCTAACTTAAATTTTACATCCAAAGCATAATCGCTGTCATTAAATTTTTCTAAAAATTCTCTGATTTTTACTTTTGTTAATATTAAGGGCTGTCTATCTTTCTTTTCATCAAGAATTTGTTCATAATAAGAAGTGATAATCAAATAATTTGCATATTCAATATATTTGCTAGCAGGATATTTTTTTAAAAAAGTTTCTAAATTATTTATCGCTTCTTCATACGCTCTTACTTGATAGTAACAAAAACTAGACATGATCGATGCTTTTGCAGAGTCTTCTAGTGTTGGCATTATTAATTCAGCATCACCAAATTTTTTTGCAGCAATAAAAATATAACCTCGTTCCATTTCCGCTAAAGCTTCATTGTAAAGGTTGAATGCTTGGTCTTGACTTTCTGGTAAAGTATTAACTGCCTCTTCTTTAGAACAAGAAATATTTATAAATAAAATTGAAAGAAATATGATTAGTTTTTTTTGAAACATTCAATATATTTAACAAAAATAAATACATTGGTAAATTATACTAAATATTAGGCTGTTGCTAAGAAACGCTCTGAATTTGTGAAAATAATTTTTTTATCTGTTTTTTTCTCTAATATATCAATTTTATAAGAAGATTTTTGATTCATAAGCTGCTTTATAAATTCACAACTTAATTGATGTCCCCCATGAGTGCATCTCACATTACCAAGAATTCTATACCCGGATAAATAAAAATCTCCACATAAATCCAAAATTTTATGATTAACAAATTCAAGTTGATTTCTTAATCCAGATTTATTCATTACTTTTTCATCATCAACAACAATTGCATTATCTAAAGATCCACCTTGAGCCAGACCCATGGCTTTAATTTTTTCTACATCTGCTAACAAACAAAATGTTCTTGAAGAATAAATATCTTCTAGTTTATTGTTGTTAAAAAGATTCACTGTGTTTTCTTGGCAGCCTATAATTTTATTTTCATAATTCAGTTTGAAATTAACTTCAAATAAATTATCAGAAGGATTAATTAATATTTGTTTATTCTGATCCCTAAATTCAAATTTTTTTGTTATGAATAAATATTTTATTTTTTCATTTTGTATTTCTAAACCAGCACCATTAATAAGTTCTATAAAGTCTTTTGCTGATCCATCCATGATAGGTACTTCTTCATTGTCAATTTCAATTAATGCGTTGTCTACCCCGCTTATATATAGAGCGGCAAGTAAGTGCTCCACAGTAGATACTTTTACATTAGAAGAATTTTTTAATTTTGTGCACAAAAAAGTTTCGTGGACATTTGTATAGTGTGCAGTAATTAAATTATCTTTTGATAAATCTACCCTTTTGAAGACAACACCGTGATTAGGCAAAGCAGGACGAATATTAACCTTCGATTTCTTACCACTATGTAGGCCTATCCCCTCAAAAGATACGCTTTTCCTCAAAGTTTTTTGATGAATTAAATTCATAGCGTATTTATAGGTAATTGGTCGTCAAAATAGAAAACAACTAATATTTCAAATAATAACAAATTTAAAACTCAAACAATTTTCGTAATAATTTTATTAAAAATGATTTATTTTCAGACATTACTGGCACAGCTTCACTTTCCCAACCATTTTGAACAATGTTAGCACCTCCCTTACAAGACCTAAATTGGTCATCCTCCACCTCGTTTATTATAGTTGTCTCATAATTGTTTGGCATTATTTTATAAATTGCGTTCTCTAAAAACTCTTTGATTGTTTTATCCTCAAATATAATACGAAATATTAAATCGTTTCTATTAATTGAACTAAATTTTAGACTAGATAAAATAATTTTAAAAATTTCTTCTATTCTTGCTATTGCTATTTCCAATAAAAATTCACTATTAATTTTATTAGAATAATTATTTTTCAATTTCAAAGTATAGTTTTTATCAATTTTAATCCTTTTTAAAATTAGTTTAATTTCATCATCTTTCAAAGAACATAACTTAGCAATATCTTTATATATTATTTGACTACCAAAATTAAAATGCCCAACATCAGTTAAAGAATTATACGACATGTTAGAAAACGTTGAATTATTTTTTTTTATACTGATGTTGATTAGAATTTTTTTATTTAGGGAGTATTGATTTATCAAATTACTAGCAAGTGCATAGTCTGAAATAATAATTCTTTTAACGCTCAAATTACATTTGTTTATAATATCATAATATTTGATAATTAATGATTTAGGTAAATAAATAAATATATTTTCTTGTTTAAAATAATTACAAAATTTATTTAGGGGTAAATTATAAACTATTTCATTATCAATAATGAATTTTGAATTAAAAATATGAATTAATTTTTTTGAATGTTCTTGATGATCTAGGGTTGATTTTAAAGCGTTTAAATTAAATTGAATATCATTTTTGGTAATTTTATTATTCAGATTTTGCTTAAAACTTGAAACTTTTATTATTCTACTATCTCGGCTAGATACTAAAAGATAACAATATTTAAAATTAAAATCTATTTTGTTTTCAATATCTGAGATTTTTTTTATAATTATAGCATGCAAGTTTTTGTCTTCTAAGTTTTTAAGGTGGAAATTATCAAAACTAATTAAATCTTTTTCAACTTCGTCTTTGAATCCTGTTTCATCATACCTAATGGCAAAAAACTTAATATCAAACTGGGTAAACTCAACAAAAAGATCATATGATTTCATGATATTATTCTAAAATTAACTTATCCTCAATTCTATAATCAAATATTTTAAATTCTTTAAATTCTTGTTTCTGCTCAATTTCAAAAAAATTTTTTAATGCACTAGAAAAATTTTTTTCTGGTAATTTTAATTCCTTTTTGTCAGAAAATATAATATCCCATCGTCCTATTTTGTTTGCATAAAATTCAGAAACTTTTTTATTTTGTAAATTATATTTTATAAAACTTTTATACACTTCAATAAATTCAGGATTAAATATGTTTATCAATGGCAATTCTTCACCTTCAATATGTGTAATTAGATTCGAATTAATTTCAGACCAATCTTCTAAGAGCACTGTTGACTGCATAACAGCTACAGGTTTTTTTTCTGTAATTATAATTTTAATCTTATTTGGGTAAATTTTTTTTACTATTATATTTTGAATTAATGGAAGTTTTTTGTAAGTCTCATTCAGTTCATTTTGATCTAATATAAAAATATTTTTATTATTTAGAAAATTAAAATATTGATTAAGTAATTCATCTGAAACAAAATAATTATTTTCAAACTCTATTGTCTTAATATGAAAGAATTTATTACTATTCTCAATATCTTTATTATAACTACTTAATAATATTAAAAAAAAAAGTATTAAAAAAATTTTAATTTTTTTATTATTTATTAATTGATGCATCCTTAATTATTTCTTTTATTAGGTTAGGAAATTTAATTCCTTTGTAGGAGGCAATTTCAGGAACCAAAGAGAGTTTGGTCATGCCAGGTTGAGTGTTTGTTTCTAATAAATAAAATTTTTTATTATAGAACTTAAAATCACTTCTAGTTACACCTCTACATTTTAAAATTTTGTGGGCTTTTTCTGCAATTTTTAACACCTTGAAATAAAAATTTTTTTTAACATTAGCAGGCATAATATGTGAGGTTTTAGCTTTAGAACTGTACTTAGCTTTATAGTCATAGAATTTTCTTTTAGGTATTAATTCAATTGCTCCTAATGCTTTGCCATTAAGTACAGCGACTTGAATTTCTTGACCACCAATAAATTCTTCAATTAATACATTTTCGAATTTTTTGAGACTTAATTTTAAATTTTTTAAAAATTCTTTTTTATTATTGTTTATTGTTACACCAATACTAGAACCATCATTGTTTGGTTTAATTACAATAGGAAATTTAAATTTTTTTAAAATCAAACTTAATTTCTTCTTATTTTTAAAGAAATTTGACTCATTAATTTGGAAATATTTTGGAGTTAAAATATTATTTTCTAAAAAGATTAGTTTTGCAGCTAATTTATTCATAGCTAACATAGATGATAGTGCGCCTGAATGAGTATAAGGGACTTTTATTTGCTCTAAAATACTTTGAATAGTGCCATCTTCTCCATACCGTCCATGTAAAGCATTGAAAACAATTGTATTACTTTTGTGCTTAAGATTTTTAATATCCTTTTTTTTTGGATCAAAAACTTTAGTTTTATACCCCAAATATTTTAGTGCATTTAAACATGCTTTACCTGTTTTTAAACTAATTGCTCTCTCGCTGGAATGACCTCCACAAATTAATAAAATATGTTTTTTCATTCACTGTTTCCTAAAATTTTGATTTCTAATTCTAATCTAATGCCTGTTTTTTCAAAAACTTTTTTCTGTACTGTCTTTATCAATTCCTCAACTTCACTTGATCTGGTTCCATTATTGTTAATAAAAAAATTAGAATGCTTTGGTGAAATAGAAGCGTTACCTACCCTTATTTTATCACAACCACTTAACTTTATTATTTCCCAAGCTTTTTTTCCTGGTGGATTTTTAAAAGTACTACCACAAGTTTTTATTTGTGAAGGTTGATCATTTTTTTTTTTATTTACAAGATATTCCATTTTTTTTTTAATAATACTTTTTTTACTTTTAACAGCTGAAAATTTTGCTGATAAAATTAAGTATTTTTTGTTTAAATCACAATTTCTGTAAGTAAATTTAAGATCCTGTTTCTTAATTTCTATAATTTTGCCTTCAGAGTTCATTGCTTCAATTGACAATAAGCGATCAGATATTTGTTCATTATAGCAGCCACTATTCATAATGATAGCGCCACCAATACTGCCGGGAATACAAGAAAGAAATTCAAAACCCTCAATAGAATTATTTAATGCAAATATTGATAAAGTTTTATCTAAAGTAGCTGCACCAACCTGCAACATATTTTCCTCGATTATTTTAACAAAAGAAAAACCTGGACCTAATTTAATAACCAAACCTTTTAGAATCCCATCTCTAATAAGAGTATTAGACCCGGCACCTAAAAAATTAATATTATCATTTGAAAATTTTTTTTGTAAAAATAAATCTTTGAGTTCTTTAATAGTATTTGGTTTAAAAAAGTATTCTGCTTTACCGCCTAGATTGAACCAGCTATACTTATTTAATTGAATATTTTTTTGGATGTTTTGCATTATTAAAGAAGTAATTTTAAATTTCTAATTGTGTTTGATACATCTCCAGCCCCCATACCAACCACAATATTATCTCCAAAAAGATTTTGTCTAAAAAATTTTGGTAGTAGTGATACATCTTTTACTAATACAGTTTGTACTTTAGAATTTTTGCCAATCTGTACGGCAAATTTATTATGGTTATGTTTTCTATCAATTTTCTCACCCGCAGCATAAATTGGAAGCAACAATACGATACCTACGTTTTTGAAAGCAGAGGCAAAGTCATTATACAACAATTTGACCCTTGAATACCTGTGAGGTTGAAAAACTACAATTAATTTTTTATTAGGATAACTTTCTTTTAATCCCTGAATCACTCCTTTTATTTCTGTTGGGTGATGAGCATAATCATCATAAAAATCTGTCTTATTATAGTTAAAGATATAAGTTAATCTTCTTTGAACGCCTGTAAAATTACCAAGTGATTTTTTTATAATTTTAAGTTTAATGCCCATACTAAGAGCGATGGCTATGGCAGCGGTAGCATTATAGACGTTATGTTTCCCTATTAATTTAAGTTTTAGATTTTTAATCAAATATTTTTTACTTCCTATAAAGTTAATTTTTAGATCAAACAAAGAGTAAAGCTTATTACTACGATAATTAGAAATTTGGTAATTAGCAGATTTGCCAAAACCATATGTTACGATATTTTTATAATCTATTTTTTTAG
>Ga0255777_10000950_pt1 | contig 27748 bp, 28 predicted proteins | sample 101ome_15_FD_179975 | JGI IMG/M metagenome (GOLD analysis project Ga0255777, IMG submission 179975) | Coastal salt marsh microbial communities from the Groves Creek Marsh, Skidaway Island, Georgia - 101402AT metaG (version 2) | ecosystem: Environmental > Aquatic > Marine > Intertidal zone >... | reverse complement strand
AGAAGATCAAAGTTAGGATTTGTGGGAACTCTAGGTAATAAATCGTCGATATTCAACTCTTGAATATCTTCCAATAGGACCTTCCCAGAAGTAAGTTCATTTAATGATGGGAGAGTCATAATATTTACAGGCAAACCAGCCAACCTATCAAATATTTTTTTTCTCCCCTTTTGAGTAAGAGATGGTATTGCAATATAAATATCAGTTATATCTAAGTTGCCGATTTCATCTTTTATTTTAGAGGGTGGTATCACTGGAACATCAAAAATAAATCTATCATGCAATGAGTTTTTATCGTCAGAATAAGCACATAAATGGTAAATCTTTTCAGAATTAATGATTTTACCAAGTTGAATTCCAGCATCTCCAGCACCATATATTAAGACATTCTTCGAAGCTATTTTTGGCCTTGGATTGAAGTTAATCACCAAACTTATAAATAGTCTCAATATTAAAAAACTAAATAGTGTTGTAAAAAAATTTATTATTAAAGATGATCTTGGAAATTCGGGTATCTCTATTAACAAGACAATCAAACCAAAAAATAAAGAATAGATAAGTACTGCTTTTGATAATCTAGAGATATAAGTTAAATCTACATATCTTGAAATTCTTGAATAAACCCCTAAAGAATACATAATTGATATGCCTGTAATTGGAGAAACAATGAAAAGCCAGAACATATCGGACAAAATTGGTAAATAAGGGAAAGCCTTTAATGAAATTATTGAGCTTTCCATTTGATAAATTAAGGGATCAAGAATTCCAACCCGTAATGCTACTGCTAGCCATAATGAGACAATAAATACAAAGAAATCAAGAGAAATCAATACTAAAAATTTCTTTATAGCTGACAAAGCTTTTAAAAAATTAATAAAACTAATCATTCATTTTCAATATTATTTTTAGCTGCTTTCTGAAGAATCACTTTCAAGGTCGAAGTCATTTTTCTTAATTCTGTTTTGGTTTTTGAGGGATCAACTTGAAACATTAACGACTGCTCCCCTAGAAGTTTAGCATTGGCCAATCTAGATTTTGGCTTATAATTAGTTTTTTCAAATGCTTTTTCGAGATACATCTCAGGACAAGACCCTGATAAGCAATATATATTATTATTATCTAATTCAGTCAATATTCTATCTCTATTCCAACCTGACCTTAGAGCATTATTTTCTACAAAAATATAGAATTTATAGTATGCATGTTTGCAATATTGGGCAGTATCCTGGCAAGGGTTACTGCTAAATTTGCAGTCAAAACATAAAGGCCTTGAAAATCTAATTATTTTCTTTTTTTCGAAATATTTCAAATCATCCATTATCAAATTGGCATTAATATTTCTCTGATCAATCCAACTCTTTAGAAAAGTGAGTTGAATTCTCCCAATTGCTGCCTGCATTTCGGTCATTCTAAAATTTGAGCCAAAATTATCATGAAGCCACCTAAATCCAACACCATGTTTATTATTAAAAGTGGAATTCCAGGACTTTCCATGGTCCTTATAAGACCATGCTTTTTCCCATAAATCTTTATCATTTGTGGTTATCATTCCTCCTTCACCTCCAGTGGATATGATCTTATCTTGGCAAAAAGACCAAGCAGCAATGTGACCCAATGATCCAACCGGTCTTCCTTTATATATTGCACCATGAGCCTGGGCGCAATCTTCAATGATATATATATCTTTATTTTTTACAAAATCAAAAATTGGGTCGATATCTACCGGGATTCCTGCCAAATGAACACAAATTATTGCTCTTGTCTTTGATGAAATCAACGACTTAATTGTTCTAATTGAAATATTTCCAGAACCAATTTCTATATCTGCAAAAACAGGTACTGCTCCAATCGCTACAATAGCACTGACAGAGGCAAAAAAACTTCTTGGTGTAACTAAAACCTCATCATTGGCTTTTACTCCAGTAGCTCTGAGTGCTAACTCAAGCGCTACAGTTCCATTCATTAGCGATATAGCAAATTTGGTCTTGCAAATTGCCGAAAACTCTTCTTCAAATTTTCTACATTCCTCTCCAGTCCAATAATTTACCTTGCCAGAGCGAAGAACTTTAGTAACAGCATCAATTTCAACATCTGAATAAAAAGGCCATTTCTTATTTTTAGTCATTATTATTTCCCTTAAACTTAGGAGTGGTTGCATACCCGTCTTTACTAATATTTTTCCTCTTTAAAACAATCACAACTGTTTTTAATAAGATTTTAATATCTAATAAGAAAGAAGTATTCTCTACATATTTGCAATCTAATTCTAATTTCTCTTCCCATTCAATATTATTTCTACCATTGATTTGGGCAAGGCCTGTAATACCTGGCATAACTTCATGTCTCATCAATTGTCTCTTCGAGTATAAACTTAAATACTCAGGTAATAATGGCCTGGGACCAACTAAACTCATATTTCCTTTTATAACATTTAATAGCTCAGGTAGCTCGTCTATACTGCTATTTCTTAGCAATCCTCCCAGTTTTGTTATTCTTTCTTTGTCAGAATTGTCATCAGATATTGAACTCATAGTTCTGAATTTATATATAAAAAACTCCTTATTATTCTTTCCAAGTCTTTTTTGTTTGAAAAAAATTGGGTAACCATCGACAAATAAAATGAGTAATCCAACTATAAAAAAAAGGGGGAGGAATAATATCAATATTACTAAGGAGACAAAGATGTCAAAAATTCTTTTGGTTAACAAAAAGACTCTTTTATTTTGAGACATCTTTTATTTGTTTTAAGATTTCTTGATTTACTATTTTTGAATCAAATTTACTTTCAGCTAATTCTCTACTTCTTATTGACATCTCCATAAGCTTATCTCTCGGCAAGTTAATAATTTTGATTATAGCTTTTGCTAGCAACTCTGAATTTCTAGGTGGGATTAAAAAACCATTATAGTTATTTTTAACAGTCTCTCTACACCCTGGCACATCAGTGGTGATAACTGGTCTTCCAACACTCAAGGCCTCTATGGTTGATCTAGGAAGGCCTTCTCTATAAGATGGTAAAACATAACACATGCATTCATTAATTAACTCACAAGGAGTTGATGAATCGCCAGTATATATTACACATCCTGAATTCACCCATTGATCAATCTCTGAAATTTTGATTGACGAAGGATTTTTATCTACTGGTCCTGCAAGTATAAATGAAACATTAGGGTAATTTTTTTTAACTATACCTGCGGCTTGAGCAAATTCTCTAACCCCCTTATCCTCTAGCAAGCGTGATAACATTAAAAACTTGTAATTAACTTTTAATGGGGAAAAGGGGAAATTTCTAAGATTTACTCCTGACCCTCCTATAACAACTGAATTCTGATTTTTATTAACTATTTTCTCTAGAATTAAGTCTGAAAGATCGTCCTTGTTTTGAAAAAAAATAACCTTCGATCTGGATAATGAGAGTCTGTATAAATTTTTTACAATCATTTTAATAAAAAATCTTTTTAGATCATTTTTCTTATTAGTATATAAATAACCAAGACCTGTTATTGTTGGAGCAAATCTAAATTTTTTAAAGAATATGTTTGCTATTCCAGTATAAACCACTGGTTTTATCGTATAAGGCAAAACAATATCAGGCTTTAATAATTTTATTTTCTTTATTAAGCTCAAGAAGAAAATCAAATCAAATATTGGATTAAATGAGTTTTTTTGTAAGTAGATTGGTTCAACTTTTACACCAATACTTGCAAATTGATCTTTAATATCCATAAAGTTGGAATCATAAGGTGACAGCACATAAACATTGAACTTGTTATCAAGAAGAAGGTCTATTAAGTCTCTTCTAAAGTTCCAAATCGAAAAAGAAGTAGGAACAATTAAAAGAATTTTTATATTATCTAACACTAGTACTCCATGAGTTAAGCATAATCATATTCCAAGCCTTGTATTCTGCACCAGGAATTCCTTTTTTTACTTGATTCCAGATATCTATAACTTTGCTCTCCTCAACATAGTCAAATAACAAACCAGATTTATTTAGCAAAGTATCTCTAGACCAATCATGCAGCATTCCGTTCATCCATCTATCTAAAGGAATTCCAAAGCCTCTTTTAGTCTGATACATTAGCTCGCTAGGAACTTTTTTGTGCACAACTTTTCTTAATAAGTATTTTGCAATACCTTGTTTATTTTTTAAGCTATAAGGCAAAGATAAAACTAATTCGACTAATCTGTGATCTAAGAAAGGTGCTCTTCCTTCAATGCTATTAAACATAGTTACGCGATCTAATTTGACGAGAATATCATCAGGCAAATAACTTTTGATATCACTTAAATTAATCTTGTTAATAAATTCTGCAGAATATAGTTCTTCGTCAAAAAGGTTTAAAGATTTTGAACTTTTCAAAATGTTATCTGACAATTGAATAATCGAGACAATGGACATATAAAGTTCTTTCTGATTTCTCGAATTGAGTATATTTGCCAGCTTTTGAATCTTATTTGCCAACAAATAATAATTTCTCTTAATTGCTTTATCATCTATGCCACTAAGAGGGATTTTAGTTAAGATATGAGATAATATCTTTCTCAAGGGTAGAGGAAAAAATTTCAAAATTTGCCAAATTTTTGGACCGAATTTGTATCTATTATATCCACTAAATACTTCATCTCCACCATCTCCAGACAATATAACTTTAACGTTTTCTGATGCTAGTTTTGTTACAAAATAAGTTGGTATCTGAGAAGCGTCAGCAAATGGCTCATCAAATGATTTTGTAACTTTGTCAATATTCAATAAGACATCTTGCTCATTTAGAATAATCTTTGTATGGTCAGTGCCTAAATATTTGGCTATTAAATCAGACTTTGGTGTTTCATCATATCTATGATCATCATAACCCAAAGAAAAGGTTTTAATCTTTGTGCTAGTTTGTTCAGTTAGTTTTAGACAAATTGCAGTTGAATCATAACCGCCTGATAAAAACGCCCCAATTGGTACATCTGACATCATTCTTAATCTGACAGAGTCTGAAAGAATTGAATCTATTTTTTCAATAATTTCAGATTCTGAGAATTGGTCAAAATCTATTGCGCTTGGCGACTCAAATATATTTGTAGCTGAGAAATACTTTTCAATTTTAAATTGATTAGAGCTTTGCTTTAGTGCCAACCATGAGCCAGGAGGAAGTTTATAAATATTTTTAAATATTGACTTATTTTCTGGAACATATGACATTTGTAGAAAATTAAAAACAGAATCAGAATCAATGGCTGATTTGAATTTAGGATGCTTTGAAAAAATCTTCAAAGAAGAACCAAATACAAACTCGCCTCCCAAGAAACCATAATAAAGTGGCTTTTCACCAAATCTATCTCTACATAAATTCAATGTTTCATTTTTTTTATCAAATAATGCAAACGCAAACATTCCATTAAGCTTGGTAAGTGTTTTTCTTAGCCCTAAGATTTGTATACAGTTCATTAAAGTTTCTGTATCAGAATGTCCCTCAAAAGACAAAGTGGGGGAAAGTTGCATTAGCTCATCTCTTAAGTTAGTATGGTTATATATCTCCCCATTAAATATCAATATAAAGTTTTTACATTTCGAAACAAAAGGCTGTGAACCTGCATTGGTTAAATCAACAATTGATAACCTTGTATGCGAAAAACCAAGGTTTAAGCTTTTATCAATCCATATATTTGATTCATCTGGCCCCCTTCTTCTGATTACTGAGGCCATTTCTTTCAAAAGCACCTCATTTACAGAATTTCCTCTAATGCCAGCAATACCACACATAAATTAAATCTTCTTGATATCAGAAATAAGTTGATTGATACTTTCAAGCTTATTTTCAAAAAAGTTGAACTTCAAATTATTATTTTCTGCAAAAAACTTATCAGAAACAATATTGTCTCCAACTACTAAGCCTTCAATTTTATCTTCGAAATAATCTTGCAAATTGCAATTTACTTTCTGCTTAAAAGGAGAAATATTTGGATCAAGAATAATATAACCAGACAACTTAGACTTTATAGATAGTGCTCTAATTTTGTTTTTTTGTCTATTGTAGCTCCCTTCAGTCGCAATCCAAACTTCATGGCTTGGAAAATCCATTATTAACTGGTCAATTATTGAAAAACTTTGATATATATGAATATAGCTCGGATTAAATTCATCATAGTTAAAATTTTGATAAGAAAATACAAGCTCATCTAATGAGTTATTAATCGATTTAAACTGATTTTTCAATCGATTAAAAGTTAACTCTCTGGAACTTTCTTTAAGGTTAAGAAAGGTTATTAATATGTCCTCCCAAAAAAATTCTGAACTTCGAGAAAATTTATAGTATATAAATAAAGCATCAAAAACAGCCTCGGGAACTATAGTATTATCTAAATCTAGAAAGAGGCATTTCCTCATTTTCAATCTTCAATTTTCATTATCTCCCACTTAGCATAAAAACTTTCAGAGGTAAATTTATAATTTTTATTTTTTCTATATTTCATATGGCCATCAGATAGATTCGGCTCAAATGGATTAAGGCCGGACAAATAAGAGAAAACCATACCACCTGAGAGTCTTGGGTTAATTTCTATAAGATAAGGGACACGGTCTTCACCCAAAATAAATTGAAAATTAACAGGTCCAGTAAAAAATAATTTTTTGCTAATTTTCTCAATTATCTCAATAAAAGAATCTATTAAAAATGTTTCAGAAGAGTTGCTCACAGACTGAAAAGAAACTCTTTTTCTAATAATAAAATCTAACAGATTATTTTGCTCTACATCAAATACTGCGTCAACACTGAACTCACTACCATTAATAAAGTCAGTAACTAAGAAATTCTCTTGTTGGGTGGATAGGAAAAAGTTAATGATTTCTTGATTATCTGTTTTAATAATATTTTTGCAGCCTCTACCTAGTCTTGGTTTAATAATTTTATTAGCATTAGAATTGCTACTTATGGGAGTAGGAATATCATTAGCAACTAAGAATTCTTGAAGATTTCTTTTGTCTGAACAGGTTATGATAGCTTCATAAGTTGACAAAACTATCTTCTTAAAATTTTTTAAATTCTTTTTATTTCTAATGATTACCAGTAATTCTTCATCTGAATGAGGATAGAAATAATCAAAGTTCTCTAGTAATTCATCAAGTTTAGCAATATATAAATCTTCGTGATCAAGACAATAAGGCAAAACTATAAAATTACTTTTGTGGGCATTGAGACATTTCTTTATATCACTGCCAGTAATTCTCATCCTATCATTTTCCATATTAAATATATTAATAAGTTTACTAACGGATAAGGCGCATGCCGCTGATATTAAAACCTTCTTCACGAGATTAATCGCCTTAGAATAAATGCTTCACAATATTTCTTCCCAACTTGAACCCCTCTGAAAGAAGCTAGGGCCTTGATTCCGAATATTGACCTAGAATGAGGCTCATTCCTAATTTCTTTATCATACATGGTAAGAGCATCTCCTTTAGTTTTAATATTTTCAATGTCTAGCTCAATAAAAAAATTTGGATGGAATGCAGATTCATATGACCATTCTGTAGAAGATAGAACTTCGGCCTCAAGAACAGAAATGTTCCAATCAAAAATTGGTCTAACTGCCATTTGAACAGATCTTGAAACAATTCTGTGATCATTATTATTGTCTCCATCGAAATGGGTGATTATAAGATCCGGCCTAAACTGATTAATTTTCATTTCAATTTTTTTGTTAATCTCAATGATATCAATCGAATCAAGTCTACCGCAAGGATAGTTCAAATGTGTGGTATTTTCTATACCAAGAAGTTTTCCAGCAGCAATAGAAGATTGAATTCTAGAATTCACCAGGGTGTTATAGTTCTTTTTTGAGTTAGGGTTATCAAATCTGCAACTTTCGCCCTCTGCTATAAAAATTTGCTCAACATCAATTTGACCTTTAAACTTATCAAGCAGACCGCCGCAAGCCAAAACTTCGTCATCGGGATGCGCAAATACTAGTAAAACCTTTTTTGATTCAAAAAAACTATTCATCTATTAACTAATCATTAACCCAAAATGGGCCTTTTTTTTGCACCCCTAGAGATCTTGCCCCATGAGACCAGCCATTATATTTTGGCTTAAATAATGATGCAATTGAATTGAGTAAGAAGTAAATTTTAGAATTTCCATTTTTAAATCTATATAAATAAGACTTATGTCTTTTTATTTCTCTTGTGATGGCATCTATAAAATCGCTTTGTAAAAATGAAGATAATTTTTGATCCTGGAGAATTTCAAATACATAATCATAAAATCCATAACTCATTGCAGAAAATACAACAGACTCCAATTTATGATTTCTTCTTGAGGTTTCTATCTTTTCAAGCCAGGCTGAAAGATTTTCAACAGGTATAAGAAAAAGAAAATCTGCATGAATCAGTCTTCCTTTCTTGGGGAGGCCATCTAATTTATTATTACAATAAATCCATCTTATGCCTCTAATATCCCAAGTTCTTAACTCAGAATTCTTAGTTATATAGTCAACAACTGAGCCATAAAGCTCTTGATCTTTATATACGCTACTAAATTCCAGCTCAACTTCCAATCCACACAACTGATTTATATGATTTCCCATCCCCTTAATAACACTTAAAGCAGTACCTTGAGTATCAATCTTAATAAAGTCAATATTTTTAATGTCTGAATTTTGAAGGATTGAATCAAGTCTTGATGACTTTACCTCAATCTCTTTCTGTACATCAAATCTTTCAACCTCTGGATACCTATTGATTAACTTTTCATTAGGCATTAGTACAGAACTTGCCCCTGGAGATTTCAGAATCTTAAAATTAATTTTCTTTGCTTTGTCACTTAAAAAAGAATTCAGGACAAAATCGGCTTTACCAGATTTCATTAATTTTTCAGCCTCTTTTTGATCAGCATCAACCAAGGTAACTGTTATTGAATCCCTTGAAACGTTAGACCATGGAAACTGAATACCATCTCTAGCACCAACATCAACAAAATTCAAAAAACCCGATGTTCCTGGAAAAGTTAAGACAGGGTTTAGAATATTTTTGATTTTTGAATGTAAAAACATAGATTTATTAAATATTTCTGTTAAAGCATTTTTATTTTTATAAATTTTTTCAGATTTTCTTTACCAGATACTAAAAGATCATCATTATTTTTTCCAAAAAAACTCATTGGATCATAAATTATTGCATTACCCTTTAATAAGTCAGCAGCAATTGCAGCTGAACTAAAAGGTGGTCCAAAAACTAAATTAGATTTTTTTGATAACATAAAAGGATCTATACTAAATTCGGATAATACTATATTTAACTCAGGATATTTTTTAGAGCTCCAAACATAAATATCTTCAAGTATTTCTTCATATAATTTGGAATTTCTTTTTTTTTGTTTTATGAATATTACTCTAAAACCAACTCCATATAGAACTGAAATTATATCTTTATAGAAAGTCTCAGCATATTCATAGGTGAGACCCCCGGGTTCGGTTTCAAAATATTTCTTAAAAAAATCGGTGAACACTGGCGATTCAAATATTGTTGCAATAAGAGAGTTGGTATTAACTTCATTTATTTCAAATAATTTTTCCACTGTTCTCGAGGATATAAGGGGAATTGTATTTATAGGAGTTGAGTTTTTAATTTTTGATACAGTTTTTAGAAATGGTTCAAACGTTATTTGTCTTTTTATAAATTCATCTTTACTGCGTAATCCCCATACAATAATGTTATCAAAAAGAGAATATGCATGTAATATATCAGAAAAATTTTTAGAATTTGATCTATAAGTGTTTAAGCTATCCGACATAGCTGAGTACATCCAAAGAAAGGTCTTAATGTCATATTTTTTTAAAACAGAGATCATAAAAGTTTCAGGGAAAGAGCCAGAATTTGACGTATAAAATTTCTTCACATCATATGTATCTTTTAGATAGCTAACAAATAGTTTGGAAAATTTATTTCTAAAATGAGAAAAAAATGAATTTCTATAAAATAGAATGCGAATAAAATCTCTAATAAGATTGAAAATTAAGTGAATCAGTTCGGAATTCTTAAGAGAATTAAAAAACATATCATTGTCAAGAACTTCTATATTCGAAGTATCGGATAATTTCTTTGACCCTGGGTAATAAAAAACAATACTTTCAAGACCTACTTTATTTTTAGTTGTTAGCCAAGAACTCTCAAAATCTAGCTCATTTGGCGCTGGTCCATCATGCTCAAGTGTAAAACAAATTTCTTTTGGTATTTTTTTCTGTATAAGTCTTAACTTGAAAAAATGTTTTAATAACTTCAAGAAAAAATCTTTATTTTGATAAATATAGGTAATGAGTTCATGAAAATAGTTATCAAATCTAGAAATGAACGTACTCTTTACAGTTATGTATTCTAGATTATTCATGTAACTCTTATATTCCTCATAGTTAAAAAAGAAATTACTCCTGTAATAAAAAATATTCTTCTTGCCTGAATTGTATTTACTGCTCTGATAGTTATATAAGTATATTATTGCAACCGTTTTGACAAAATTAACTAAACGCCTTTGAAGAAATAATTTAAATTCGTCTTCAGTCAAATTAATATTAAGATTATTAATTGAATTAATAGATACCTTTTCGCCATAAATATGCCATTCATCTATGGCTTTATTTCTGAATTCATAATATTTAAACTTAGATACTCCAGAAAATATTGGCTTTTGATCAATAATTAACTTCCTTAAATTTGGAGCTGAACCATAGATTTTATTACCCTTAAAATAAGAGAATATAACTCCCAAAAGGGATGGCTTAAAATAGAGATCAAATGAGGTATTAGAATTCATTCTCACTCAATTTCCCTTATAAACTTAGAAGGATTAAACTCTAACAAACTTTTTATATAGTCGTTGGTAATTTTCTTATCTTCATTTAAAGCTGAGGAAATAGCTGAAAAATTTTGAAGAGTACAGGATTCTGTTTTTTTGCCAAAAATGAATAAAGGATCACAAGAATTTTTAAATTCAGAATGTTGGAATCTTATTGGTATTGCAGAGTTATAGACAAAAGGCAGGATTGCGGCCGACCCTCTGTAAATTGCAATAAAACTTCTAGAAATATCTTTTTCAATCTTTTCAAGTGAAATCTCAAAATTGAATTCTTTTTTAGACTCTTCATCAATCTTTAGGGCGGGATGAGGTCTAAAGATTACTTTATCACTCCCAAAAAACTCTGAAAGTTTATTTGCTAGTTCAAGAAATATAGAATACTCTTGGTGAATCGCCTCAGGAATGAGGATAATCTTATTTCTCTTAGATTTATTTACAATAGTTCTGAAATTAGGGCTCCCAATGTTAACAACCTTAATGTTTCTATCTATGTGAGACTTAAAGATCTTTTTAGCCTCCTGAATCGACGAAAAAATATGAGTGGGATTATATCTTTGACACAGATATGAATTAAAAATTGAATGTGAACTTTCACAAATAATGCTGTGTTGGTAGCCCGCAATGAAGGAAAAATTTGCTTTTCTTGCAGCAAAAAAAATAGCCTTCTCCCTTCCATGACCCTCTAAAGTTGTAACCAATGAATTACAATCTATGTCTTTAAAATAACTAGTTAAAATCTTTTCTAACCTATAGCTAGAAAGGCTATACAAAAAATTTCCACTTTTAAGAAATTTAAAAAAAAGTCTTTTCAAAAAATCATCTTTTCTAAATTTAAAAACTAGTGTCAAAGTGTCCTTTATCGACAACAGAAACAAAACGAGTTCTTTAAAAAAACTTATATTTGATGGCAAAATTACAGTATCTTCAGTATGGTTTTCAGTAAGCTCTTTATTTGAATGATTGATTTTAAGAGAAAGTATTTTTTTATTATTCCTTTTAAGCTCTTTAATCAAATCAGAGAAATATAAGTCTTCTTCTATTTTTGAGTTGTCCCCAAAATAATGAGTTACTATTACTAGATCAAATTTCTTATTTCTCAGGGGGAATTTTGTACCATTAAAAAATTTAATTCTACTTAAATTTTTTAAAAATCTTCTTTTTAGATCTATATCGCTCCCCTGAAAACTGTTATTTCTCTTGTGATTTGAATCAAAGAATTGATCAAGAAAATTTTTATGATGACTTGTATTTTTTAGAACATTAAAGAAGGGAGAATAGATAACTATTCTGCTACATGTTTTTTTTAAAACACTCTCAACAATCCTAATTATTTCTTTGTAGAGCATTGTCATTAATTCTGTATCGCTTGTATAGAAAGGCTGTTATACCAATGAATATTGCAGTAATAAAGATATACCTTTGTCTTAATATAATTCCTAAATTTGCTGTAACCAAATAAAAGACAAGAGATCCTAATACACCAAATAAAATAAGGAAATGTTCTTTAGAATATAAATATCTTCTCCTAATAGTTAAAGAGTTAAGAAAACTTGAAAAAAATTTCACCCTAAGTATGAAAGACAAAAATAATAATTGGGGAATAAAAGCATAAATAATTACCATTATTGAGAAATTACCTACTTGATCAGCTATTAAAAAATTTCTGTTTAACAAGGTTGTTAAATAACCTTCTTTATCACTTGATGCCAAGCTTCCGGAGAATGTCCCATGATTTCTTTTTTTAATATATTCTTCTATGCATTCAACTTGGCTTGGCATGCATTCCAAGACATTCATATTGAGTTTGTTAGTTATAAATTCAGGATACAAAGCAATAAAGCCAACTGAGATGGAAAACAAAAAGATCGCCATAATTTTATCTTTTCCAAATAACTTTATTATCACTAACGAACTTAGGAAAACTATACCTATGTGAATTCTCACAAAGGAAATCAAACTAATACATATTATTGTTAATATTTTTTTTTCCTTGAGAATATTCGATATTAAAAATATAAGCAAGGGGAATATTATTGCTTCTTTGGATATAGTTGACGTCCATAAATGAACAGTTGGATCAAGCAAAACAAAAAATCCTAGCAATTTATATATTTTCGAATTGCTCCTTACTTGATCTATAAGAACCAAAAGTTTGTAAAAACCAAAAAAACTTATTATTGAAAAAATGAAAGACTGGAAATAGAAGTTATAAGAAATTTCACCAATAATTTTTGCAATAAATGCTGGAAGATATGAATATTTAAAAAGTAAAAATTCATAGGAAAGGTTTTTTGAATAATACAAAAATCCATCATCGTTTTGTCCAAAAAACTCAACATATATGAATAGAAAGGCAATATGATATAAAAATAGCAGGAGAGCCTTAAAGAAAAGAATTTCTTTTATGTTGAGTTGATTTTTCATGCATGAAAGAAGTCATGAAAGTTTTTGCTAACAACATGAACTATAGGTCTTGCCATAATAAGTCGACTTTTAATTGAAATTCTGAGGAAACTATCAGTATTATTTTTATATGTGAATTCCTTATAAGCCAAGCTAAAAATCTTAGTATCTTCTTTGTAAAACTCAATAGACTGATTATCAAAGACCATAAATGAAATACTTAGCTTTTTTTTCGTTGGATTAGTTACATAACAACTAATAGTTTCATTTGGGCCAACTATAACTTGCGGGTAAAAAAACCTTTTGAATAGAGAAATTGCAGATAATGGCTCTATTTGGCCAGCACTATTTGAAGCGATAGCATCGATGTTTCCATGAATATGGAATTTTTTTGAAGTTCCTTTTAATACATATGATATATATCCTCTCTCGGTGAAAAAACATTCACTCTCATATCCATAATTTTCAGGATTGAATTTGCTAAAGATACAAAAAGTTCCCTTACCATGAGTATTTATAATACTTCCGAGAGATATTCTCTCGTATGCCTCCTTTATGTTGAGCTTTACTTTTCGAATCTGCTCACCAAATTCATTAAAAAAGACAACCATATACTCAGTTTCACAATTATCTTTTTTCTGGACTTGTAACAACTTTTCAAGATTTACAAAAACATATTGAGTATCAAACTCATTATTATTAATCCATATAAATAAATCACTAATAGTGGCATCCTTTATATTTGGTTTTTTAGTTAAACGCTGAAAAAGTCTATGTCTTGCAGTTAAAAGATCATATTTAAATTTACTTTGCTTGAATTTTCTAATCATAAATGGAAAAATAATTTTTTTTAAGCCAACCTTGAAAATGAAATCTATCTCCATAAGTTATTAAAGAGGCAGGTGGATGAGTATGTTCCATTTCAATGAATGAATTCTCCTCATTTGATTTTAAAAATATTGGCACTCCCGACATATCATTGGAGATAAAAACAACGCCTTCTTTAAAGTAACTTTTGATTGAGTTCAAAGAAATTATATTTGCCTGATTTGAGTATATCTCTGACTCAAAAACCAAATCATGGGTCTTAATCGAATAGACTTTAATCTTGGCAAGTCTCTGTTTTGCAGCCGCTTCTGCATTGAGAAGTACTAGACTTATATCTTGATCTTCATTGTCTTCACACATATAACCAAAAGTCAAAAGGGACGCTTTTGTAGGGAAAAGATTAACTTCACCTTGGTATCTTGTCTGAGCATCACTTCTTTTAAGCCCGAGAAAAATACTAGCTCTCCATTGCGGAGTATTGCTTATATGTTCATCAAATTCAATTTTGTGCAAATTACTTCTAATTATATTTATAGGTTTTTCCGATAAGGATATTAGATACAACGAATCTTTTCCAATATAACTGTAGCAATCTTCGTAACTGTATTTCCTGAAATCTCCATACTTAAGTTCATCAATGCAAACGGTTGTCCAATTCTCACCATCAGTAAAGCTTATATTTGCAAATTGAGTTTTCTTTGGCGACGGTTCAAATGAATTAGGTGCAAAGTTATAAATTGTGGTGGAACTTTGATAATTTTTATAAATATTTAAAAGTGGGAAAAAAAGCATTATTAAGATTTAAATTGTTTATAAAGAGTATTAGTAAGAAAATAGAGATGTGAGAAAAAAATATCGGCAAAAAAAGCAAGGTAGCTTAACCCAAAGCGACTCACAATTCTATATTGTGCTGAAATAGTCTTTAAATATAATTTATAGGAGGTTGATGGAGAAATTTCATGATAAATTCTAGCATTATCTATGACTGTTATTTTGAAGCCTTTTTCAACTAAAGACTGGGAGAAATATACATCCTCATAAAAAGATTTAGTTGTACTAGAAATAAACTCAGCCTCAGGAAGTATGGATTTCCTATATGACATAAAAGAAGGGCTCCAAGATGCATGATTAATGATTTTTCTTCTATCGCCTGGAAGTCTCGGAATAATTCTTCCAGACATAATCACTGAAAAAGAATTGAAATTTTTGAATCCATTAAGCACAAACAAGGCAAATTTAAAAAAAATATTTTTTGAATAATAAAAAGCCCATCTGGATGATTGTCTTCTTTCATCATGACAAAATACACTGCCTCCAACTATCTCATTTTTTCTACTTTTGATAATTCTTAAATATAACTTCTCGATAGCATATTGATCAAAAACTATATCATCATCAACTTGAATGATAATTTCGTTCTTTGATTTATTAATGGCTAGAATTCTCTGAGTTACCTGATTAGCCCTGGGGCTAACCACAGTTTCGATTATAGAATTAGGGTCATATATGTCCTTAACCTCCTCTTCTGAGGTTACGCATATTACAATCTCTGAAGGATATAATGAAGATTTATAAATAGAATCAACTAAATTGGGTAATTTCTTCCTTCCCATGTAACTTGCACAAACAATACTTACTGGACATACATTCATTGTCTCTTTTTTACCCATATCTGATTAGACTGGTTATCAGACAAATTTTCTGACCTATCAAGAATGAAACCTAGGCGTGTGAAAAATTCAGAAATTTTGTTAGTAAATTTCGAAGAATGAGACACTTCTACCAATATCTCTTTTACTTTAGACAATGTATTCACTCCTCCTTGAAGGATGAAATACTCTATGCCATCGACGTCAATTTTTATATAGTCTGGTTGTTTTAATCTGTAATCGGTGATTAATGAATCAATATCACTTCCAATAGTTAAATACTTATCTTTAAAATTTAATTTGTCTCCATGTTGGTCAATCTGATGTGCGAAAGAAGATAAAGCTGCACCATTTTCTCTGCTTGACAACATAAATTGAGATACAGTTTTAGAATTATTCAATGACAATGGAATAACTATTATTTGATCTTCAAGCGAATTAAGAATTATATTTCGTACTAAAATCTCTAAATTAAAAACAGACGGCTCGAAAGCAACTGTTCTAATTTTTTTAGACTTAGAAGCATATATACTATAGATACCTACATTTGCACCAATATCCCAAAAAATTGAGTCTTTCTTAAAAGTTTCAATCCATGAAAGTGTCATAGGCTCTTTGCTGGCAAAAGTTTCGGCTCTATATTTAGCTATGAAGTTTTCAGTTGTCAACTGGAGACTAACCTCTTTATGACTAATAGTTTGAGTTTTTGGGATTTCTTTAAGTGCTATTTCAATCGCTCTTCTAATTTTATTAAATTTTAATATTCTTAAAATTAGCCTCTTAAAAAAAACTTTCATAAAATTACAACCTCACTTAAGTTTCTTTGGAAATCGCTATCTAATTCTTCTTTTAAAATATCTAACTCCTTATCGATAGTCAAATTCTCAATCCCAAGAGTTTTTTTCAATTTTGAATTTGATAAAGCCATATTTTTCGGCCTTATTAGAGAACTTAACTCATTATTGTTTGAATACAACCCTTTCTTTAAATAATTTAAATCTAGATTAAATAATTTTGCAAGAGAGTATGCAAAATCATATTTGCTAATTGAAAAATCTGATGATACATTTATCAGGCCGTAGAATCCAATATCCAAAAGTTTGTAAATAATATCAATAAGGGTTCTGACATGAACTGGGTTAAATAAGATATCGTTATAACCTATGATTTCTTTATTTCCCTTTAAGGAGTAGTATAGAAAATCAGACAATGACTTCCTATAACTAGTCCCCCATCCAAAAAAATTAGTCCTAATGACAATTGATTTGTCATATGACAGAGAGTATTTTTCAGCTTGATACTTAGTTAAAGCGTAATTATTTAATGGACATGGTGAATCATCTTCAAAAATTAAATCGTTATCTTTATTAAACAGATGATCTGATGAAATCTGAACAAAATCTATGGATAATTCTTTGGCTATTTTTAATAGTTTTTTGGGTATTAAAGCGTTTACTTCATTACACAATAAAAAATTATCTTCGCATTTCTGCAAATCAGTTATTGCAAACAAATTAACAATGCAATTAATCGAGAAATCCAATAAAACTTTACGAACTAGTTCTTCATCATCTAGATTACACCTGATAACCTGATGATTAGATTTATTAATTAATCTTTTATTGGCAACAAAGAAAAGATTGCTGTTTTCTCTTTGGTTTTTTGGTGAAAAATTCCAATTAACCCCCATGAGACTTGTTAATCCGAATATTAGAATATTCTTTTTTTTCACGACCTACAAGTTTCGATCTATCCAACCTTGGAGTTCGCCAATAGACATCCACTCATTATTCGATTCAGAGCTATATGAGAATCCTTCATCAACTATTTTTCCATCCTTTACTCTATCAGGGTCTTTATTCCAGAAATTAAGTGTTGGTAGGATTTTGTAGTAATTGTCATACTCGTATGTATTAAAAGAGTCATCTTTACTTATCATTTGCTCATGGAGTTTCTCGCCCGGCCTAATACCAATAACTTTTATCTTTGAAGTTTCTGAAACCGAAGTAGCAATATCAAGTATTGACATAGATGGGATTTTTCTTACATAAATCTCGCCACCCAGCATATCGCTAAATGCATGCCAAACTGCTTCAACAGCTTGCTCTAGAGTAATCATGAACCTTGTCATTCGCTTATCGGTTATAGGTATCTCTTCATTATTTAATACCTTTTCAGCGAAAAAAGGCACCACCGACCCTCTAGAGCCAATAACATTTCCATATCTAACAATTGAAAAGGAGCAATATTTATTTTTTTCTACAGAGTTTGCAGCAATAAAAATCTTATCAGAAGCTAATTTAGTTGCTCCATATAGATTTACTGGATTACATGCCTTGTCTGTTGATAGTGCAACCACCTTTTTGATTTTATTTTCAGTACAACATTTAATTAGATTTATAGCTCCATTAATGTTTGTTTTGACGCACTCTTCTGGATTATATTCAGCAGTTGGGACAATTTTTGTTGCTGCCGCATGTACAACAAAATCAACACTCTTTAGTTGGCTTTTAAGCCTCTCAATATCTCTTATATCACCAATGACGAAACTAATTCTATGATCATGACCAAATTCTTCAGCCATTTCCCACTGTTTAATTTCATCTCTGGAATATATTATTATTCTTTTAGGTGAGAATTTTTCTAATGTCATTTGTACGAATTTCTTCCCAAATGAGCCTGTACCACCTGTAACAAATATAGTTGAATCTTTAAACATAACTTTAAGAGAGTTTTAACTTAATAAATATCGCCCCATGAGGCAATTGATTTATATTTAACAATTAATTCCTTTGGCAAGGCGCCATCAATACCAAAGTCACAATGACAATAATCAATTGAACAGTTAATCGAGAATAAAACATCGACCAACATGTCTCCAAAATAAATTACTTTATCACGATTAGAAAAATTAAATTCATTAAGTATATATTTTATCAATTTTCCTGAGGGCTTATGAGGAATTGGATCGTCTCCACAAAATAAACCATCACAAGGAATTGAGAATTTGTTAATAATTTGTTCGCTATTTTTTCTAATTTTTGAGGTAATTATGAATACTTTTTTGTTATTTTTCTTTAGGTAATGGATGAACTCTAAAACTCCTTGATGCAATTTTATCTGATCTGAATTACGACTTGTGTATTCGAAGAAGGTTTGCATGATTTCCTCATGATCTTTTATATTTAGATTATCTAGAATATCAGGAAAGGGTAGTCCAACAAATTTTAAATAATGACTAAAATCAATGCCGAGATTAAATTTTTTATTAACTTCTCTCCAGGCATTTCTCATTAATCCAGTTGAATCTATAATAGTTCCATCTAGATCAAAACAAAATAAATCATAGTCTTTATTCATAATTTCCATTAAAGATTTCACAAACCCTGAGTGCTCTCTCTGCTCTTTCAAAATCTGATTGAACATCAACAGAAAATGAATCTGTATCAATTTCAAATGTGAGTATTGGAATATTAGCTTCAAGAGCTCTTAATAATTCTATTCCCTCTATTAATTCAAGCTGACCCGGGGGTGCTTTTCCGAAACTTTCAAGACTTTCTCCTGAAAAACCAATTACGCTTAGATGTTTTTTAAGCTTAACATCACTATTGAAGCCAAAGGGTGCATCACTTCTACTTAGATACACAACCCTTCCATTACTCGATATAACCTTAACAACATTGACATTTCTAGACGGACAATTTAGTGTGTACGGAAGAACAATTTCACTTCTTATGTTTTTGTTCTTAATATAATTAGCAACGAGATCAATTGAAGCAGGTGTGATGAGCGGTTCATCACCTTGAATATCAATGATAAAATCACCATTGGGTATACCTATAATATTTTTTGCAGCTAGGATTCTTTCGGTTCCATTTTTACAATCCGAGGGGGTAAAACAAAAATCAACGCTGTATTCTATGCAAGTATTCGCAATTTCAACAGAGTCTGTACAAACTATGACATGATCTAAAAGTTTGGCTTTTTTGGATCTTCTCGCAACATGAATTACCATAGGTATTTCATGTAATTTCATTAAGGCTTTCTTGGGGAGTCTGCTAGAGTTGAGCCTTGCAGGAATCAATCCCCATACTTTATTTGTCATTGATTTTATTCCACGATATGGTAATCAGTTCTTCAAGAGTGTTATCATCGATACTGACGTTAAATTTTTTAAGTCTTGGGGTGTATTCATCTCATTAAATACTTTAAATAAATTATCTAAATTTATAATCTTTTCAAGATATATATTTAAAATTTAAATTATAGAACAAACTCTCAATTCTATTAATAAATGTATCTCTCCAAGAATTACCATTAATACCAATATTATTGGCAATTTTTTTAATTGCTGTCAAGCTAATAGAAATTAAATTCTTTCCAGATCTACCCTGGCCATCAACAATAACTATTTGATTATCAAATGTGTTATTTCTTACGAGATTTAATTTCATTAAAGAACTCCTTATAACTTGACCAATGAGCAATATTAGAACCTTGCTCATAAAGCATTCCTCTAGTAATCTCAAGCCCATTACCAACAAAATTAAAAAGATGAGCTGTAGAGACAGCACTTACAAAGGGATTATTAAAACCATCTAAGAAATGATTAGGCCTACCAACACCTCCAGCTAAAATAATTGGAATCTTGATTTTATTCTTGAACAAATCAATTAATTTCATATCTAAGCCATTTCCAACACCATCATTATCAATAGAGTTGATATATAACTCGCCTAAAGGAAGTTTTGATAAATGGTTGATTATCTTTCCAGTAGGTTGATCCACCTCATAAGTTCCATTTTTTATATAAAACTTAACATCGTTTGCTATCATCTTAATATCTATTGAGCCAACTATAGCTTGTCTACCAAATTTATTAGCTAATTCCTTTATCTTTTTTGGATTTGTGAATAGTAATGAGTTGATAACTATTTTTTCACCGCCAGCCTTATAAATTTTATCTGCATACTCCGTCGAAGAAATTCCACCTCCTGCAGCAATTGGAATAAAACAAGATTTACTAAGCAAAGCAATCTGTTCACAAAAATCACTCATGTTTCTTTTATCTCGCGAAACATCGAGAATAATTAGTTCGTCTATATATTGCGATATATTTGAAAAATTATAGTTATTTAATAACCATTCATAATCACCAACAATTTGTAAATTAAAATTTCTAGATAAACAGTATTTTCCTGAGCTATACAAAAGGGTAAATATGACTCTTTTTCTTAGCAACTTATAATCCTAAAAAATTATTCAAAAGACGCAGTCCGTTAGTTTGACTTTTCTCCGGATGAAACTGGACTCCGAATACATTTTCATTTTCATAAATTGCTGGAAATTTTTCACAATAATCGCAAAAAGATGATTGGTTCTGAATAGCTTCACTATTATATCTATATGAGTGAAGAAAATAATAATCCGCAAGCTCACCTAAATTTTTATTAATAGAACAAGCAGTGTTGTGAATGACCGAATTAAAGCCAATATGGGTAATAGGTGAATTTCCATAATTGCAATTGAACTTTTCAACCTTCGAATTAATAATTCCTAAACCTTGAGTCTCTCCACCCTCCGTGCCAGCCTCCGACATAATTTGGAAACCTAGACATATACCTAAAATTTTTCTTTTCTTTATTAAGACATGCTCCTTAATTGCAGAGTCAAAAGATAATTCTTTGATTGATGACATTGCATAGCTATAATTCCCAACACCAGGAATAATCAATGAATCAATCTTAGTAATTTCTTTTTCCGAACTTATGATTTTGCTGTCGTATCCCAGTAAAGCTAAAGAACTCTTAACTGATGTAATATTACCGCAACCATAATTTAGAATCCCAACCTTAGCCAAAAGCTAATCCCAATCAATATTAAATTTAGGCTTCCAAAAGCCGTCACTCTTAGAAAAAAGCTCCCTATTGGCCCATTTGTCTATGACAGAATCAAATTGTTTTCTATCCATTTCATAGTAATTTAAATAGGTCTCAAGATGCTCTTCGGGATAAATTCCATCATAAATTTTAACTAAATTCTTAGCTTGTTCCCTATCCATAGCGCCACGTCTAATCTCAATCCCAGCATCTTGTGTTGCTCTTCCAAAACCAAACTTTAAATACATTAAATACGTATGAAGATCGTATAAGGCCTGATCAGTTTGTGCAAAATTTGTAAAAGTACCGCTGTTACTCTTTTTTGACTCCTTAAGTCCACAGAATTCCTTTGCTATTAGATAATTTCTATAAGGGTCCCAGTTCTCAAAATAACTCCAATGTGTCAAAGCCAGATCAAATTGGGAAACCTCTTCATCTGAGGGAAATTCAAACCAGTATAATTCGTTTTTAGATAAATTTGATTTGCTAATCACATCAGCATAACCAGATTCAAAATAAGCTCTTTTCATATATTCAATATCGAATAATGCTATGTTCTTTTTTTCTTTAGAGCCTCCATACTCAATTTCTCCGTCTTCAGCATAAAAAACTAGAGGAATTCTAAATTTTAAGGCCGTTTTAATTACCACAGAAAAAATAGATATAAGCCATCCATAATATGGAAAACCTTTTTCAATAAAGCCTATTTTATTCAATCTTTGCATAGCCATCTCATTGGGGGTAATATGAATGTGATCGTAAGATGATCTTACAAAATTCCTTAAATTATCCTTTCCCAAAACAAGTTCTAATGGAGGTCTCGAAGTTACAGTAAGAGGATTCATTCCATATTTATGCTTTAAATTATATGCAACATAAGCACCATCCTTCCCACCACTGACTGGAACAATACAGTCAAATGAGCCATTCTTAGAACGGTACTTATCTAATAAAGCAATAAGCTCTTTCTCTCTTTCATTCCAATCCAAGTCCTTTTTTTCTATTGACCACTGACAAGCACTGCAAATTCCGTTATCATCAAATTCCAACCTTGGTCTGGTTGACATATTTAAACAATTTTTACACCAAAAAATTTTCATAATTAAAGTGACCATCCATCATCTAAGACAATTGTTTGGCCTGTGAGAAATTTAGAGTCATTAGAAAGAAGGTATCTAATAGTTCCACTCAAATCATTACCTTCAAGCATCCCTTTAAAGTTACAGTCCATATTATACTTATTGAGAAAAATCTCTGGTTGATTATCAAGGATTCCTCCAGGTGCGATACAGTTAACTCTGATCCCTTGTTTCTTATATAACTTAGCTAGATATTTTGTAATGGAAATAATGCCTGCTTTAATAGCGCTATATTCAATCGGGGATACCATTTTAGTGCCCTCATAATGCTCAAATTTTGGAGCAGCGATACCCTGAATAGATGAAAGGTGGATTAAATTTCCTGATCCAACCGACTGAAAATATTTAATTATTTTTTGAGAAAAGATTATTGCTGAACCAAGTTGCATTTTTAAATCTAATGCAAGATTTTCAATTGTAAGATTCTCAAATTTTGTACCCCAGGCTTCTGATCTCGGATAAGCCGCATGAACTGCGGAGTCAATTTTTCCAAATCTTTGGATTGTTGATTCAATGGCTTTAGATATCTCGTCTGCATTTGTGACATCACAATTTATAAAATGCAGGTTATTTATGTATTTTTCACCTAAATCAATATTTAATTTAGGTAATTTAATGTCCACTAAAGCAACATTACCGCCACTCTCAAGAATAGTCTTAACCACCGAAAATCCGATCCTACCACCTGCTCCTGTAACAATAGTTGAAGTATTTAATAAATTCATTTTTGTAGTCTCTTTTGATATAAAAATTCTGCTATTTCAAAATCATGTTTTGTATCAATGTCAATAGCTCTTACCAATGGGATTTTCTGACCAACTACTTCTCCGTCCCAAATAGAGTTGTTTTCCAAAATAAAGTTTGGTTTACTAACGTAGGCTACCGTTGTCAAATCATAAGATAGGGGGGTATCTTGCCTTCTAAAAAAAGTTTCGCCAGTAATTAGTGGAGAAATTTTTGAATTTTCATCTAATTTCACCATGTTAAACCAAGGACTTCTGTTTGTATCCGTGAAAGTTACAACAAAATCACAATCATCTGTTAACTTTTCAATACTATTGGTGATATCTTCATCTATTCGCAGGGGGGAGGTGGTAGGCAAACTTATGAATTTATCAAAATCACCAAAATTCTTCTGAACATATTTTATTGCATGCTGCCATGCTAACCATTCTGGCGAATGATCTTCTGCAAGTTCTCTAGGTCTTATGATTATTTTTGCCCCAAATCCACTCGAAATATTTGCTATCTCTAAAGAATCTGTGGAAACATAACACTCATCGATTAAATCGGAGTTTAAAGCTGAAGATATTGCATAAGAAATTAAAGGTTTTCCACAAAAATTGAGAATATTTTTATTTGGCAGACCTTTAGATCCTCCACGAGCAAAAATAAATGCTACATTTTTCATAAATAGATTATTTTTTTATATTTACTCGATCTTTCTGCACTAGAAATAACTCTTAAAGTTTCGAGACCATCGGCGAAGCTTACAATAGGATATGTTTTGTCTTGGTCCAAAGAGAAAAAATGTTCTAGCTGATCAATATACATTTGATTATGGCTTTGTCCGAAATCAAAAAATTCTTTATTGCCAGGATAGTTAATCTCTACAGAATGTTTTGAAATATCCCAGGACAAGGAAGCTTCTGAGCCAAAGATTTTACATTTTCTTGTAGTGTGTAATCGACAAAAATCTAATGTTGCATTGCAAATTACTCCAGATTTTGTTTTTATAAAAAGGTGCGCCAGGTCACTGACGTCAATATCAAGCGTTCCAGTATTAGAAGTATTAGCAAAAATATGATCGAAATTTCCAAAAAAATATTTTAAATAATCAATTTCATGGCTAAGTTCTAATAATATACCGCCTCCAAGATTTTTATTTGCCGATACTGAGCTTCTATAATTCTGATTAGGCCTCCAGGAGGGCAGATATGATCCTGCATCAACCTGGACATGAAGTATCTTGCCAAGTAATTCTTCATCTAGAACTTGTTTAATCTTCTTCACTTCAGGTAAATATCTTAAGACATAACCGACAAGAATTTTAATATTTGATTTTTCAATGTCATAAAGTAAATCATTTGCCTTTGAAAAATTGTCTGAGATTGGTTTTTCAACCAAGATATTTTTTAGATTTTTCTTACTCAGTAAAAATGATATGTTATCTAAATGGAAAGTTGAAGGCGTAGAAATAATAACTGAAGAAAATTCATCTTTTACTTCATCAGGACTATAAATAACTTCATCAGCCAGGGATTCTTCTGGGTTTTCTTTACCAAGCCCGCTTCTTAGTAATACGCAATATTTTTCTGGGAAGAATTCTTTAATAAGTCTTAAATGACGACTACCAATACTACCCAAACCAATAATTAAAACTTTATTAAGAGAGTCATTCATGTTGACTTCTTAATTCGGTTAAGTCTGCAGGATTTCCTATATCTGACCACTCTTCATAGGCTGGACATGCAATTACTTTTTTACCGTATTCTTTGAGATTCATAATTAAATCAGGCATATCTATAGGGGAGTTATGTACCATCAACTCCTTAAAACCATTTGATAAAACATATATTCCTGCATTAATAAATGATTCAAATACTGGTTTTTCTTCGAAACCTTTTATAGTAATATCTTCCAATAGAACAACGCCAAATGGGTTTTGAAGATAGTGAGTGGTAACTGACATTGTTGCAAAAGCTGAATGGTAATAATGATAATTAAGTACATTACTATAACTAATGTCTGTTATTACATCTCCATTAGTTATAACTATGGGGAGTTTATTCTTCGGCTTGAAAAGAGATAAAGCGCCAGCTGTACCAAGAGGAACATTTTCATCAATATATTCAATATTAATATTTAATTTAGAGCCGTTACCAAAATAATCCTTAACAACATTGGAAAGGTAATGAACAGCTATGCAAAAATTAATAAATCCCTCTTTTTTTGCCCTTAAAATAATATGCTCTAAAATTGGTTTGCCTGCAACAAATAGCATAGGTTTAGGAGTGTCCTTAGTATGAGGATATAACCTTTTTCCAAAACCTCCAGCCATTATAAAAAAAATTTCCTCTCTAACATTAGATGATTTTCTATTAAGAAGATGTAAATCTATTAATATGCCATTTTTTAGAACTGGCAGGTGTCTCAAATTATTTGACTGCATTGTCGACACTGCTTCTTCGTAAGAAATTTCTTTATTAACCACTAAAGGATTTTTACGAACAATCTTACTAATACTAGCGCTTAAATCAAAACCAGCTAAGATTCCTCTTCTTATATCTCCATCAGTAATAGTTCCAATGAAAACATCATTTGTATCATTTACCAAAACAATGCCGACTCCACTTGAATTAAGGGATTTAACAGCTTCAGAGATTAGGTTATCTTTGCATAGGGTGATTTTAGAAAGATCCATTTAGTTTTATATAAAAGAAAAGTTAATTATTTATTTTTCTATAAAGGCTAACTATTTTTGGATAGTGTTTTAGATAATCCGCGACTCTCTTTCGGATATTGAAATATTTATCAAAATTATTCTTATAACCAAAACATGATTTGCAGACCTCAAAAGGACTTCCTTTTGTTCTCATTTCGTTGACTTTAGAGATGTAAATTTCCATAATCTCGTCAATGGGCTGATCTTTAACATTTGCAAACGCTGTCCCATCTGTGTAATCAATACAACACATTTTAATGTCTCCATTAGTAGAGAAAGTTACTGAATCAGCATAACAAACAGGTTTAGAATTTAATTTAATATTATTAACATAGTCGGTCATGTCAATAAATGTTTTAAACGCTATTACAATGTCAGCATTTGTGTTTTTCGAAACTGCAACTACATCCTGTCCCTGATATCTTCCCTCAATATAATCTTTTGAAAACTCTATGCCTGTCTTGGAAGTTATTAGTTCTATAAAAGCATCGATATTTTTAGCTTGGTTTGTTTTAGATGGGAGATTTTCATTAGAAGGATGACCAAGAAGTCTCTTTAATCTTGTAACAGAAGGGGTCGAAGCAACCTCAATTGAAATCAAGGTATCAGGACATCTTGAATTAAAAATATCTATTACTTTGCAGAAAGAATCAACGTATTTTTTCCAACTCATTTCCGGCAGCCTATTTGAAGAGTAATATTGCTCAGCAGTAATAGTTTGCACACCAAGTGTTAAATATTTTGGTTGATGATCCGCGTAATATTCTGGGTTTTTAACAGGCATAGAGCCATTAGTTGTAATCATGTAATTTAAATTTCTTTTCTTTAGCTCAGGCAAAAAGAAATCGGTTAAGTGCGGCGTCTGGAAGAACTCATTAAAGTCAGTTAATACAACATAACTAAGGTTGGAAATATCTTTAATACCTTCTAAGATATTGATATAAACCTCTCTATCCATAATATTTGGACCAATAAATTTGTGATTCATTGAGTCAAGCTTCTTTGGGCAGTATGAGCAGGTCATATTACAAATGTTTGTTGTTTCAATAGAAACCCATGAAATATCATTTTTAGAATACATTTTCATATCAAATATTGCTCTTAATCACAGATCCAGCCGGAATTATGGTTCCAGGTTGAATTATTATATCTTGATAAATAATTGAGCCACTGCCAATAAAGCAATTATCTCCAATAATTGTAGAACCATTTATTCTTGCACCAGTAGAAATATGACAATTATTTCCGATTCGGACATCATGTTCTATAAGTGACAAGGAGTTTATTATTGAATTTTCACCGATTTCTGAATTACCATTCACCACAGCTCCATGCATAACAACAGTGCCATCATTAATAAAAGCTCTTTTTGATACAAAAGCAAATTTAGAAGCAATTACAGGTATTGAAAAACCATACTCTTTTAATAATTTGTAAATTCTATACCTTGGCTCATAGTTTTTTATTTGACCAACAGTCACAAAAGCATAATTTATTTCAGGGATAAAACGAGTTATATCTTCATCTTTTCCAGCAACTTCGTAGTTATAAACTTTTTTAA
>Ga0255777_10000940_pt1 | contig 27853 bp, 28 predicted proteins | sample 101ome_15_FD_179975 | JGI IMG/M metagenome (GOLD analysis project Ga0255777, IMG submission 179975) | Coastal salt marsh microbial communities from the Groves Creek Marsh, Skidaway Island, Georgia - 101402AT metaG (version 2) | ecosystem: Environmental > Aquatic > Marine > Intertidal zone >... | reverse complement strand
TAGAGTTTAAACACAGTCTTTCCGTCTATCACAGTACTTGAAAGTTTGGAGATACTTTCCTCCAAGATACTCATACCCTGATCTAAAGTTTCAAGAAACCTATTCTCTTCTCTCATGAGAATCTTTTCAACATTCGCAAGATTTTTCTTAAGCTCTGGATAAATTTCATTCATTTGAAGGGCAAGAATTGGAGCAAGGCGATAGAAAAATACCTTGGTAATGCCAATCTTATGTCCATGCCTGATAGCTCTTCGAATAATTCTTCTTAAAACGTAACCTCTACCTTCGTTGGACGGAAGAACGCCATCGGCAATCATAAAAGCCGTAGAACGAATATGATCTGCAATCACTCTGACTGATGGGTTTACTTGATCAATATTCAACTCAGGATCTGATAACTTAACAATTTCTTTGGTTAATTCTTGAAATCCATCAGTATCATAATTGTTATTTACATGCTGAAGAACTGCCGCTAATCTTTCAAGGCCCATTCCAGTATCAACACATGGTGCATCTAGAGGCTTGAGATAGCCGTCATCTTGTTTGTCAAATTGTGTAAATACTAAATTCCATATTTCTATGAAACGATCACCGTCTTCATCGGCATGACCAGGAGGGCCACCGGGGATGGATTCTCCATGATCATAGAAAATTTCACTGCATGGGCCACAAGGCCCTGTATCACCCATTTGCCAAAAATTATCCTTGGCACCACATCTTGAAATCCTGTTCTTCGGGAAACCAATATCATTAACCCAGATATCTTCTGCTTCATCATCATCTTCAAAAACGCTAACCCATAATTTCTCTGGAGGTAGCTTTATTTCTTCTGTAAGGAACTCCCATGCAAATCTAATCGCTTCCTTCTTGAAATAGTCACCAAAGGAAAAATTACCAAGCATTTCAAAAAAAGTATGGTGCCTAGCTGTGTATCCAACATTCTCTAGGTCATTATGCTTACCGCCAGCACGAACACATCTCTGACATGAGGCAGCTCGTGTGTATGGTCTTTTCTCAGCGCCACTGAATACATCTTTAAAAGGTACCATTCCTGAATTAGTAAACAATAATGTTTTGTCATTATGAGGAACAAGACTTGAACTATGTTCAATTGCGTGATTTTGTTTAGCGAAATAATCAAGAAATTTTTTTCTAATTTCAGCAGTTTTCATGAACTCACAGTTTGACCAAAATCGACATTATATAATACCTCAATCAAATATTGATGATGTATCTCCAGCCCCATATCTAACAATTTCATAAGGATTTCTGGTGAAGTCAATAACAGTTGTTGGAGTAGGCAAACATAAACCTGAATCTATAACAATATCAATTTTATTTTGTAGTTTATTTATTACGTCCTCTGTGTCAACAAACATAACTTCACCAATAATCAACGAGACGCACATAATAGGTTCTCCCAGTTCTTCAATCAAATCTTGCACCAATGGTTGATTAGGAACCCTGACACCGATAGTTTTCTTCTTGGGATGAATCAATCTATTGGGTACTTCTCTAGTCGCCTCAAGAATAAAAGTAAATTGACCAGGAAGCGTTCTTTTGAGAATACGAAATACATCATTATCTACTTTTGCAAATTCACCAATTTGACTCAATGAGTTAAGCATTAAAGTAAAGTCATGCCTTTTTGATAAATTGCGTATTCTTCTTATTTTCTCAACGCCTGACTTATTTTCTAGAGCACATCCAATTGAGAATCCAGAATCGGTTGGAAAAACAAATATAGCACCCGCAGATATTTTTTTAGCAACATAATTAACTAATCTTGGTTGCGGGTTATCAGGATGAATCTTTATAACTTCTGTATTCATAAAAGATAGTTCATGACTGATTTTCTTCCAAAATCATATTCAGGCGTGCCTCCTATCTTTATAGTCTGATTAGGCCAGCCATGATAATCTGAACCTGATGAATAGAGTAGTTCATTCTCATCTGCAATCATTTTTGCAATTTTTATATCCTCAAACCTTGAAAAGGAATTGACAATTTCTATCCCATCCAGTCCTAATAATGAGAGATTCGTAACAAGCTTTTTTAACTTAGTTAATGTTATTTTATATCTTAGTGGATGTGCCAAAATTGCCAATCCACCTGCCTTATGTATCCAATTAATAACTTCTTCTGAGGAGGCCCACTCTCCCTTTACAGAGCCAGGTTTTTTTCCAGTCATATATTTCTTAAAAACTGAAGACATATTAGGGCAAATCTTTTCTTGAATCAACATTTGTGCAAAGTGAGTCCTAGTGATATATTTTGTCTTGCTAATTGCACTTGCCTTTTCATATGCTTGTTTGATTCCAGCCTCAAATAAACCTTCACCAATTTTTTTAGCCCTCGCAATCCTAAATTTATTATTTTTTTTTAACCCTTCTTGTAGAGTTTTTTCTTCAGGATTGATACCCAAACCAACTATATGTATTGATTGAGAATTGAATTTTGCTGATACTTCAACCCCATTAATAAATCCCAAATTCAAACATTTTGAATGCTCTGAAGCTTCAAATAAACCTTCAATAGAGTCGTGATCGGTTAAAGATAAGAATTTGCATTTGCCATTTACTGCTTTTTCAACAATTTCTTTGGGGGATAATACACCGTCAGAATAATATGAATGAGTATGGAGGTCTATTTTCATATTTCATTATGATATATGTTCTAATAATTTTTTGAATTTAATAAGATATATTTATGTGCGGAATTGTCGGTGGAATCTGTAATGACAACATTACTCCATTCTTGATTAAGGGACTTAAGCATCTTGAGTACAGAGGATATGATTCTGCAGGTTTAGTTTTAAACTCTGAAAATCAATTGAAACGTTTTCGCGCCGAAGGAAAGGTATTCAACTTAGAGCAAAAAATTTCTCAATCTGGAATTCCACTCAAAGGCAATATAGGAATCGCACACACCAGGTGGGCAACACATGGCATCCCTTCTGAGAATAATGCTCACCCTCATATTTGTAATGACTCTATTGCTGTTGTTCAGAATGGAATCATCGAAAACTTTAAATCACTAAAAGAAGAGCAATTGAAACAAGGCTACATCTTTACTTCTGATACTGATACAGAAGTAATTGCCCACTGTATTTTTGAAAGCCTTAAAACTTCAAGCGACCTTTTGGAAGCCACCCAAAAATCAATTGAAAAATTTAAAGGATCGTTTGCTATCGTAGTAATTTCAAAAGATAATCCTAATGAGATTATTATTGCAAAAAAATCAGCCCCAATGGTTATTGGGCTTAGTGAAAAAGGTGTGTTCTTTGCTTCTGATCAATTGGCATTATTAGAGCTAACTTCAAAATTCATTTTTCTTGAAGATGGAGATGTTGCAGAGATAAATAACAATGAATTAAGAATTTTTGATGAAAGCAAAAAATTAGTCAAACGCAATGAAGTTATAACTAAGATCAAACCTGGACAAATTGATAAAGCTGATTATCCGCACTTTATGCTCAAAGAGATTTTCGAGCAACCTCAATCCATTAGAGATACTCTAGAATCCAGAATTTCACATGAAGAAATTTATGTTGAAGCTTTTGGGCACAATGCTAAAAAGGTCTTTTCTAAAATTGAACATGTAAAAATTATTGCTTGTGGTACGAGTTATAACGCGGGCCTGGTAGCAAAATTTTGGCTAGAAGATATTGCTAAGATTTCTTGCTCTGTCGAAATAGCCAGTGAATATCGATATAGAAATTCGATTACTCTAAGAAATACACTTTTTGTTACTGTCTCCCAAAGTGGAGAAACAGCTGATACAGTCGAAGCACTGAAAAATGTCAAACAAAAAAATCCAAACTCCTCTACATTGACTATTTGCAACTCTGCAGAGTCAAGCCTCACAAGAGAGTCAGAAATGGTTTTTCTAACTCATGCCGGTCCTGAAATCGGAGTAGCATCTACTAAGGCTTTCACTACTCAGCTTGTTTCTCTTGCCTTGATGACTGTTGCTATCGGGAAAATTAAAAATACAATCAACATCGATCAAGAAAAATTTATTGCAAATGGTCTCAATAGACTTCCGGGGCTCATTGAGGACGCTCTTAAACATGAATCCAACATCAAAGCGATTGCTGAAGAATTCGATGATAAATTTAATGCATTATTCCTTGGAAGAGGAACAATGCACGCAATTGCAATGGAAGGAGCATTAAAACTTAAAGAAATTAGCTACATTCATGCTGAGGCTTTTCCAGCTGGTGAGTTAAAACATGGACCAATTGCGCTTGTAGATAAAAATACGCCAGTAATTGTTGTTGCCCCAAAAGATGAGTTATTAGATAAATTAAATTCGAATCTTCAAGAAGTGAAATCTAGAGGGTCCTTGATGTATGTCTTTAAGGACGAATTAGCAGATATAGCTCTTGAAGATAATATGAAAATAATTCCAATTACAAAAGGATTGGGAAGAATAACAGGACCAATAATCTTCTCAATACCTTTGCAGTTGTTAAGTTACCATGTTGCTCTTCTAAAGGGTTGTGATATTGACCAACCAAGAAATCTGGCTAAATCCGTAACAGTGGAGTAGTTTTAGAAGTTGATAAACTTTAATTATTAATTATGAATAAATTGGACTACGATACTGAAATTAACAATCTGTTTGGTTTATTCATCAATGAAGATTCATACTTTCCCATGTTTCAAAGATTGGGTTTTAATATTTCAAAAGTGAATTCATCTTTTAAAAAAAGTTTCGAAAATGGCGTTCTTTTCCATCCAAATGAAATAAATCCTAAACCATCAGAGACTGAACAGAAAATTAATAGAGAGCTTCGTATTGAATTGGTAAATCTTATTAGAGGATATCTCAGACAATATGATCAAAAAACTCATGGTGAGATATACAAACTATTTCAAAGTGTTGATCAAATGAGAGATGCTATAAGGAGTTCTGAAATCTCATCTCAACAAATTGAATTTGATACACTCATCAAAGAAGTAGAAGATAAGGTGGATGAATTTACAAATTCATACTTAACTTTAACAAATAATCAAATCACTTAACAATCTAAAACTTTTTGCTTGAATTTTCATCAATTAGAGAAACTTTTGTTGAGTTATCTTTGAAATATTGATTAGTGATTGTATATGCTTGAAATAATATATATTTAAGTTATTGATTTATAATTAATTTTGATTAATATTTTTTTCTTTACAATTTTGCTAAAAAGAGTATATTTCAAAATTACCAAGATGTAGTTTTTGGTTTATTTTATTTATTTTGTGGAGACAAAAATGAATACTGATGATTATGATTATGATGAATTTGAAGATGATGACGATGAGAAAGATTATGATTATGATGATGAAAACGATAACGATTGGTACTAACTAGCAATCGATGGAGTCCTTGCTAAAATTTTGGTTTGGACTCCATTCTTGAAAAGAAATTATTTCCTTCTAAATAACCTTCCACTGATCCACAATCAATTCTTTTTCCTTGAAACTTATAGGCAATAACTTTACCTTCTAATGCTAATTGTTTTAGGGCGTTAGTAATTTGTATTTCGCCATTTTTATCTGGTCCAGTCTTTCTAATAACTTTAAAGATGTCTGGAGTAAGAATATATCTTCCAATAATTGCTAGATTAGATGGAGCCTCATAGATAGAGGGTTTTTCAATCATATCTTCTACATGGAACAATCTATTGGATGTTGATATTGGTGAATATTTAACTATTCCATATTTAGCAACTTCATTAATTTCAACCTCTTCAACCGCAACTATACATTTATTCTTATTATGTTTATAAACTTCTACCATCTGCTCAATGACAGAGCTATTTTCAGAGTAACACAAATCATCTGGCAAAATAACAGCAAAAGGGTTGTTACCAATAACCTTTTTTCCTTGGAGAATTGCATGACCCAGGCCAAGCATCTCTGACTGATTAGTAAAACTTAAAGAACAATTGTCATGAATTTTTCTCACACAATCAAGCTTCCTCTCCTTTATTTCGTCATTGGTTATTAATTTATCAAGATATGGAAAAGGCTCAAAATAATCTTTTATAGCTAATTTAAACTCATTAATTACTAAAACCATTTCCCTAATACCTGCTTCATATGCTTCATCAACAGCATATTGCATTAAAGGCTTATCTAAAATTGGCAGCAATTCTTTTGGAATAGTTTTTGTTACAGGTAAAAACCTAGTTCCAAACCCAGCTACAGGAAATAAGCAATATTTGATCATTGATTGTTGAATTTATTCTTAAGAATTTGCTTTCCTAATTCAACTCCAGGCTGGTCGTAAGTGTTTACTTGAAGGAATGAACCAACAGATGAAGTTAGTAAGAAGAATCTATACATTAATTTGGCAATATTCTCTTCATCAATGCTGTTGATTGTTATCTTGTCGCAAGGTACATCTCCTTCTCTGAGGATTGCTTCATAGGTAGAGTCGGCTTGAAAATTGATTAATTCATTAAAACTTTTACCATTTAAATAATCCGAGTCAAAAAAAGAAAATTTCTCATCACTAGGAACCAAAGAATCATCTTTAAGATTATTAATTTTAAAGAAAGTAACTGTTTTATCTCTAACGCCATCCATAATTAATTGCAAAAAACTGTGTTGATCATCTGGCCCAATTAATGAAATTGGTGTCAGTCCTTGACGCGTATTGTTGATATTCTTTTTGCCAAGAGATTCAGCCCAGAGTTGAACAAACCACCTATTAAAATCTCTAAATACTGATGAATATGAAAAAATAATATTCATAACAAATCGATTTTTATTTTCTACGAGAAATCTGGCTTTATTGATAATTAAATCATAATAATCATTTTGACTAAAGAAGCTTTCATGAACAGATTTTGCTCCTCTAAGTAAACTCTTTATATCAACCCCAATAATCGATAGAGGAACGAGCCCCACTGAACTAAATACAGAAAATCTACCACCTACATTTTCAGGAATTAAGTATATTTTTATATCATTCTTTTTTGCAAACTGACAAAGCGAACTCTTTTCTCCAGCAATAACTGTGCAATTATGTTTATTAATTGTTATTTTTGACTCAACGTACTTTAATATACTTATTGGCTCTATAGTATTACCTGACTTGGAAATGACAATAAAGTGTGATTTCTTTAAATCTCCTAGAGATAACAAATAGTTTATTCTGAGAGGGTCAATAGTATCCAAAAAGAATAATTTTTTCTTAAATCTTGCAGTTGTTCTTAAAAAAGTATATATAGCCTTTGTGCCCAAACTTGACCCACCGATTCCTAATATATATATGAACTCCTCTTTTATTTTGGAGGCATAAGATTCAATTTCTGAAACATCCTGAAAAGGAAGTGAGTAATAACCTACTGTAGTTAACTCCTCTTTGAGATTTGAGAGAATCTCCTCATTAGATTTAATTTGATAAAAATTTCTTTCGTAATTCATGAAAATACTTTTAATTATGATTATCCATTATTACACTTGTACTATTCACAATGTATAATTTTATCTAGATATTAAACAAACTTTTATGGACTTTCAAAATATAAATTTCGATAAAAAGACAATACTTATTACTGGTGGTGCTGGTTTTATTGGAAGCAGCCTAGCTTTTTATTTTCAGAATCATTCTCAAAATGCCAGAATCGTGATTTTTGATTGTTTTCGAAATGAAAATACCCTATCAAATGGAAATCTTTCGAGTTTTGGACATTATAAAAACTTGATTGGATTTGATGGTGAAATTATTTGTGGGAATATAAACAACCCTCAAGACCTGGAAATACTTAATTCTTATAAATTTGACTATATTTTTCATCAAGCGGCCATCTCTGATACAAGAGTCTATGATCAAGAACTAGTTACCAAAACCAACATAAACTCTTTTTATTGGTTTCTGGAGAAAACAAAACAAGACAAGGCAACTATGGTTTATGCTAGCTCTGCTGCAACCTATGGAAATCTTCCGCCACCTCAAAAAATTGGATTTGAGGATCCTGAAAACCCATATGGTTATAGTAAGTATGTCATGGATAAAGTCGCAATTAGGTTTATAAAAACTAATTCTGATCTGAATATTTTTGGTCTAAGATTTTTCAATGTTTATGGGCCTAATGAATATTACAAAAATAAGACCTCGTCAATGGTGATTCAACTTGGACATCAAATTATGTCAGGCGCAAATCCAAGGCTATTTGAAAATTCAGCAAATTATTTCCGAGACTTTGTATACATAGAAGATGTAATACAAGCAAATATCAAAGCATGTCTATCTATTAATTCTGGTATCTATAATGTAGGATCTGGGGTTTCAAGAAGTTTCCAAGATGTAGCAGATATTTTGCAGAAAGAATTAGGCACTTCATACAAAACTGAATATTTTAAAAACCCCTATTTTGATTATCAATCAGACACAAGAGCGGATATTTCTTTAACAAAGAGTTCTCTTGGCTATAAGCCTGAGTTTTCTCTAGAGACAGGTATAAAAAAATATATTCCTTACATAAAAAAAACGTTTGAATTGCCATTTGAATAATGCTTGAAAAGTTAAATCAATCTCACACTCGTATCTTGGTTATTGGTGACCTTATGATTGATAGTTATTTGTGGGGAAATTCTGAAAGAATATCGCCAGAAGCTCCTGTACAAATAATAGATGTTAATTCGAACACATTAACGCTCGGTGGTGCTGGCAATGTAGTTAAAAATTTGAATGCTCTAAATGTTAACGTTTCTATTCTTAGCGTCATTGGAGACTGTGAACACTCGAAAGATCTTTTAAAACTCTTAAATGAAATCTCTGTTGAAACCAGTCTATTAATTACTGAAAAAAATAGATATACAAGTAAGAAAACTCGGATTATATCTTCACATCAACAAGTTATTCGCTACGATATTGAAACTAAAAGTGACATTACTGCTGACAGTGAAGATAGCCTTCTTAAATCATTTAAATCAATAGTTGATAATTATGATCTTATCTTACTATCAGATTATGGTAAAGGCGTTCTAACGAATCGCCTCACTAAAGAAATAATAAGAATTGCTAATTCAAAATCTATTAAAGTTATTGTAGATCCAAAAGGTAGTGATTACACCAAATATTCCAATGCTCATATACTTACTCCAAATAAGAAAGAAGCTTCAAAGGCAACTGGAATTGATATTAAGGATAACGATAGTCTCCTTAAGGCTGCTAAAAAATTAAAACAAGATTTCAACTTAGATTACTCTTTAATTACTCTGAGCGATGATGGGATTGCAATTCTTGATAAAGAATTCACAATTCACCCAACCGTGGCAAAGGAAGTTTATGATGTAACTGGAGCGGGGGATACAGTTATTGCCTCTCTTTCTCTTGCTATTGCAAACAATCTAAACATCCATGAGGCTATTAATTTTGCAAATATTGCCGCAGGTATTGTTGTTGGCAAGGTAGGTTCTGCAACAGCATCTATTGAAGAAATTAATCAATATCATTCTAAAGATGAATCTATAGAATTAAATATTTTTATTGATGACTTTAATAGTATCAAGAAAATTATTGATAATTTAAAAACTAAAGGTAAAAGTATTGTTTTTACCAATGGTTGCTTTGATATTCTTCATGCTGGGCATGTTCAATACCTTCAAGAAGCAAAAAAACTTGGGGACATTCTAGTTGTTGGCATTAATAGTGACTCCTCCACAAGAAATCTAAAAGGTGAATCTAGACCTATCAATTCACTTGAAGATAGATCGATATTGCTTGCTGCTCTTAGATTTGTTGATTATGTTGTTTCTTTTAACGAAGACACTCCTTTTAATCTAATCAGAACTCTCGAACCTGATATTCTTACAAAAGGAGGAGATTACGCTAATCAGGTTATTGTAGGATCAGACATTGTTAACAAAGTTGTTTTTATTGACTTTGTTGACGGCAAGAGTACAACTAATGTTATAACTAAGATAATTAAAAATGAAAGAAATAATAATATCTGAAATTCAGCAGCATATCACTGCATTTAATTCTATGCATGATCTTGTTGATAGAATTGAAATCGCAGCATCTAATCTAATCGATAGACTTAATAAAGGGGGTAAATTATTAATTTTTGGTAATGGAGGATCTGCGGCAGATGCACAACATATAGCTGCTGAATTAGTCGGAAGATACAAAATAAATCGTAAGGGATTGCCTGCTGTAGCTCTCACCACAGATACTTCTGCTATAACTGCTATAGCTAATGACTTTGAATACAACTACATCTTTAAGAGGCAACTCGAATCTCTCATGGCTGAAGATGATGCTGTAATTGGGATAAGCACTTCTGGAAAGAGCAAGAATGTTATCGAGGCTCTAAGATTTGCACACTCTCATGGCGTATACTCAATTGCTCTAACTGGAGAGAATCCAGCAGAAATGAGTCAAATTTGCAATGTTGCTTTGAACGTGCCTTCTACTGATACAGCTAGAATACAGGAAATGCATATCTTTATTGGTCATACACTTTGTCATCTTATTGATCAGAATTTTTCAGAGTAGCTTTAAAGCTTCATAAATCACTTCTTCTGAAGAAATCTTCTCCATACAATTGTGATGACCCAATGGACATTCTCTTTTCATGCATGGTTGACAGTCTAAATTCTGTTTGATTACTTTTGAATTTTTATTTTTCCATTGAGATGTTTCTCTGTACTTTGTTGGCCCAAAAATTGAAATACTCGGGACTTGATAATTGGCAGCAATATGCATCGGCCCACTATCGCCAGTTATAAATAAACTTAACTGTTTAATTTCATTTTTTAGTTCAGAAATAGTTGTCTTGCCACATAAATTTATAAAATTTTTTACATTATTTTCTGAAAGATAATCTTCAATTGACTTGCAAATATCTAGCTCTGCTAATGAACCATAAATATTGATTTGAAAATTTTTTGATAACTCAAGCGCTACCTCACAAAAACCTTCAACAGTCCACCTTTTGGCGCTCCCAAATGCTGCTCCAGGGTTAATTCCAATAATTTTTTTTCTCGCTAAAGTATTTGTCAATCTCTCCAAAAAAAGTGGACCTGGAGAAGATTGTAGCTTTAATGAGTCATTAATAAAATTATTGTATCTCTCTACCTGATGACCTGAATTATATTTATTTTTATTGAACTGAAACTTTTTGTGACTCTTAACAAAGTAACTTACCAACTTTGACCTAAAAGATGATCTAAATGAAATATGAATATCATAGTCATGAGTTCTAATTTTATGAATTGCCAAGTAAGTTGATTTAAAACTTTTAGAGACAAGAAAAATGGAATCAATTTTAGGGAAGTCTTGAATAACCTCAACAGACACCTTGGAGCCAAAAACAGTGATAGTGGCATCTTTGTAATTATTTATTATATTGACAAGACTAGGTGATATCATCACAGTATCTCCAAGCCAAGTAGGAAGCTCAATTAGAATTTTCAATTTACAAAAAAATATTTTTTGTAGTTAATTGTACTTCATATTGGTTATTTGGGATTTGATATAATTTAATAATGAAAAATCGCCCTATTCCTATTCTTATGTATCACAGCATTCAAGACGAACCAAAAGGTTCAAAGATGAGAGGGCTTAGTGTTCCAAAAACACTATTTAAAATTCAATTATTAACCCTTCGCATGTTTGGTTTTAAGGGGTTAAGCTTGTCTGAGTTGTACCCATATCTATTAGGCAAAAAGAAAGGCAGGGTATTCGGAATTACTTTTGATGATGGATATTTAAATAATTATGAGAATGCTTTGCCAATTCTCAAAAAATACAAATACTCAGCCACATGTTTTATTGTTGCTGGCAATATTGGGGGCAAAAACTATTGGGACTTAGATAAGGGAGTTATGGAAAAAAAAATGATGAATGAAGCACAAATCAAAGAGTGGATTAACCAAGGCATGGAAATTGGTTCTCATTCTTATACTCATTCTCATCTTTCAAGAATTTCTTCATTAGAAAAAGTTGAAAAAGAAATTCAAAAATCTAAATATCTTCTGGAAAAAAAATTTGGAGTCAAAGTTAAACACTTTTGCTACCCATATGGTGATTATTCAAGAAATACGATAGAAGTTTTAAAGTATTCTAACTATTTAACTGCAACAACTGTCAAGAGAGGCAGGGTGTCAAACACCTCTAAATTATTTGAATTACCCAGAGTTTTAGTTAATCATAGAACCTATCCCGTAAGTCTTTTATTGAAAATCTTTACAAATTACGAAGATGGAAGATAAAAAAATTAAAAAAATTGCATTTCTGGTTAGGAACTTTGATATTACAGGGGGCGGTGCTGAAAGATTCTGTGTAGAGTTAGTAAATGGCCTAAAAAATAATTATGAAGTTCACGTATTCTCTCAAAATATAACTGCAAGAATACCAAAAGTAGAATTTCACCAAGTTACTCAGAAAATAAACCGTCCAAGATTCTTAAATCAATTTCTATTTGGAATCAGAGCTAGAAAAATACTAAAAAATTCAGATTTCGATATTATTCACTCTCATGATATTATCCCTGGAGCAGATGTATACACCATTCATGTGCCCTGTTTTAAATCATTTATTACCAATTCTTCAGGTTTAAAAAAGGTACTTTTGCTTTTATCTTTGCCTCTGAGTCCGAGAAAGTTAATGTATTTACTAATGGAGAATAAAGTATATAGACCAAATAAAAAAATTCTTCCCGTGTCTAACTTATTAGCTCAGAATATAAGAAAAAACTACCCCAAATCAGCAATTTCAAATATTACTTATCCTGGAATATGGCCTGAAAATGATAAATTCACTAAAAATAATAAACTTAGAAAAGACAACCTTATTCCCATAGAATCATTTGTTGTTCTTTTTATGGGGCATAGTTTTGAGAGAAAAGGTTTACAGTCCATTATCCAAGCGCTTGAAATTTTAAATAACTCCGAAATCTACCTTCTTGTTGCTGGCAATGGCAAAGAAAATGACATCAAATTTTCTAATGAGCATGTTAAAAAAAATACAAAGTTCCTGGGCAAAATAGATCAAATTAGTGATTTTTATTCTGCTGGTAATGTTATGGTACATCCAACCAGAGGGGATACTTTTGGCATGGTTGTTCTTGAGGCAATGCAACATTCAATACCTGTTATAGTAAGTAATAAGTATTATTGTGGAATTAGTGAAACACTCAATCAGGACAACTCTATCCTTATATCCAACCCACAAGATAAGGTCGAAATATCTAACGCGATTCTAACTATATTTAAAGATCAAGAATTAGCAAACACTCTAGGATCTAATGGAAAAAGACACGCCTCAACTTTTACATGGAACAATACAATAACCAAAACATTAGAAGCATATAATTCAAATTAATAAGTAAATTAAAATTAATTAATGAGAAACAGTTACAAAGGCATTGAGATAAATTGTGCTAAAAATACTCATGAGGTTGTTTTTGACCTTATAACCAAAAATAAAAATGCAAAAATAATTGATATTCCATGCGGTTATGGTGCCTTTATCAAGAGGCTCATTGATGCCGAATATCAAGAAGTATATGGCGTAGATATCCAAAATATACTAAAGATTAACCATAGCATGTTCTTTAATGGAAGTATGAACCAAAGACTCCCATTAGACTCTTGCTCTATAGATACAGCTGTCTGTATAGATGGTATAGAACATATAGATGAGCAATTTCAATTTATAAGGGAGTTAAATAGGGTTCTTGTTAAAAATGGAGAATTAATCATCTCAACCCCAAATATTAGTTCTTTGAGATCTAGATGGAGATGGTTATTGTCTGGACATCACAACAAGTGTAAGGCGCCATTAGATGAAAATAATCCAAATCCACTCCACCATATTGGAATGATTTCATTCCAAGAGCTAAGATATATGCTCCACTCTAATGGGTTTGAAATTACCAAAATTACAACTAATAGAGTAAAGCTGGCAAGCTATCCTTTTGCGATAATTTTACCAATAGTATTTTTATATACAGCATTAGCATACAGAAAATCCTCTAAAAGAGAAGGCGATAAAAAAATCAATAAACAGATACTTTCATCTATGTTTTCCCCTGCAATATTATTTGGGGAGTCGTTGATAATCAAAGCAATGAAAAAATGATTACTGCTTCAATTATCACCAAGAATGAAGAGATGAATATTACTAGATGCTTAAACTCTCTTTTGTGGGTAGATGAAATAATAATTGTTGATTCAGGCTCCAATGACAAAACAGTCCAGATTTGTAAGGATTTTGGTTGTAAGATTATTGAAACCAGTTGGTTAGGTTTCGGCCAAACAAAACAACTTGGTGTTGAAGCTGCAAAAAATGATTGGATTCTCAGCATTGATGCGGATGAAGAAGTATCTCTGAATCTTGCTCAAAAAATTAAAGATACACTTCCTTCAACCACTAAAAAGGCATTTGAAATTCGTAGAAAGTCGTTTTACATTGATAAATTAATTAAATATTCTGGTTGGCAAAATGACTATCCTGTTAGATTATTTAACAGAAAATATGCTAAGTTCGATTCAAGGAAAGTACATGAGAAGATAATTCTTGATTGTGGGGCTCCTGGAAGAATAAAAGAGTGCTTAAATCACTTTCCATTCCCTAACATCGAGACTCATATAAAAAAAATCAATCTATACTCTACCTTAGGAGCAAATGCTCTATTTGAAAGAAAGAAAAAATATTTGTTCGTGTATCCATTTCTCGCTGGGTTATATAAATTCTTTAAGACTTACTTTTTAAGGAAAGGCTTTCTAGATGGTAGAGAGGGGTTGCTATTATCATTACTGTCGAGTCTATATGTTTTCCTAAAGTATATGAAATTATGGATCCTCTGGAAACAAAAATAAAAGTTCTCCATATTGACACTGGCAAAGATTGGCGAGGTGGTCAGCGTCAAGTTTTGACTTTGCATAAAGAACTACTTCATAGGAATATTAATTCATATCTTCTTTGCAACAAAGAAGGTTTACTTTATCAAGTTGCACTTAACTCTGGGATTGGGAATATTTTCCCTCTTGATCTTAGCAGAAGCTTCTTTGGTTTTTTAAATAGTCAAATAAATTCAAATATCAAAATATTAGAGCCTAATATTGTCCATTGTCATGAAAGTAAATCGGTTTCTTTGGTAAAGAAAGATAAAAAATATTCAATTTTTCACACAAGAAGAGTCTCATATCCAATCAAAAATCTTTCTATATTTTTTAAATATAGCAAAGTTGATACTCATATTGCAGTCAATGAAAAAATTAAAAAATACATGTCAAATTATTTTAAGAGGGTTATTTTCATTCCAAGCTGTATAGAGTTATTTAGATTTAAGCAAGAAGCATTTCAAGAGGTTTTCAAGAAAGAGCATATTAATATTCTTTATGTTGGAGCTTTTACTGAACAAAAGGGGTTGGAAATACTTATTAATGCCCTTCCTGGAGTTGTAAAAAAATATCCTAATATTAGACTGCATCTTGTTGGAGAAGGCCCTCTCTTCCAAAAAATAAAAGAATTAGCTATTAATAACAATTTAATAGAGAATGTTATTTTTTACGGCAGGAGAAATGATATTGAAGAATTTTATCTATCGTGTGATTATGTTGTCTTTCCGTCTATTAATGGGGAAGGATCAAGTGGAGTTATTAAGGAATCTTTAGCTGCTGGAAAAACAATTATTGCAAGTAATCTCGAAGACAATCAAGGTTTAATTGAGGATAAGGTAACGGGATTTTTCTTTGAAAATGGATCTCACGAGAGTTTAAGCACAATTCTGCTGAAGCTTCTTGATCAGAAGGTAAAGTTAAATAGCGAAATTCTTATAAATAGTGTTCTGAAATATAACTGCAAAGAAACAGTATCTTTACATATAGAAAGTTATAAAAAAGTAATTACATGTTGAGATTTTCGATAATTATCATTCATAGAAATAACCAAGAAAGACTTCATAGTCTCATTGAAAATATCAGAAGTATTAAAAGCTCAGATGATGAAATTATTGTCATAGATAACAATAGTCCAGATAAATCTGGCTTAAGTTTAAGCAAAAATAAAGAAAACTCTGATATTCAATTTATTCTAAATAACTGTAACGCTGGATATGGCCATTCATGTAACCAAGGAATGAGATTGGCTAAAGGCAAATTCTTTTTATTGTGTAACAATGACATTAAACTTAAAAAAGGAATACTGGAAAAATTTGAAAAATATTTTCAAATTAATAAAAGAGCTGGTCTTATAGGTCCTCAGATGTTTTCTCCTGATGGGAAAAAAATGAGGTCTTATGGCTCTAGAAATATAACTTTTTTCTCTCAGCTAGACTTCATTGGAAGACCCTTAAAAAATCAAGAGTTGCATTGTTTTTCAAAGGTTGCAATTCTTCGTGGAGCATGCCTTGCAGTAAATAAGAAAATGATTGCAGATATAGGGATGTATGATGAAGATTTTTATTTCTATCATGAAGAGACAGAATGGTGCCACCGAATAAACAAAAGTAAAAAATGGAGTGTTTTCTTTAGTCCAGAGATTTCTATTTCACATGTTGGCGGGGGAAGTACTAATTCAGTTTTTACAGATTCAAGAATTGAATTCATTCGCTCTAGAGTTCAGTTCTGGTTTAAGCTTTTTCCACAATATCAAGCAGTATTAATTTTTTTATGGAATATTCCCAAACTTTTTTTCGATTTTTTATTTTATTTAATTATGACTCTATTTACCCTAGGGCTTGAAAAAAGATACAAAAATAAGCTTAAAGATAGAGGGATTGTTATTCTTTGGTTATTATTGGGAATGCCTAAAAAATGGGGATTACCAGATAAGTGTCATTTAAGATAGATCTCTGAAAATTCTTTAATTTTTTCTACAATATAATTTCTATCATTATCTGATATCCACCAACCTACAGGGATCGAGACTTGGGTTTTATTAAATTTATCGACACCTTCTAAATTGGTTTTACTATCACTAAAAGCATCATGAATATCATTTCTCTCATGAACTCTTGAGGTCATAATATTATTATCATCCATCCATTTAATAAATAAGTCTCTTTTATTGACATGAAGAGTATAAATCCAACTTGAAGAAAGAACATTTGTTGGCTTCTCTATAATTCTAATCCCTGCCAAATTTGTTAATTTTTCATCATAAAATTTCATGTTCTCCATATGTTTGGAAACTAATTTGTCAACATACTTCAGTTGCTCAATTCCAATTGTCGCTGCTATATCATTCATATGAAATTTATAACCATATTCTGTTATATTTTCTTCACATCTAAAATCTTTTCTTTCACCATCCCTATCAATGCCAAACCATCTTAATAATTTTCCACGTTCATAATCAGAATTTTCTTTACAAAATAAAAGCCCTCCATCAACTGTAGTGATATGTTTGATAGCTTGAAGCGAAAATGCTACGAAATCTGAATGGTTGCCAATTTTTTTTCCTTTGTATTCGGACCCAAAGGCATGCGCGGCATCCTCAATAACTTTTAAATTATATTTCTTAGCTATTGAGTTAATTTTTTCAATATCACAGGGAATTCCACCAAAATGAACCATAATAATGGCTTTAGTCCTGGGTGTGATTTTAGATTCAATTGAACCAGGCTCTATTAGACCATTTATCGGATTAATGTCAGCCCAAACTATCTTGGCGCCAGAAGCCAAAATAGGCATATTAGTAGCAGTGCAGGTCATAGCGGTAGTTATAACCTCATCTCCATGGCCAACATCCGAAAGTCTAAGAGCTAATTGCAAAGCTGAAGTACCAGCATTAAGGGTAAGAACATTATTATTACCAAAATATCTAGCAAGTCTCTCCTCAAACTCATTGACCTTCGGTCCTTGTCCTATAAAACCACTATGAAGAACATGGAGCAATTCCTCATCAACTGATTTGGGCATATGGACTTTAAAAAGTGGAATTTTTTTCATATTGTTCAAAAGTAAAAAGCATTTTCGAATTTATTGCCATTGGCATCCTTCTCTGACACAATAACTTCAGAATAATTTGGCCACTCGATATTTAACTTAGGATCATTCCATAATATGGTTCTCTCATATTCAGGCGCATAAGCTTTATCGACTTTATAATTTATAATCACATCATCAGAAAGACTCATAAATCCGTGGGCACAACCTTCAGGAATATAAAGTTGCATATTATTCTCGCTGGACAAATCAAAAGTTTCATGCATCCCAAAGGAGCTACTATTTTTTCTTAAGTCCAAAACAACATCAAAAATTTTTCCCTGAATAACTCTAATTAATTTTTTTTGGGAAAAAGGTTCAATCTGATAATGCAGCCCTCTAATAACATTTTTTACAGATTTAGACTCATTGTCTTGTATAAAAACTATTTTGTCCTTTAAAAGACTATTTATAAAAGAACTATTATAGCTTTCAAAAAAATACCCTCTTTTGTCAGGATATATTTTTGGTGAGAAAGTAATTACCCCATTGATAGTTTTTGATTTATAAATCATTTAGTTTGATAGCAATTTTTTTTAAGTAATTTGCGTATTGGCCACTCGAATAATTTTCAGATAGTTCAATAAAAGCTGATTTACCAATAAAGCCCTTTTCATAAGCTATCTCTTCAATGCAGGCGATCTTTAATCCTTGCCTAGATTCAATTGTCTCAACAAATTTAGAGGCTTCAAGTAAACTTTCATGCGTTCCAGTATCTAGCCAAGCATAGCCTCTACCAAAGAGATTAACTTTTAATTTACCTTCTTGTAAAAAAGCTTCATTCAACGATGTAATTTCTAATTCTCCTCTAGCTGAAGGTTTTATCTTTTTTGCCAAGTCAATAACTTTATTAGGATAAAAATATAATCCTACAATAGCATAGTTACTTTTTGGATTATTTGGTTTCTCTTCGATCGATAATACCTTGCCGGATTTATCAAATTCTGCAACTCCATATCTTTGAGGGTCTTTTACATGATAACCGAAAATTGTTGCAAGTCCATTATTGGCTTGATCAATAGCTCTATAGAGAATTTCAGGTAAACCATGACCGAAGAAAATATTATCTCCAAGAATTAAACTTACATTATCTGAACCAATAAAATCTTCGCCGATAATAAAAGCCTCAGCTAAACCATTAGGCTCGTCTTGAATCTTATAAGAAAGGTTGATCCCTAACTTGGAGCCATCTCCTAGTAAATCACTAAACATATTTATATCTCTAGGAGTGCTAATAATTAATATTTCAGTTATGCCCGCTAGCATTAAAACTGATAAGGGATAATAAATCATTGGTTTGTCATAGATTGGCAATAGCTGTTTGGAAACAATCTTTGTCAAAGGATAAAGTCTTGTCCCTAAACCACCTGAAAGAATAATCCCTTTCATCGTTCTAATCCCAACCTTTCAAAGTGGTATGAATCACTTGTAACAGCATTAACCCAATCTCTATTATCTAAGTACCAAGCTATAGTTTCGCGAAGACCTTTTTTAAAATCAATTTTTGGCGACCACCCAATCTCAGAAATAACTTTTTGTGAATTAATAGCATACCTTCTATCGTGCCCAGACCTATCAATGACAAATTCTATTAAATCTTTAAAAGAATTTATATCATTAGGTTTTTTATCAAAAATTGAATCGAGTGTTTCGCAAATATTTTGGACTATATCTATATTTTTTATTTCGCAATTACCTCCAATATTGTATGTATTGCCAATTTTTCCTTTCAAAATAACCTTATATAATGCTCTTACATGATCTGAAACATGAAGCCAATCACGTATCTGTTGCCCGTCTCCATAAACCGGAATTGGGTTACCATTTATGGCCTTTGATATAACAAGTGGTATTAATTTTTCCGGGTACTGGTATTTTCCATAATTATTTGAACAGTTGGTTATGAGAACTGGAAGTTTATAGGTTTTATACCAGGCTCTTACAAGATGGTCAGAACTTGCTTTTGAGGCAGAATATGGAGAACTTGGTTTGTAAGCATTTTCTTCACTAAAAGGCAAATCATCAGAAGTAAGATCGCCATATACCTCATCAGTGGAAACATGCAAAAATCTAAATTTATCTTTTTCTGAATGATCTAACCTATCATAGTAATATTTTGAAGATTCGAGCATGTTATATGTCCCAATAACATTTGTTTCAATAAACCGTGCAGGACTATCAATAGATCTATCCACATGTGATTCAGCGGCTAAATGAAATATCAGGTTTGGTTTAAAGTCATTTATTTCTTGATAAATTGAAGAAAAATTCGTGATATCAATTTTTTTAAATAAGTAATTCTTATTATTTTCAACTGACTTTAAATTAAGTTCATTTCCAGCGTATGAAAGATTATCAATATTTAGAACAAAATTACCCTCTTTTTTCAAAATATATCTAATTAATTCGGAGCCAATAAAACCGGAACCACCAGTTACTATAATTCTCATAATGATTTGGATGGGAGTTTCATAGTGGCCATAGTAGATAGCACCATCAAAGCATAATAAATTGCTGTACTTTGATGATCAAAAACACCATTAGATAATCCATAAGTCGAATACATACACACTAGAACTATTAAGAAAAGTCTTGCGTCGTTTGTAATGGAATTGTTAACATTCCTCATTCCATAAATTAATGGTAAAGTAAAAATCGCTAGAAGTGATATTAGACCAACTATTCCCTGCTCTAATAATGCATTTAAATACTCGTTATGAACGTGATTATAACTTCTCATGGGAAAATTATCTTCTATTAAACCTTGATTAATAAGTTTATCTTTTTCTGTCTTCCAATTATTTTCACCAATACCAAATATAAGATTCTTTTTTATTACCATTAAGGATCCTTTCCATTGAATAATTCTATCCGAGACTGAACCTTGGTTAAATTCTTGGCTAGTATATTCATTAAGCTCCTGATAAGTCTCATTTAATCTGGATGTAAAAATATCTGAAAGTATATTTGAGACAATAATAGCAAAGAAGAAAGTAAACATAGCTAAAAATTTACATCTTCTATCCCATTGATTCTTATTAACAAAAATTAAAAATAAAAATGTGATAATTGAAGATAGCCAAACCCCTCTTCCTCCCAATAGAAACATAGAGATGAGAGCAATGATTCCAGAAATTAAATATAAAAAATTAGATGCTTTACTTTTCACTTTAGAAATAAAAAATATTGAGGCTATACCCATAATTCCAAAATAGAATGTTGCTATACCTTCATGCTTGGTTAAATCAAAAATCAAAGATCCTATCAATCCATTGCTTTCCATATATCTGAGATCAAAGAAAACACTACTTAAAATAATATTCAGTCCATTGAAGATAGAAAATAAAATAATTCCATACTTGATGTAAGAAAAGCTAAAGTCCAACCTTTTCAGGAAAAAAAATATTGGGATAAGAAGAATAAATCTAGAGGGTGTATCAAATTCTCTTATGTTTCCATCGAAATAGAATATATTAAGGCCTATAATAATCGAGTACAAGGCAAATGAAATTAGTATCAATTTTTCAAAAACAGCTAAAGGAATGTTTTCTTTAGTAAACAAAATTCCAGCAATAGAAATTATTAACAGAATTAAAGCAATAATGCCGACTTTCTCAAATGTAATTAATCCTGTTAAGAAAAATATCAACAAAATGCCTACAAAATTTTGAATAACTCTCAGCATATTTCAGTTCATAACTTAAAGTCGATATTTTATCACCCACTTATAGTGGTGTCTTTGTATCTGTTGTTGCATGCGATTATAAGACTTATTTTTACTGATACTCTCCAGGTAGATGACAGAGAGCAGTTATTTTATGCCCAGTCATTTGAAATGGGATATGATATGCCTCAACCTCCTTTATACAGCTGGATAGCATTTGTTTTTTTTAAGATTTTTAATGTTGGTTTAATTTCTTTAACTATTCAGAAATATTTAATTATTTTTATTACCTTTTGTTACATATGGCTTTCTTCTAATTTAATCTTCAAGAATCAAAAGGTTAGAAATATAGTTTTTTTTAGTTATCTTTTAATGCCCTCCTTTATGTGGCATATGCATCAAGGATTTACACACACTGTGCTTCTTGGGCTTGGAATAGCAATGTCATTTTACTATTTTATATGCCTACTTAAATCTCCAAAATTCCTCTACTTCTTTATGTTGGGCTTATCCTTTTCTATTGGCTTCATGGGCAAATACAGCTTTCTAATCTTTCTTTTCCTTTTGATAACATCTGTTCTAATAAGTAAAAACCTAAGATATGCTTTTTTAGATAGGAGGTTTTTAATCACTTTAACAACTTTCTTAATTTTTATTTTTCCACATTCTTATTGGCTTTCTGAGCACTTTAATCAAATATTTGTTATGGCGAGTGATAGATTAAATATTTCATCAAATGATATTATTTCCAACAAATTATTGACCCTTAATGAGCTAATTTTCAATATCATTGGATTTGTTACTCCTTTGATTTTTGTATTATTTCTTAGCTTGAAGAAAGGTTTTTTATCCTCAGAAAAAAATAAGTTAATTGATACGCTTGATTTTCGCTTTTTAAGAAATTTTCATATACTAATTTTAGTTTTCTCTTTTGTATTTGTTTTATTTGCAAATATTGGGGAAGTAAAAGTGAGATGGCTTCATCCTTTAATGATGCTTTTTCCATTTTGGATAGCTTGTGAGGTTAACAACAAATTCAAGAGTAATGTTTTCAATCTAAGAAGATTTTCTCTTTTTTTAATTGCCTTTACAATTCTAGTATTAGTAGTAAGAGTAATTCAGTTTTCCGTTGCACCATCATTAGGATTTTATGGGAGAGTTAACATTCCTATCACTGATTCGATTGATAAAATACCTAAAAAAACTATTGATCAAATTTCATCGATAAAAACAAATGACTACTTCTTAGGTAATCATCTGCACTCTCTATTTAGAGATAAAGAAATAGTAATTACGGGTAAATACTTCAACTTAGATAAACGCGATATATTTAAGGATTGTCTCTGGATTTGGGATAATGATGGGTATGATGATTTAGATATAAATTCATACTCTCAAATAAAGTTTAAAGAGGTTCAAAAGATAACAAAAAGTATTGAGAATAAGCCATACATTCTGTCGTATGCAATAGAAGACAAAAGTTTCTGTCACAATTAGGTGGTTTTTGATTCTTTTCTTATAAACATTAGATTTCTAATATATACAAATAAGCCTAATCCCTGACCCGCAATAAAAACTGGATCTTGCCTTAGTAGTGCATAAGAAAGTAAAGTTATACCACCTGCTAAACTAAAGTACCAAAAAGCTATTGGAATAATACTTTTTTTATTTTTTTCACTATATATCCATTGAATTAAAAATCTCATTGAAAAAAGAGCCTGACCCAAAAAACCTAAAATCAGCCAAGACGTCGGTATATCTTGCATATTAGATCTCCTTGTAAATAATTTCCTTTGATCTTTTTTGAAGCCACCTAACCCCTAATAGGTCTGCTATCCCCACCCAAAAACGATTATTAAATCCATACTTTGAATTTCCTTTTTCTCTAGGTCTATGATTAACTTCTAGTGATAATACTTTTCCTCCCCGGGATATATATAGCGCCGGAATATACCTATGCATATGATTAAAAGAAGGCAGCTCTAGAAAGAACTCTTTTGAAAATAATTTCAGGCCACAGCCTGTATCTGGAACCTCGTCTTTCAGTAAATTAGATCGGATTCTGTTGGCGTACTTGGAGGATATCTTTTTCAGTATTGAGTCTTTCCTATGAACCCTATGTCCTGCTACTAGCACATTATTATTCTTTGAGTTTTGCTGAATAAGGGCTAAATAAAGTTCGGGGATATCTGCAGGATCATTTTGCCCATCTCCATCAAGTGTTGCAATCCATGAAGATTTAGAGCTTTTTACACCGGACCTAACCGCAAAAGATTGTCCATAATTTTTTTCATGTTTAATTATTCTCAATCTTTTATTATGTGTCTGAATTTTTTTTAAAACTGAGACAGTTTTATCTCTGCTATGATCGTCTACAACTAAAATTTCATAATTAATATCCTTAATTGAATTAGTTATTTCATCAATCAGATTTTCAATACTCTGTTCTTCGTTATAAACTGGAACAACAATAGACAATTCCATAATTTGTAATCACCTCAAAAATGAATATACTACCTAATTATTTTCCCTGAGATATCTTTAGTGAAGAAGAAAATTATTTTTTTGGATAGAGATGGTGTTATCAATGAAGAAAAAAGTTACCTTCATAGAATTGAAGATTTTATTTTTATTGACGGAGTTTTTGAATCTCTAAGATTACTACAAAACTTTAATTATCAATTTATAGTAGTCACAAATCAATCAGGAATTGGAAGGGGCATGTATTCTAATGAGGATTACTTGCTAATAGACAAATGGATGAAAAAAGAGTTTGAAAAAAATGGTGTTAAAATTCTTCATTCAACTCATTGTCCTCATGCTCCAGAACAAAATTGTAATTGCAGAAAACCAAAACCGGGAATGTTTGAAGATTGTTTTAACATGTTTCAGATTTCTACAAAAGACTCATGGGTTATTGGTGACTCAGAAAGAGATATTGAAGCAGGAGTCCGTGCTGGGTTAGAAAATACTATTTTGGTCAGAAGTGGACACCCAGTTGATGAAAAGAACACCAAGGCTAATTTCATAATTGACTCTATTAAAGAAATTACAAAGGTGATTATGTCTTAGATTCATAATATTTTTTAAACCACTCAGAAAAATTCTTTACACCTTCAGCAACTGAAGTTGATGGATGATATCCCAGCTCATCAGATAAATCAGATATGTCAGCATAAGTATCTGGAACATCTCCGGGCTGTATAGGAAGAAATTCTTTTTTAGCTTCTTTGCCTAAATTAGTTTCAAGTTCTTTAATATAGTCCATGAGATTTACTGGATTATTATTTCCAATATTATAAATTCTATATGGGGCACTAGAAGATGACGGATCAGGATTAGACGAATCCCAATAAGAATTTGAAACCGCAGGATTATCGATAACTTTAATGATTCCATTTACAATGTCATCAATATAAGTAAAGTCTCTTCTATGGTTTCCATGATTAAAGACTTTGATTGTTTTTTCTTTCATAATCGAATTAGCAAATTTCTGAAGCGCCATATCGGGTCTATCATATGGACCATATACCGTAAAAAATCTTAATCCAGTGGTAGGTATCTGATAAAGGTGACTGTAAGTATGAGCCATTAGTTCATTTGCTTTCTTAGTTGCAGCATATAGACTTACTGGATGATTCACTGGGTGACGGACTGAGAAAGGTTGTTTTGTATTTAGCCCATATGTCGAACTTGAAGAAGCATAAACTAAATTTCGAACCTTGGTTTGCCTACACCCCTCAAGAACGTTTCCAAAGCCAACAAGATTTGTATCGATATAAGCATAAGGGTTCTCAATTGAATATCTCACGCCGGCTTGGGCTGCAAGATTGACAACACAGTCAAATTTATCATTACTAAAGATTTCTTTCATGAAATCTCTATTTTCAATATCACCTCTGAGATGACTGTATTTTGAATGATGAATATGCCTTGATAATCTCAATTCTTTTAGTTGGGGATCATAGTAGTTATTATGATTGTCAATACCAACAACCTCATCGCCTCTTTTTAATAATTCAATCGAAAGTGAAGAGCCAATGAAGCCAGCACTTCCTGTAACTAAAATTTTCATACTAACTAATCCGAGTTAAATATATCTCTTGTGTAAACTTTTTTCTTAATATCAAGAATTTCATCAGTCAATCTATTGGCAACTATTACATCGCACATCTCTTTAAAATTACTGAGATTGTCGATTATTTTAGAATTGAAAAAATGTTTATGTTTCGCTGAAAAGAGAACGGGTTCATAAACTACCACCTCTATACCTTTAGCTTTAATTCTTTTCATGATGCCTTGGATAGATGAGGCTCTGAAGTTATCAGAGCCGCTTTTCATAATCAACCTATAAATGCCAACTAATTTAGGTTTTCGGGCTATTATTTGATCAGCAATAAAATCTTTTCTGGTCGAATTGGCTTCAACAATCGCACCAATAAGATTATTCGGCACATTGTCATAGTTCGCTTTTAATTGTTTAGTATCTTTAGGAAGGCAATATCCTCCATAACCAAAAGATGGATTATTGTAGTGGCTTCCAATTCTAGGATCAAGACCCACACCTTTTATAATACATTTTGAATCCAAATTATGAATTTCCGCATATGAATCAAGTTCATTAAAATATGCAACCCTCATAGCAAGATATGTGTTGCTAAATAACTTTACCGCCTCAGCTTCAGTAGAGTCCATATATAAGATATCAATCTGATCTTTTGCTGCAGCATGAAGTAACATTTCAGCAAAAGTTTTAGCTTCAGGCGAGTTGTCTCCCATAATAATTCTTGAAGGAAAGAGATTATCATACAAAGCCTTGCCCTCTCGAAGAAACTCGGGTGAAAAAATTATTTTATTTTTTACAAATCTTTTTTTAATGCCTCTAGTGTAACCAACAGGAACAGTAGATTTAATTATCACGATAGCGTTAGGGTTCTTATTCTCTATATCTTTCAGAACATTCTCTATAGAGCTTGTATTGAAAAAATTATTTTCAGTATCATAATCAGTTGGGGTAGCAATAATAATAAATTCTGCAGAATTAAAAGCAGAGGAAGAATCCGAAACCGCCTTAAGATTTAAACTTTTTTGCCTGAAGAAAGCTTCAATTTCACTGTCTTCAATCGGAGAAATTCTATTGTTGACTTTATTAACTTTATCTTTATCAATATCATATGCAATGACATTGTGGTATTGAGATAACAAAACTGCATTCGAGAGTCCGACATAACCAATACCTGCAACAGCAATATTCATAATAGTCCTTTGATTAAAGTTAAGATTACATCTGGCTTTATAAGGTTTATTGAAAAATCTTGTTTGTCGATATTATACGCATCAACCTTGTTTCCGGAGCTTACAGCTAAATTTTTATCAGTGATAAAACAATTTCTTTCGAGCGGTGTTGAGCCAAAAATAGTGATTGATGGGGTATTTAATGCCCAAGCAATATGTGTTGGACCTGTATCCCCGCCAATAACTAAATCAGAATTAATAACCATTTTTTTTAACTCTGAGAAATTTTCGCAATTATTGATTGCAAGATTCTCACACAGAGATTGAAGTCTTTCAGCCATAACGAATTCTTTTTTTGAATGCCATAACGCAGTATAGTTGGCTTGAAAAGAATTTACTATTTCCGCATATTTTTCTACGGCATAGATTTTAGATTCAAAGGAAGCCCCTAGGATAATAAGAATGTTTGGATGATTCTTCTTAACTTTATTCGATGACAAATTAAAAAAAGGCTTTTTGTATTTTATTTCATGCTCACTCACAGCGATATTCAGAGTAGAAGCGACAATATTCACATATCTCTTTACAACGTTTTGATGATATGGGAAGTAATACTTTTTAGTATAGAAGTATGATGCCAATTTCTCTCTAATAGAGTTCTTGTCAAATCCAATCCTTTCTCTCGCTGGAATAAACCTGGTGATAATTGCAGATTTAATTAGCCCTTGTAAGTCAAAAACATAATCATATCTTTTAAAGGTTCGTAATTTTTTTAATGTCCTGAATAAAAGAATAAATGACCTTTTTTGCTTGATCTTCTTTATATCTAATTTGATAACATTATCAATCTCAATACAATCATCTAACAAATTGGAAAATTGCTTGTCTACAAACCAATCAATTGAAGCATCTGGGAATTTCTTCTTGATAAACTGAAGAACTATCATTGATTGAACAATATCTCCAATAGCTGAAAGTCTTACAATAGCAATATTCATTATTCGTATTTTAA
>Ga0255777_10000929_pt1 | contig 28010 bp, 9 predicted proteins | sample 101ome_15_FD_179975 | JGI IMG/M metagenome (GOLD analysis project Ga0255777, IMG submission 179975) | Coastal salt marsh microbial communities from the Groves Creek Marsh, Skidaway Island, Georgia - 101402AT metaG (version 2) | ecosystem: Environmental > Aquatic > Marine > Intertidal zone > Salt... | reverse complement strand
TGTGTACGTCGGGATCGCATCAGCAACATGGGCCACCTCGGTGCGCACCCAAATCGGCGGCAATCGAGAGGAAAACAAGAACGGTTTCGTTCACTTCGCTTTGCTGTCGGCCATGGACTGCTGGGACGATGCCATGGTTCGAACCCGTGAGGAGGCGGAGGAAGCACAACGCTTGCTCATCGCTGAGGAGGAGCGAAAACGGGCGCTGGAGGCTGAAATCCAGGCCAGGGAAATGGCGGCCCACGAACAAGCGCCGTGGCAGGACGAGGCTTGGGAGGACACCACGCCGGAGGAAGATCTTGGTTTGAGCGGGGACATCGCTTGGTCCGAAGGTGAGGAATGAGGAAGCCAACCCCAACAAACGGAGCCCATACCTTTTCAATCGTCGTGGGCGGGTCAAGACCATGGGTGAGCAGTGGTCAGCGATTGCTGCCCGGTTGAAGCAACTGCGCCTCTTAGCGCCCCGTTCCATTCACGAACGTTTGCTGGACCTTGACGACCCCATGGACGTTCTGAACGGGGCCGTTGACCTGAACATCACGGGCGGCATGCTCACGCAGGAGCGCCTCGATGTGCTGCTGGCGCACGCCAACGGGCCTACCCCCACACCAACAGCACCACCGCAACAGCGACCCGTCAACGCTGGGATGGCTACGGCGAGCCCACCAACCGATTTGGGACGAACCGTGGCACCGATGAACGAACCGGAACCCATTGATGTGCTCCTGCGCAACAACCTTCCCGATTGGAACGCTGCCGATTTCTCGATGCACGCGAGTGATGCGTCAACCGACATCACGGTGCATTTCGACATCACAGGCAATTCCATCACCGAGGGGAAGATGTCCGACATCACGGCCTGCTTCACCGATCGGCTGGAAAAAATCCGAAAACTCATCATCCAGAACTCAAAGTTGCCAAGAAAGCATCAGGAAATCGCTCGGTTGGTCGCAGAGTCGTCGCGATACCAAGGCTATGAGAACAAAGCCGTCGCCATTGGTTTGGTCAATGAACCGCGCTACACCAAGAACGGGCACTTGATGTGGGGTTTGGAGGACGAAACCGGGGAGATGACCTGCCTCTTGACGAAACGCTCCGGCGACGACAGGGACCGAGCGCAAGAAGCCATCATCGAAGCGGGATTGATGCCCGATGACGTGCTCGGCGTATCGGGAACATTCAGTCAAACCGGTGACATCTTCTACGTTGACGACCTGCATTTCCCACTGGAATCCAAACACACCAAAGTCGCCGCTGACCAGGGCGTGAGTGTGGCGTTCTTGTCGGACATCCACGTGGGCTCGAAGACCTTCCTTGAAGCGCAGTGGCACAAAATGGTGCGCTGGTTCCACACCGACCCGCTTGCGAAGACCATCAAATACCTCATTTTATCCGGCGATTGTGTGGACGGTGTCGGGATTTATCCCGACCAGGAAAAGGAGTTGGCCATCCCCGATTTGTTCGCTCAATACACCGAATTTGCTCGATTGCTCGAGCTGCTTCCCGACTGGGTCGAGTGTTTGATGCTTCCCGGCAACCACGATGCGGTCCGACCGGCAGAACCGCAACCAACGTTTGAGAAGGACATCCAGAACGATTACAACACGACCACATTTGTTGGAAATCCGTGTGATTTTTCGCTTCATGGCGTGAGGTTGCTGTCCTACCACGGGAAATCGATCGACGACTTCGTGGCAGGATTGCGAACCGTGACGTACGCTGACCCAGTGGAAGCCATGCGAGAAATGCTGCGTCGGCGCCATCTTGCCCCCCAATGGGGAGGGAAAACGCCGTTATCGCCAGAACCAGAGGACGGTCTGGTCATCCGGGAGGTACCGGACATCTTCGTGACGGGCCACGTCCACGGCCACGAATGTGTGGACTTCAGGGGCACCACATTGGTGTGTTCGAGCACGTGGCAGGACCAAACATCCTACCAGCGCATGCTGGGTTTCCAACCCAAACCGTGCATGCTGACCGTCATCAACCTCAAAAGCCACCGCTCGGTTTCGATCCCATTCGCATGAGCCACCCGTTCGGACGGTTCAACACAACGTTGGAGAACCTCGACAACAGGGAACAGGCGACGCGGATGGGCACCGTTGTGTCGAAACCAACATCGTTCCGCAGGTCCACAGCGGTTTGCCAGCACCCAGCTTCGACCACACGAGGTCCCCATGCGCGTGCACGAGGGCGCATCCAAACGACGGAACGACCAACTTGCAGTCAAGGGAAGGCGTTCCCATCGCCGAAGACACACAATTTGAATCAGACCCCGTCGGATGGGGTTGGCAGACCGAGGAGTGGGCGCAGCAAGCGTAGGTCTTTCTCCACCACCACGGGGACACCGGCCTCGGCAAACGCCGATTGAGAACTCTCACGTGAGGGGTTGAACCCAATGAACCGTGAACCCTCGACGTGCATCGACAGGTCCAATTCGGAATCACCCACCGAAACGCATCCTTGCGCTGAAAAACCCTGCATCGCCAAGAGACGATCGATGATCGCTCCTTTCCCGGTGGCGTGCAGTCGACACACACCTTCGTCGGTCAAGTAACCATCATCGTCAAAGACAAAACCGTTGGCAATCCAATCGTCCACCTTCAGCATGCTGGCGATGGACGACACAAAGACATCAACGCCGGCACTCACAATGGCGACATAGACACCAGCATCGAGCAATTCGCTGACGAGTTCCCGTGCCCCAGGCATCAACTTCACACCGGCATAGGTCCGGAAGATGTCGTCCTGATGAATGGGGTCCTGTACGGCTTTCCACATCTGGATGTCCGAGCGCATGAATTCAACGTCACTGATCTCGCCTCGGATGAACCGTGCCAGATTGTGGCCGTTGTCCGTCCCAAACGCATCGTGAATGGTTCGCCATGAGCTTACAGCGTCCACAAGCACACCGTCGCAGTCGAAAACGACAACATCCGGCAGCACACTCATGCGTTCACGTCCAGTCCTTGTTCCCACTCACCAACCGGTGCAGCACCCCAATGGAGGACTCCGAAGAGTCCCCCAAAGGGGGCCGGCGTAGCCGGTGGCTGTTCCGTCGACCTGTGAGGCGTCAAGCGCGTCGGTCGTAGCTCAGATCACTCCAGGTGCGCAGAAGTGCACCGTCGCCGTTGGGCGGAGCATAGCTCAGGGTGATCGTTGCGTCCTCAAGCGGCGTGCCGTCAGGAGCGTGGGTGCGCACGTAAAGCGAGTCACCGGTGTTGAACGTCGAAATGGATCGGCGCTCGTCCTCGGAAATTTGCTCAACGTTCACGGAGTCCACGAAGGTCACGAAGGCGTCGCTGTTGTACGGGCTGAACCCGTAAACACCGCCGCTGTCGGCCAGGTTGACGACGTGCGTCACGAGGGAACCGGTGGCGTTGGTGTACAACACCTTGACCACGACGGCCTGGGTGGCAAGCTCAGTCTGGGCCTGCTGAACGGTGATCAACCAGTGACCCGTTTCAGCATCGTACCCGTTAACGTCCTCGATGTCAAAGGTGACACGGGGTACACCCTTCACATCGGTTTCAGCAAGGCTGGAAGCCCAGACGTAGATGACACCGGACAGCACCACGGTGATGGCGACCATCAGGATGGTGGCGATCACAGGGCTCACGGCAGCGTCGTCGTCGGCCATGGCGGTGACCTCTTCCTCGTCATCGGCACGGCGGCCGGACAGGGTGAGGGCGCTCACGAAGAGACCCGAAAGGGCCACTGCCACGATGCTGGGTGCGAACGAAGGCACGGAGCTGGCACCGATGGTGTCGACGACAGCGGGCAAGTTCTGGTCGGTCGACAAGAAGTTGCTCGCTGGCATGTTGGCGTGGTTGCAGACATCGGCGGTCTCGAGGGAGGTCATGATGTTGTTACACCAGTTGCTGTCCTCAAGGAGCGGTCGGCGCTGCGAGGTGCTCGTGGCATCCTTACCGTACTGACCGGGCTTGGACCAGGCGTCCGTGCTCTGCACGTTGTTGATGATCGCATAGTGAGATGCGGGCTCATCGGCCTGGAAGCGGTCGGCTGCGGTGACGGTCAGGTCGCACGGGTTGTCCAAACAGGTCAACACATCCATCTCGACCCACACGTGGGTGGTGTCGCGGGTGACGTACACGTACTCGGTGATGTCAACGGACTCGCCGTAGGCAGGCACCGTGTAGTACCGGGTCTGCTCAACATCAGCGTGACCGTCCGTGTGGAAGGTCACGGCCAACTGGTGGTCGTACCGGTAGGGGCCTTCGTCGCCGCCACCGTCAACGGTCACCGTCACGGGCACGTAGGTGCCGCTCATGACGTTGGTGATGCCGTTGAAGGAGAACCCGCTGACGTCGTTGAAGGCGTAGTCGGGCACCTGCTCACGGACGTTCTCAACACGGACACCGATTTCCTTGGTGGCCACACCTTGCTGGTAGGCAGCGATGGGCATCAGGGCGGTGTCGTAGTTGGGCACGTACGATGGAGCGCTGGCGGTGTCACGGAGGACCAAGCGGATCTGACAGTACTCGGAACCCGATGGTCCAATCTGGTGGATACCGTTGTTGTTCAGGTAGTCAATCTCCCAGTCGTTGGCGTTGGTCGTGGCGTCCTCGATGAGGGTGAACTCGAGGTTGTCGCCAACGATGTTCGTGGTGAAGTAGTTCGTGTACACACACTGGTCGGTGGATTCAACGGTCCAGGTCAAGTCGTCCATCTCGTGGTCAACGTCGGCCTTGATGGCGGAGAGGTTGTAGGTCAGGTTGTTGACGTTGGTGTCGTCTTCCATGAGCGAAACCGACCAAGGCAGAGCGGGGATGGAGCCGTTGTTGGCCACCATCACCGTTTCCGTGGTTCGGTTCCAGTTCTTGATGACAGGTGCGTCGTTGACTGGGGACACGGAGAATTCGACCGTGAAGGTCTCAGCTGCCGTGTTCTCATCGCCGTCGTCGGACAGGCCGAGCACGATGTCGCACAGACCGCCCAGTTCGTTGTTCGTGTTCTCGGTGATCGTCAATTCGTTGTTGGCGATGTCAACCGAGAAGGCAGAACAGGCGTCCGTGGTGCCGTCGTTGTAAGCCATGGCCGACCAGTTGTACACTTGTCGGGTTGGGGCTTGCTCGTTGGCCATGTCACGGATGTACGAACGGGTCGTGTTGGACACATCGCCGAGGAACTTGGTGTGGGTACCGAAGCCTTCGGGCAGGATGTTGTTGAAACCGGCGTCTTCCGAGATGACCGGCATGCAGTCCTGGCGCTCAACGTTGCAGATGACCGGAGCGTCGTTGACGTTGTCCACCGTGAACGTGATGTTGTGGTCGTCCACCAAGCCGTTGCTGTCGGTCACCTCAAAGGCGAACACGACCGTACCGAACTGGTCGGTCAGTGGCGTGATGGTCACGTCTTGTCCGTTCTGAACCCAGTCCACGAGGACGTTGTCGTGAGCCACGAGGGTGCCCTCGGTCACGGTCCAGGTGAGGTCGGCTTCTTCGTCCTGCACGTCGTCAGCCAAGTTGGTCAGGCTGAAGGTCAAGGTGCCGGAGTCTTCGTCGCGGGTGAAGTCGACCAGACCGTCGGTGGTTGGGTCGGTTCCTTCCGTGTCGATGACGGGGCACGCTCGCTCGATGTCGATCGTATCACGCACATCGGTGGTGTCACCGGAGCCAGCCGTGTAAGCGTCGTCGAAGACCACGTTGGTGGCCATCGAGATGTCTTCCACAACAGCCCAGTCCATGGCGCAGTCGGCGTCGGTCTTGACCATCAGGTTGTACTCCTTGGCAGCCGATGGGGTGGTCGAACCCTTGTAGGAACGGTAGACCAACACTTCGTCGTCGAGCTCACCGTCGGCGAGGTCGTCGTGGGTCAATTCCACGGTCACGAACTTGGTCAAGTCCTGCAAGGTGTTCGCTGCATCCAGCGTCTGCGTTGGGTGCACCACGGAGATGTCGGCCGTGGACTCTGCCTGCACGATGGCGACGATATCGACCATCTCGGGCATGCCGCCGAGGCGGCTCCATGGGACGTACATCTCAGCCAAGTCGGTGGAGAAGTCCACATCGACGTTGGCCGTGCTCAGGCTGGATTGGCCCCAGCCGAGGAACCCGTAGCTGTAGAGGTCGTAGGACGATTCACTGTCAGCCCAAAGGACATAGTTGGCGTTGAACGGCAGGTTGTGGGCGCCGCCCAAGCCGTTGTAACCCACGTCGCTGCCGCCGCCGTCAACGCTGAGGTAGATCAGCACGTCGGACATCGACAGGTCGGTGTCGGTCAGGCCAAAGTACAGACCGTCGCCCTCGATGTAGGTCACGAGGAAGTCGTCGGTACCGTCGCCGCTCATGTTACCGGGCATGGCGTAACCGGAGGGGTTGAGGGCGTTGCCGCCCACCCAGTCGTCGTTGGAACCGTCAACCGACATCACTTCTGGTTGGAAGCTCGTCGACACGTAGGAAGCGCGCTCGTTGTCCGTGGACATCAGCAGCAGAGCAACCTCGTCGGATGGAGCAGCGCCCAGGTGGGTGGTGTCCACCGACATGAGGTTGGCCTCGTCGATGATGGCGGAACTGTGCACGTTGATCTTGGTCACGTCGAGCGTGTTGCCGATCGAGGTCACGTGAGCACCGGAGCCAGCGTCGATCTGCGTGGTGGCAGCCGACCAGGTCATGTTCTCAACGCTGCCCGTCGCATCCACAACGGACAGGGCCGTCGTGGCGTCCGTCTCGCCACCGTCCCAGCGGAACGGCGAGTTCTCAACGTACATACCAACCAGACCGGAGGCGTCCATGGGGTAGACCCAAACGTCGTCGCTGTTGACCACGTGGAGACCGGTACCGGTGGCTCCACCGTCCACGCTAGCGTCGATGGCGTAGACCATCACATCGTCAGCGTACACAGCGTAGTCGCTGCCCGTCAGGTCGGCATCGCCGATCATCGAGAGGGTGCCGCCTTCCTTGTAGACACCCGTGGCGAAGCCGCTGATGGTCGTGCCGTTGAGCACGAGCGCACTGTTGGTGTCGTCGGCGAGAATACCGTTGGTCGAGCTTTGGCCAGCACCGGTCAAGGTGGAACCTTGGTCGTTGGCGTCGCAAGCCTCGATCACGAAGGCGTTGTCCGCCAGCGTGATGGTGTTGTCCATGGATTGGATGGACACACCGTCGCAGTCAACCATAGCAATGCCTTGGGCGTTGGGCGACGTTCGTCCGGTGCTCAGAGCGATGGTGTTGTCGCTGATGGTTGGGCCGGCGTAACCGCTGGATCCTGGAGAGGATTCCAGGATGGTGATGGTGGCACCTCCGTCGCCCCACGAGTCACGGACCGTGAGGGTGTAGTTACCGGCGTCGGTGTAGGTGGTCAACGGGGTGTACTGCGTGTTGCTCGAGAAGCTGTACGTGGGCCAGCTGTCGGTCGTGCCGTCAGGCTTGGTCACCACGATGCTGATCTCGTAGCCCCAGCTGTCGGTGCCGAGGTTGAAGATGGCTTCCTTACCGGTACCGAGCGTCCAGGTGCACGAGTAGGGGCCGCTGCCGTAGTCGTTCTGACCGATCTCACACAACGAGTTGGTTGGCGAGGGCGGGGCTTCCATCTCAAAGAGGTAGATACCGCCATCAGCGTCCGTCAGGTCGTTGCCCGTCACGTCACCGCTACCGCCGTAGACCAGGATACCGGTTTCGGCGGGGTCGGACACACCGGAGATGTCGTTGTTCTCGATGGAGAAGTCAGCGACATCGCGGAGGTAGACACCGTCTGCAGCGTTGTTGATCGTGTTGTTGGCGATGGTGACATCCTTGGCGTTACCGCTTTGGATGGCAATACCGGACCCGCCGAAGGTGGGGTTCATGACGTTGTTCTCAACGACAAGACCGTCAACGTTGTTGGCTGGGTCACCGTAGATGTCAGCCACTTCACCTCCGTTCTGGAAGGTGTTGCCGCTGATGACCAGGTTGTCAGCACCGTACTCACTCGAGGAGTGCGAGTAGGAGTACGGGGACAAGTCCATCAGGACACCAATCATACAGTTGTCGAAGGTGTTGTCCGTGATCGAGGTGCCGTTCCCACCGACCATTGCAATGCACGTGTCCTCGTAGTTGAGGCTGGTGCCTTCACGGTAGCCACGGAAGTGCGTGAACGTGCTGTTTGAGATGTCAAACCAGTCCAACTGGTAATCGGTGTAATACCCGTAGCCCATGGAACCGTAGATGGTGGCCAGGCCAGAGATGCTGGTGTTGTTCATCATCAGGTTCATGGAGTAATACAGGTAACCCAAGGAGAACCCTTGCGGATCGCCGTTGTCGGCCGTGGCCAGCATGGTCACCGATGCGTCGCTGAAGTAGGTGTTGACATCAGCGTAGTAGTAGGGGTACATGCGGTTCGTGGCGTAGTAGTCGTAGGAAGCCGTTACAATCCAGGTGCTGCCGTTCCAATACTGGTTGCCGTCGTCGACATACAGGAACGGAGCGTCCATCATGACGGTCTCGCCTTCGAGATCGTTGCCGTTGAAAGCGTAGTAGTAACCGTACTCGGTCATGCCGTTGCTGAACTCTCGCTCACCACCCGTTGACAGACCCGTACAGGGCTGCTCGTAGATGTAGCTGGTCGTACTGTAACTGTAGCACAGTCGAGCCGTAAACGTGTCCTCAAGGTACATGACAGAGCTTTGTCCGGAGGTGTCCGTCAAGGTCAGGTCCAGGAAGTCGTAGCGGAAGTCACCGTTGTTGTTGGATGAGCTCACGTAGGAGTAGGTACCGATCATCGACACCGTCACGGCCGTGTAACCGGTCGTGGGCATCGCGGTCAAGCCGGAGGCATCCACCGTTTGCGTGGTGAAGGTGATGCCTTCTGCCACACCGCTGGTGTCCGTCTCAATTTGGCTTTGCACCACACCGTCAGCGTCCTTCAACACCACTTGGGTGCCGGCCACGGTTTGTTCCACGGCGGAGACGTTGGCCTTGACCGTGATGTCCACCTGTCGTTGTCGGTTGAACAGCCCCGTGCTGGTCACGCTGACCAAGGAGGTGTCAACCGTTCCTTCGATGAAGTCCATCGTTGAGGATCCGGAGATGGTCACGTCCTGCGTGTTGGACAAGGTCACGTCGGTCATGGTGAAGTCGCCCGAACCACCGGCTTCAATCCCAACGGCGTTGTTGGAAATGGTGATTCCGTTCATCTCGACGTCTTGGTTGGTGTTGGCACCGTACTTGAACGCCGGACCGGCCGATCCGGTGATGTCACCGGTCAGGTCACCGGCCAGGTCGGTGAGGTAGTAGACGCCGGCGAGGGCCTGGTCATCAAGGTCCAAGTTCGTCATGTGAACCGTGCCGGAGCCCGTCGTGCCAACCAACACACCGTAGTCACCGTCGGTGACGTTGAGGCGGTTGAACGACGAGGAGGCTTGTCCGGTCACGTGGAGCCCGGCGTATGTGGGGTCGGTCACGGTGATGTCCTCGTAACTGCCTGCAGCGAAGGCGCCGCCAACTTCGATTCCGTAATCGGCACCGGTGATGGTGCCGTTGGTGAACGAGGGCGTACCGGACTCACGGAGGTAGTCGCCGAGGTCCGATGGGTCGTCGCCGACACGTGCCACGAAGTCGTAGCGGTCCTGGTAGTTGTCGTTGCCACGGTGGAGCACGTCAACCCAAAGGGAGACCTTTGAGATGTTGTTGGCCGAAATATCAACGATCGGCATGGTCATCCGGGCGCCCTGGCCACTGCTCACGTAGTAGGTGTAGGCGTAGTCCAAACAGACACCGTAGTTGGTCGGGTAACCGCTGGCAGCGTAGCTGGGCGGGTTGCCGATGTTACCGGGTTGACCTGGACTGCCGGAGGGCTGACCGTTGATGCCTTCAGGCGGTGCGTAAACACCGCCGAAGTAGGCCGATGGGGAGTAGTAGCCCCAGTAGCGGTACGGGTAAGCCGAGGTGCCGGTTGGCGTCACGCCTTCAATCGACTCCCATTGGAAACCGAATTGATCGGGTCGGTCGTAGGTGCTGTAGCCAGAGGTTTGGCCGAGCCAGTACCGATACATGTAGTAGTAGTAACCCTCGTAGTAGTAGTTCGGGCCGTAGCCGATCGAGTAGTAGTTGCAGTGCCACGAAGGCGCACCACCAACACCACCATCGTAGGTGCCGACAGGACCGACGCCCTCAGCGGGGTCGGAAGCCGAGTAGGGGTAGTAACCAATCTGATCGTCGCTCGTCACGTTCCAAGAGTTGCCGCTGTCGTCCGTGATTTCCACGTTGTATCGGTCGGTGATGAAGTAGTACTTGCTCGTGGCGTAGTTGTACGACGGGTGAGCGTTGCCGCCACCGTAGATCGAGTTGGCGCCGAGTTGCAGGTAGTCACCGGTACCGAGGTAGTTCGACAGGTCGAACTCGTAGGTGGTCCAACCCGCAGACTGTCCCGAAAGGGCGCTGCTTCGGTAGATGGTGGGCAGCGACATACCGCCGTAGCTCGATAGACCAACGGTGTTGCCGTTGGACACGAAGCCGTCGATTTGCGGTGCAGCGTTGTAGGACTGGATACCGACGGCCGCGTTGCGCACCGTGATACCGGAGGCGCTGGCGCCCGTGTTCTCAAGCCAAAGAGCCGTACCCGACGCACCGTTGTTGATGATGCTCGAGTCGCTAAGGTCGGCGGAGCCGCCGTCGACCTTGACCGTGGCCATGTCGTCGGAGGAAGCCGATGCACCGTAGATGGTCGCACCGTTCATCATGACAAGTTCAGCGCCTGCGCCGATGTAAAGCGCAGCGTCCATGGTGGCGTCTTGAGCGACGTCACGCAAGGTCGCACTGTCCAGCGTCAGCGTGCCGTCCTGGATGTCCAGGTGGAGTCCGTAGGTGGAGGACACAGCACGGATGGATGCGGGGTTGCCCGAGGTACCGTCGTCGTTGGCCGTGATGAAACCGGAGGAACCGGCGAAGCTCCCCGTTCCGGCCGCCAAGGTGATCACCGGCGAGCTCGTTGCCGTGCTCTGCACCTTCAACGAACCGCCTTGCAGTTCAATACCGCAGCCGTCAAGCGTGAGGTCGGCGGCCACGGTGATGGAGGTGTCGTCAAAGGTGAACGTGTTGGTACCGCTGTTCCAGTTACCGGTCAGGTTGGTCCACGTGGTCACCAAAGTGTAACAGTCCAACGATGGGTCGTCAAAGACAATCGGTGCTGGTTCAAGCAACAAATCGAGGTGGTCGCCCCAGGTGAACGTGTCGTTGTACCAGTCGCTGGCCAAGGTCACGTCGGTGAAATCGTTGGGGTACGTCTCGTTCTGTCCGGCTGTACCGAAGGCACGGATGACGTGGTCTTCGTACGTGGTCGTGTCGCTGTCGGCGACGACAACCCAAACGCTGGCGTTGCCGTTGGCGTCGGTCATGTGCGAACCGACCTGGAACATTTCGTTCATGCTGCTGTCGAGCAGGGTCGTGGTTACGACATGGTCGGCCTTCCAGACAGGCACACCGCCGGACAGGCGGTAGGTGCGAACGGAAGCCAAACCGCCGTAGTAGACCATGGCCGTGGAGGCCACGTCCACAGCACAGTCACCGGTGGCGCCGCTTTGGTCGGAACAGTCGTCGCCGTTCAGTGAGACATCAACGAGAACGATGTCCGAACCGGACCGAGCCTTGCCGACTTCGGTCGTCACGCCGGCGGTGGTCGACGAAATCGTCGATTGACCCACCGTGATCCGGGAGTTGCGGGCATCGATGACGTCCGTGGTCAGCGAACCGTGGCTGAAGACGCCGCTGTCGATGGTCACGGTGTTCTTCGAGGTCGAACACGAGGCCGAGGACTTGAAGGCGTCCAAGGACGGTGCGTCCATGACCATGGTCCAGCCGCAACCCGTCACGCCAAAGGAGCCGATGTCGAAATCGTTCATCTTCAGGGTTTCCGAGGTGATGGCGTTGCCCGTCATGGTCACGTCACCGGCCGTGATGTCGGTGAACGTACCGGGGTGCATGCGAGCCATCGTGAGGTCGCCCGAGGTCACCCCGTCAAGGATGGCATCGGAGCTCGATGCACCGTTACCGGTTTGCGATGTGCCGCCGGGTCGGAAGGCGAGATCGTTGTCGCCCAGGTCCACGTCCATGAGGATCACGGATTCCATGGCGTCAATGATGGAGCCGTCGCCGTAGGCGGGGACGTCAACGTTCGACAGGTAAGCCGTGGAACCGGATTGGGCACCGGTTCGCCATGGGGTGTGCTCGATAGCGGCCTTGGTGTAGCCCGTACCGGTGTTCGTCAGCGACACGTTGGACATGTAGAGGTCCTCAAGGTCAATGCGGACGAAGTTCTGGTAGGCGTTGCTGGCCGTGATGTTCTCCATGTGGAGCAGACCGCCACCGTTGGAGTTCAGGACGCTGACCACAGCACCGTCGGAAAGACCACCGTCGGTGTTGCAGTTCGTCATCGTCCCTTCCATCAAGGTCACACGGCTGTCCTCTGGCAGGTTGAAACAGGAACCGTCAACACCGCTGATGGTGAAGTCCGTCATGGTCAACACGGTGCCCTGACCGCTGCCGTGGGTGAACACAGAGCCAACGTTCGTGAAGGTCACGTCAGACATCGTGTAGTTACCGGTGTTGCAGTTCGCCGTTGAGGAACCACAGGAGGGGCCTTGGCCGTTGTGGCGGGAACCCGACCGAATCACGGCATCGGAGGTGTTGTTGAAGTTCACGAAGCTGAACTGGTGTCGATCGTCCGTACCGCCAGCGGTGGCACAGTCGTCCGTGAAGGCGATGCCGAGCCACTCACCGTTGTTCATGCCGGTGAAGTTGATCGGGTGCGATTCGTTGCCGTTGGCGATGAACTGGGTGCATGCCCCGTCGAACGAGATACCCTTGCCTGCGGCGACTTCAATCTGGACACCGGGCTGGATGGTCAGGTCCGAGGACACGACCAGATAATCGTTGGTTGGGTTGATGCGGATCGGGCTGTCGGTGAGGTCCCAGTTGGGGTCCGCCGTGATGTCGGCCGTAACGTCCGTCCCCTTGCCTTCGTAAGGCATGATGCGGTAGTAGGTGGAACAGTCCGTGCTGCCGGAAACGAAACAGTAGTAGTTGTTGTAGTTCGACCAGAACGGAGCGATCAATCCTGGACGGGCGTAGGTGCTGCTGCTGTAGGGCAACTCAGGGTTGTGCCAAGTCCAGACACCGCGCTCGTTGTTGGTGTTTCCGTTGTCGATGAAGTACATGTAGCCTTGACGACCGATTTGGACACGGTCGTTGCTGTCGTCACCGTCGTAGGTGGTGCCGAAGTACTCGAACTCGAAACCAGCGGGGAGGTCCACGTTGGCGTTGCAGGAGTTGCGGTAGGACGAGAAGTAGTACCAACAGTAGTAGGTGTAAGGCGTACCGCCGGAGGTGCCGGACAAAGCCGTGTTGGCGTTGGCAACTTCTGTCAGGCCGAGGTCAAACGACTCGTAGCTGTGAGAGGTGCCGTCGGTCTGGATGCGGAAGTTGGTCGTTGTTGGCTGGTGACCTGGGTTGCTGTTGTAGGAAGTGGCCGACGAGTAGAGGATGCTGGCCCCGTTGGAGCGGGACTGGTCCATGTAGCCGATCGACCACGAGTTGTAGACCGTGCGGCAGTTGGAGTCGTACTTGTACTCAATCTCGTTGGTCACGTCATAGAACAAAGCCTGAACGGTGCACTCTGGACCGTAGGTGTAGTAGTACGAGCGGTCGCGCCATTCCACCACGAACACCTTGTTGGGGTCGCCACGGGTGAAGTTGAACGTCGACGACGTTTTGCTGTTGGTGCCGGTGCTTTCGGTCGACATGTCTTTGGCCGTGAAGTAGTACTCAACGGTGTCGTTGACTTCGAGGTCTTCGATGTCGGCCGTCCACGTACACTGGGCAAGTTGACAGTCGTCGGGGTCCGAAACGCCTTGAGCGTCCATCAAGGAGGACGTCCAGGAACCAGCGGTGCCGCCGTCGGGTGTCACGCGGTAGTACATGGTGGGTCCAACACCGGGCGTCTGCGTGGTGTTCAGACCAGCAGCAGGGTCGCCGACGTCCATGATGTCAACGGACACGACGCGGGTTGCCGAGTGGGAGTCACCCAACGGGCTGTGCGTGAAGTCGGGTGCGAAGGTGTCGGGCGTTGGTGCCACGTTGCCAACCTTGTAGGTCATGCTGCCCGTGGTGGCTTGGCGGCCGTAGTAGCCGGAGCCGAGGGCGAAGCCGGACCAGCGGTAGGAGGAGGTCGAACCGTAGATCATGTAGTAGGCCGGGGTGCAGCGGTCGAAAGAGGACGTGGCTCGGTAGAAGTAGTACCAGCCGTTGGTCGTCACGCACATGCGGTCAGCATTGTACACGGTGACGTTGGAGCCGGAGGAGTTGTCAATGTATGATCCGGTGGCGTTGAAGTCGTGCTTACCGAACGTACCGGTGATGTCACCGGGGATGTCGAACTTGTAAGCCTGGGTGTAACCGTACGCAACGGAGGCGTCCATGTTGGAACCGCCCGTCAACGGGGTGTCGATGCCGGTTTCGGTGTCCACACCCACGTAGCCCCACTCGTTGTTGGCGCTGTCGTAGAAGAAGATCAGGTTCATGCCGGGTCCGTGTTGGGCACCGATCTGCAGGAAGCCGTCGTTCGTGGTGCGGAGCTGCTGGTTCCCGGACGTCGAGCCGGAGTTCATGCCGTAGCTGCCGCTGGGGACGTTGCTGTTCCAGCGAACAATCCAGTTCTCGTAGAAGGTGGAGGTGCCGGTGTACCAGCACTGCTGCGAGCCGGTGCCACAGCCGGACGTGTCGAACTCAAAGAAGTACTCATCGCTGTGGGAGTAGTACGTCATCTGGCGGTCGAGGAAACCTTGCGGCGTGTAGTAGCTGCTGGCGTGAACGTCGGTGGACAACGTGGTCATCTTCTTGTGACTTGCAGGTGCGTTGTCGGGGTCGCTGATGTTGAAGTAGTAAGGCGTCGGGGTGGTTTGGGTACCCGTCAAGGCAGGCTCGTAACCCGTGTTGGGGCCAGGAGGCGTCTGCGTGGTGGGCGCCAGGTCTTGGTATTCCCAGTAGTACTGGAATTCGTCACCAATGGCCAAGTCGGGCGTGCGAGCCTTGAAGCGACAGGTGGTGTCGGTCGTGCCGCAGGTGCCGATGGACACCAACTCACCAGCATCGAAATCACCGTTGCTGCCCAGACCGTAGGTCGTGGAACTCCAGGTGCTGCCGCCGTCGGTCGAGTAGTGCAGGGTGGGTGCACCGGACGACGTGGTGTCGATGCCGGACAGGTCGGTCAACTCGATGAACAGCGTGCGGACGCCTTCAATGTAAGAGTCGAGACCCGTGTAAGCCGTGAATTCGGCAGTTGGGGCATCGGGGTCCGTACCACCGGAGTAGGTGATGCGGATGTGAGAGTTCGAGGAACCCGAAGCAGAAGCGTAGGTGTAGTAGTAGGAGCTGCTGTTGTAATGCTCACCGATACCGACGGTACCCAGGTTGGCCTGGGCATCGGTGATGTGGGAAACACCGCCGGTGGTGGCGTTGCACGCCGTGGAGGAACTGCAGAGCGTCACGGTCTTCCAGCCGGTGCCCGAGGAACTCACCGTGGCAGCCGTTGGGGAGTTGCCGATGGAGGAGATCATGGAGCGGGCGTTGGTGCCGCCGTAGTTGTACACCATCTTGCTGGCAGCGAGGCCGTTGCCGTTGCAAGCGTTTTGGGTGATGGCGTAGTTGTATCGAGCGTCCAAACCGCACTCTTCCATCACGACCACGTTGAACGTGACGGAGGAACCGTAAGCGTAGGACATGTACTTGCGCCATTCGATCTTGTCGATGGTGGCACCGCTGGGAAGGGCGTTGCTCGAGGTGAACGTGTACTTGTGCCAGGGCACGTAGTAGTAGGAACCATAGTACCGGTAGTGGTAGCGGGTGGTCCCGGTGTAACAGGCCGTTGAGTAGATGTAACAGTAACCGCCAGTGGCCGAGTTCACGTTGATGGTGGGGTCAATGGCGAGGGGGAAGACCCGGTCGTCCGAGAGGAGCCAGTCGGCGTCCACCAGCGTGAGGAGGAGGACGTTGGGTCCGTTGGCTCGCACAACGAAGGTCCCGATGTAGGGCTCTTCGGCGTTGGGCTCGACCACCATGGGCGCGGGGAGCTCAGCGAGCAGTTCGCCGGTCTCCACGTGTCGAATCTGGAGGGGGTCCTGCGTCTGAACGATCTCAGCGCCAACCAGTTGCTCCCCTGCGTAGAGGGCGTAGCCAACGGGGAGCTGAATCTGTTCGCTCAGACCGAAGTAGTTGATGTGCTCGGGGAGCACGGGTGCCTCGCGCAGGATCATGTTCTGCTTGACACCGGTGGTCTCGACGGTGTAGTCGAGGTCCACGCCGTCAGCGAGAGGGTAGCGGATCACGTTGCCGCCGACTTCAATCCCGTTGTGGGCTGGAGCGAGGTCCAGCACTTCGGGTTGGTCGTGCATTTCAACGAGACCGACCACGGTGGGGTTGATGCCCGAGAAGATCGGGTCGACCCACTGGTTGGCCTGAAGGGCGATGCCGCCAGCAGCCTCAGGGGCGAAGGTTGTCGTGAAGGAGTTCTCCGTCACGGCCCAACCTTCGGGACGAGCCTGGATGTTCAGGTTGATGTCGGACCACACACCGTCTTCCGTGGTGTAGTGAAGGGGTTCACTGGCCACGATTTGCGTGAAGGTGCCGTCCTCATTGAGGAAGGTCTTGGTCGTTTCATCTCGCATCCCTTGAAGTTCAAGCGACGGGTCGTATTCGTAATCTGCTTCGGCGAGTTTCTCGGGGAGGCTGAAGTAATCATCCTCCGTTGCGCTTGCTTCCACAAACTCAACATCAGCACTGGTGTTGTCCACGTAGCCGCTCATTGGCATGAGCACCATCAATGCGCACAACAGCAGTGCAATTCCGATCCCGCCGAAGACGGTCTTCTGTTTCTTGTTCTTGTTTCCCAACATAGGTCATTCACCCCATACGGACTGTATGCAGAGCACTCCACGCCTTACACCACTTATATGAGTTCGGGTGCAAAATGTTTGAGCGCCCATCGGATTCCTACTAAAGCGAATCGGAACTTTGTTTGAAAACTGCTCAGAAAACCCATTTTATGGTTGAATATGTTACAATGCGGCCCCAAGGTCGAACACGGTGTGTTGGGTCAACCACAACGGCGGGCCCTCCCGCAGAAGATTCATATGTGTGAAATCTGTTTTTCGACCAACGTTTCCGGTTGTTCATGATGCACCGTTGAAATCGACGTTGATACGATTCTGCGTTCGCCCACCACCTCAACAAAACGCTCAATTGCATCGTGTCCGGATCGGCCCGTATCGAAACACTCTCGATCGCTTTCGAACCACCACCAAACGACGCATCCACCGAATGTTTTCTGAGCGTTTGAACGTGGTGTGTTCGAACGGTGCGGCATGGCTCGGCAAGAACGGCTGCCGACCCAGGAGAGCATCCGAACCGTCAAGCATGTGGCTTGGTTGCATCAAAAGAGGCTTGAGCTCAGTGACACGATGCCTGTTCGTTGAGCGGGACCAGTTCAATCTGAATGAGGCAACCGATTTTGGACAATCTCCTTGAGAAAATAACAGGACATCGGTCACAGAAAGAGAATAAAGCCGGGATGGGCGCCGTAACGCCCACCCCGGTGTTGTACACCTCGATGAGGTGGTGGGGACGTTCATGGGCTGGAATCAGTAATCCCAGTCCTTGTCATCGCCGCCTTCGCCGTCACCGCGTGACAGGATGAAGGCACCGACCACGAAGGCCACGACGACCACGCCGCCGATGGCGCCCCAAGCCCAGGTGGGCACGCTGGAGGACGCTTCATCGCCGGTTTCGCCGATCGTTCCGTTGTTGTCGTCCACGTTACCGTTGTCGGCATCGCGGAAGTAGTCAATGCTGTTCATCTGTCCCTGAGCGTCCATGTTGCCAAGGGCGTCCATGGGGACGGCGGTGAAGTAGTAGGTGAACGAGCCTGCGGAGGTGGGCATGGCGATCGTCAGGGTAGTGGCGTCAGCACCCATCACGCTGTCGGGGCACTCGGTGGGCATCTCAGCAGCGGTGAAGGAATCCTCGCGCTGATAGCACACGTGCCACATGGCAACGTCAGCGGTGGAGCCATCGATGTCCCAGGTCACGACCCAGTTGTCACCGTCTTGGACGATGTTGAGGTTCGTGGCCATCACGTCACCGTCAACGGCTTTGTCGGCCACGACGGTGCCCGTACCTTCAGCGGAACAGCCTTCCTCGTTGCACACGGCCACGGCCACGTAGTACGTGGTCCCGTGGGTGGTGGAAGAGCCACCGTAGGTGTACGCACGGTCCTCATCAGCGACGGTGGTCTCGAACGGCTCAGCACAGTCTGCAGCGCCTTCACAGATGCCGACGACGATGCTGTCGGAGGAGAGGAGCGTTCCGGTGATGTCCCAGGTCACGCCGATGGCGCCCGACTTGAGGGCCGTAGCAGCGAAGCCGCTGACCGCAGCGTCGGGGATGGCGGCCTGAGCGAGTTCACCGCCCATCAGGACGATGGTCCCAGCGGGGAGCATGCCCGAGTTGGCGGGGAAGGTGAACGTGAACTCCGAAGCGGTGGGTCCGGCTTCATCGGCCGTGTCGTCCATGGGCGTCCAGAGGTTGTTGCCGCCGATGTACCACATCGAGGTGGCACCGAGCGAGTTGGGCACGGTCACGGTCAGCGACTGGGTCAACACATCAGCAGCAGAGCGGGTCGTGCTGGGGGCGTAGTCGAGAACGGCCACGGCGTCGTAGGAACCTGCAAAGTTCTCGAGCACCACACCGGTGTATTCGTCGGTGATGTCCATGTCCGCAAAGGTCGTGATGGTGAACTGGTCAATGCCACGGTACTGGAGCGGGTAGGAAATCTCGATGCCAGCATCGGTCGTGGCGGTGGCCACGGCGGCGTTCCAGACTTCGACGATCATGAATTCACTGACCACGCCGCCGTGCTCGTCCGTCACAACAACGGTGGCCGAGAGGTCGCCGACGAATTGGCTCGTGAGTGGGGTCGAACACAGCGTGCCGCCTGCGGTGGCAGGGCCACCGCAACCGACGAAGTCGCCGTGCTGGCTCGAGTACGTGAAGTTCAGACCGGTCCCGGAGGGGTCATCCACGTCAAAGGCGTTCACGCTGAATTCAAGGAGGCCTCCCATACCGACGACGAGGTCGCCTTCAGTCACCAACTCAAAGGACGTGATGATGGGGAGGTTGTTGATCACATCGGCCACCATGCGGGCGTCGTTGTTGCTGGTTCGAGAATCCGTGGCACCCGTCCATTCAACGGGCTCACCTTGTCGGCTGCTCTCGTTGTCCATGACCAAATCAAAGTCGAACTGGTATTCACCGGGTGACAATTGCACTTCGACGCACACGAATCCGGTCAATGAAGCGCCCACGCCAGCACCGAGTGGAGCGTGCATGTAGCTGACTTCCAAGCCTTCCGTGCAGTCATCCACCGTGCCGGAGTCCACTACGGCCCCGTCTTTGGTCACGGTGTACGTCATGTCCCAACCGTAGGTGATGGAGGCGTCGCTGCCTCGGTGGGTCACTTCGGCATAAAGGCGGGAAGCACCCACGTTGAGGTCACCGCCAATGCCCGATTCCACAAAGGCCGAGGGAAGCCCCGTACCGTCGGCGTTGTAGCCTTGGTAAACACCCATGCGGGAGATGGCGATGTCGTGGAAGGTCAGCTTTGAACCGCTGATGGCGTCCTCGTCCGTGGCGGGTCGGTCGTCGTTGGTGATGACCACTTCACAGAAGTGGCGGTAGGTGGTGATGTTCTCCTCACCTTCTTCTTGCGTGTTGTCGAACACTTCAACGCAAGCATCGTATTGGCCAAAGGCCGTGTAGTTCATGAGCTCGGCTTCGATGGTGAACCGGGCCTCGTCGTTGCTGCTGCTGGGCGTCACCGAGCCCGACACCGACCAAGTGTTCTCGAATTCGAGCACGTTGCGGGTGTCGTTGGTCATGTCCAACGAGTTCGTTTCGTTTTCGAACGTGCGGACCAATTGAGGAACGCCGGCTTCAATCACGCTGATCCCGCTCTGGCTGGCGAGGAGGTCGTAGTTGTTGCCGTCAATCGTGAACTGTGCGGCATCAACATCACCGGAGACAGCCACCCGGATGGCCACGTTTCGGGGGTCAAACGTGTCGGATCCGGTGGCGGTGACGGAGAGGGTGAAGAAATCCGTGCCGGTGACGGTCTTGGCATCGCCACCCTCGTAGTTGTCCCACGAAAGGTCGACCTCGATGTCGTACCAGTCGTTGACTTCAACGTACACCTGTTCAACGTTGTTGGCGATGTCGGCGTCGCTGGAGCTGTCCACCTCAATCATGATGATGTACTGGCCTTGGGTGGGCGTCCATTCGATGGGAGCGCCGTTTTGCGAGAGGGTGAGTTTACCACCGCCGAGGTAGGCACCGGCTGCGAAGGGGTGGGGCGTGGCGGTTGAGTCGAAGTCACACACGGAACCGTCGTCGCACATGGCGTCGAGGTTTTCCCACACGAGGTTGTTGCCACCGGCGTCGGTGGCGATCATGCCAACGTTGCCCTGGTCGTCCGTCAAGTGGACGGTGACGCTGTAGGTCAGGTCGTCGGCTGCTGCGTCGCCTGCATTCTGGATGTAGGCGGAGAAGGTGGTTGGCTCACCAACCTCCAAGGTGTTGCGGCATCCATTGATGTCGCAAACGGTTTCTTTCGGCGACGTGATGGCGACCACGCTTGGGTCAGCGCCCGTGCGAGCGCTGGTTTCGTGCGTGGGTGCCACAGGTTCTTCAAGTTCGGTGAAATCAACGACGGCGAGGTAACTCGTCATCATCAACACCGTCAAAATCAGTGCAGTCATATTCTTCATGTCAATACCCCCGATGGTTCGGTGACCCTTACCACGTCGTGTGTGGTATTTATACTATAGGCCCCTTGATTTATCCCGAATTCAGCCAATTCCGCACAATTTTCACTGAAAATGGCAGGCAACCCCACATTTCCCCCCGAAATGAGACAATCCGTTTGTGAAAACAGGATGGCGAGTTGCCCACGGACCCCACAACGGTGGATGTACACCGGCAACGGACTCGAAGGAACGGCCCTTGAACGTTGGTTGACGACGCGCACATTGTGCCGAACCACGCCAAGCGGCAGGAGCCATCGGCTTTGAGGCGAACCGCATCAAACCGTCCTCAACGCGGCCGACGGAGGCACACGAGCAGCACGCCGAACCGGTGTGAAGGTGGCCAACAACACCACCGCCCAGCATGCGAACAACAGACCGACCACTTCACCCCAGGGGAACAAAAACGGCGCCCCTTGTTCGGACCAGACCGCCTCGTGAAGCATGCGATGGAAGGCATACCCCGTGACCAAACCGTTAAGCAGACCGACACCGGCGAGCCAGCTGATTTCGATCAGAAAGACCCCAGCTACATGCGAGCGCTGAAAACCAAGCGCACGCAGCATCCCGACCTCACGCGTGCGCTCACTAACGTTGCGGACCGTGACCACGCCGATGCCGGCCACGCCGACCACCAACCCCAAGGCGAGGTATCCCTCAAACAACGCCAATATGGCCAACACCAACCCCTGCACCACCATGACTTCGGCCACGACGGTGTCGACCACCACACCCTCGCTGCTGAACGCCTCATCAAGCGCCGCCTCCAGCTCCAAGGTCGCTTGCCGTACCTCCGTGGTTTTGCCTTGCCCCGAAACCTCGACGTTTGCAAACGACGGCGCGATGGGACGCGCATCGTCGCTGATGCTGACGTACATGCGCGTGACCTCACCTCCGAAACGATCGACAACAGGATCTTCGGCCATCCACACCCCTGGGGAAAACAGGTACGAGGATTGCGCCAGGAAGCCACCAACCGTGACGGAACGGTTGTTTTGTGGATTGGATATGTCAATTAACAAAATTGAATCGCCAATTGAAAATTGAAGCGGTACCAAGCCCCCGCCTTCGACCGAGTTTTCCAGCCCAAACGAAGCGTCGAGGAACACCACATCCGGGAACCGTTGGATGGACATCCACGCCTCCTCCGACGTGTCGCCCAGCACCTCATCCCATGCATGCAACGGCAATCCACCGTGTCGAACGAATCCATCGTCCACGCCCCGAAGGACGTAGGGCATGCGTTCACCATCGGCGTCCTCCATCCATGCCGTCGCTCGAGCGACGCGCCCTGTGCCGTCCACTTGTTCGCTCAAGGATGGATCAATGCCCCACGAATCCGGATCATCGCTCACATCGATGGGCCGAGCGCGGCTGGAGGCAATCATCAACTCAAACTCACCTTCCGCCTCTTCGACAAACCCGGTCGAGTACGTGTCAAATTGAGCGGTGTACCCCGAGAGGACGACCACGGAAAACATCGTGATGGAAAACATCGCCATCACGACGGCCGAACGCCATGGTGCGGCCAGGGGGTGGGCCAAGGCGACGCTGCCGACCGGCCCGGTTCGGCGCATCAACCAACCTTGCTTGCTGAGCCGCTGGACCAGCAACGGAGCGAAGCTGGTCAAGACCATCACCCCAGCCACCACCTGCGTGAGCCCGAGCACGATGAAGGCGAGTTCATTGGGCTCCATGCGAGAACGAATGGGGTCGACCGGAGCGAGCACCATCGTCCACATGAGGAAGCCAAGGCCCAGCGCACCGAGGGTGGTTCGCGGGGCATACCGAACCGACCGATGAAGGGTGGTGGACCGCCTGTACCGCCAGGTCGGGAGCATCCACGTGAACACCGGCATCAAGGCCAACAACAGCAACGCTCCACTCCCGATGTACAGGGCGTACGCAGCGCTGCTGCCCAACCCCAAAACAACCAGCAGGGCCACGCCCAGAACGGCGCCCCCGAACCCCACCACTTGCAACAGCATGAGCCACCAAGGGACGGTTCGGACGAAGCGGAGCGGTGCCCCACGCAGCGCTTGAACGATGTTCAGTTGAGCGTTGAAGCCGGCTGAGGCCACCAACATGACCCAGGCGATCAGCGTGCCCCACACCCATCCAGCCACCACCGAATCCAGCGTGAAATCGAAGACAAAGCGCTGTGCGCCCACCGAGGCGAAAATGGAAGCGAACCCCGTAGCCACCAACCACGCCAAGCCGAGGCCGAGCAGGGCGCCAACCCCGCCCGCCAACAGGGCCAACAAGAGCCCTTCCTGCACGAACAAGGCCCGTGCTTCACTCCGTTGCAAACCAATGGCTCGGACCACCGCCGTTTCCTTTCGACGAACGTCCGCCAGGAGCATGATGATGGTCAGCGAGAGCAGCACACCCGCAGCGATGGTGAAGGAGCCAAACACCAGGAACATGGCTGAAAGCACGCCCGAGGAGGCTTCGGCCTGAAGGGCAGCGTCCCGTTTGACGGCGGTCAAGGAAAGGGACATGTCGTCCGCACCGCTCAGGTCATCGAACCAAGCGGACCATTGCGCCAGTGCATCTTCGGGTGACACCACCGATGCGTTGCTCAACCGGAGGACGATGAGCGACCGTTCATCGGAATCCGCCAACGCCAGTTGTTCTGCATCGTCCAAAGCGACGACGCCCAGCACAAGCCCTTCGAGTTCGCTCAGCGCCTCAAAACCGGGCAATGTGGCGTAGGTGCCGGCCGCATGGAGCGGCGAGGAGGCATCGTCGCCGTAGGCGTACGGGATCAAACCGGTGAAGCGGAGGGCATCCTCGGTGGACAGGTTGAGCGAATCCAGCCTCGGCGAGAGGCGCACGTCACCGGTCGTGATGTTGCCGGATGTTTCGTTCGTGCCGAAGGCCAGCAACATCTGTGGGAAGGTGCCAAACCCTGGGGCATCGGATTGCAACGGCAACCGCAAACCCACCGTCGTGTTCGTGGAATTCAGAACCGCAAGACCCCCATCCACGGTGCACCAACGTTCACCCGTCGCGGCCATCACACCCACCGCACCGTTGCAGGGTGCAGGAAGCGACATCGGGGGTTCAGAACTGCGAGGGTCGTCCGTGGCGCTCGCAAGCGCACCGGTTGGGGTGAGGTCCAGTGTGTACCACTGCGTTCCAAACAAACCCTCGACCCCCAACATCACATCTGCACCGCTCGTGAGGAGTTCGACACTGAGCACGGTGGACGGCAGGTCAACGGCTAGCTCATGGACAGACCGTTTTGTCAAGTTGGGCTCGAGGACCTCGACCGTCCAGTCGTCATCGTCGGCGACGACGACCACCCATCCGTCCGTGTGCCAAGCCGCAGCTTGATGGAAGGATGCATCAACGACGGCGGCTGCCTCCTCCTCAAGGCGATGTGTGTCGGCGAGGACCAAGCCATCGGCGTGGACCGCCAAGGCCCGTTCACCGCTGGCATCCAACGCCACGTCCAACAAGCGTCCACCCGTTGGAACCTGCCACGCCCATGTGGATGCGTTGTTCAACACCTCCACCCCGAAGCCTCCGGGGCCAACATGCCACACGGAGGTGTTGGTCGCGTGGAGTTCCGTCACCGATCCGTCCGCCAACGTCAGCAGCGGTTGGCCGTTGACCGTGACCTCCACCAACGGAACTTGAAGCACTTCAACAGCGAGGCCCCCTGGTGCCAGTGCCGACATGTTGCCACGAAGCGCCCGAACATCATCGGCGGCGATGCGCCCCAATCCTTGAGCGCTCGTCACGGTGATGGACGAAGAAGGGCGGTCGAGCGTGAGGTTGAGCCCAGCATCAACGGCGCTGACCGAGCGGTTCACTTCATCGAGCATGTCGGCCATGACCTCGTCGTACCGCTCTTCACTCAACCCGCCGTCAAGAGCAAAGGACAACCGATTGATGCCGGTGTCCTCACCAAGCAAACCATGCGCGCTGGCCAAGTCGCTGAACATGGCCGGCGAACGGGTGCCGCCAAGGGCCCCTTGGCCGGTCGTCGCCACCACGGCGGTCACTTCAACGGTCACGGTGTCCCGCACCCGCTCACCGCTTTCGCTCGTTCGGTGGTACCCCATTCGCAAGGTGTCACCCACGTCAGCACCCAGTGAGTCGCTGGCAACGGTGTTCAGGGCGACTTGAAGCACGGACGCACCGTCGTTGGCGCGGCGGAGGTCATCGAAACGGTAGGCGCCGTCGCCAAGCGACGACCACGGGCCCGCAGCATCGATGGAAGCGTTGCGAGCAAACCAAGCCACGGTGGGTTCGCCGGGCCCTTCAACCGGCGTGAGGCTCACGGTGTCCACCCAGCCGTGTTGACGTCCAACCACCTGCTCGGAGAGGTCGGGATGGGTTTGGATGCCGTTCCAAATCCGGTCCGCCATCGCCTCGCTGTATGCAACCCGCAATCCCGTCCGTTGATCAAAACCACTCAGGACGACGTCCGTAGCGCCCCAGGTGGCCTCCACCTCTTGCTCGACGGTGGCATCCAGGGCATCGCCCACCACCATGGAGGAGGTGATGATGGACGAAGCGACGACAAGCCCTGCCACAAGCAAGGCCGCTTGGCGAGGGCGACGAAGCACGTGCTCCTTCGCCAACCGCCACACCACCAAACGCTGGGGCAAGAGCATCGGCTGCAAGTATGTGTAGGACACAACCGCCATCAGCACGCCACCCGCCCACGCATGCAGCGGGCTGATCGTCAACATCGACAACAGCGCCCACACGATCACGCCGTCCACGGCCGGACCGAGCACCAGCACCAGCGACCGCCAACCTCGGGCCTGACGCCACAGGCCCGACACGGCCATGCCGATGGCACTCGCCACCGCCAGAACCAAGCCGAGCACAAGGGCGCTCACGAACAGGATCATTCCTCCTCGCGTGAAGGGGCGGTGTCGTTCACGACGGCCCCGTCGTGCATGGTCACCACGCGCTGGCACTGTTCAGCGATGAGAGGGTCGTGGGTGACGATGAGGAAGGCGGTTCGCTGATGGTCGTTGAGCGACTTCAACAAACGCATCACGGCCTTGGACGTGGTTGAATCGAGGTTCCCTGTGGGTTCGTCGCACAGGATCACCGCCGGTTGGTGAACGATGGCCCTCGCCACCGCCACTCGCTGCTGCTGACCACCGGACAGTTCAGCCGGACGATGCTCGGCGCGGTCGGAGAGCCCCACGCGATCGAGGGCTTCCATCGCACGTTGTTTGGCCTCGCCGGGGTCCACGCCGCCCAACAACAGCGGCAATTCGACGTTTTCACGAGCGGACAACACCGGCAGGAGGTTGAAGTCTTGGAAAATGAACCCGAAGTGCTCGGCCCTGAGTGCGGTGCGTTGCCGGTCCGTCACCCCGAACAACGGATGGCCCTGCACATGCACCGAACCGGCCGAAGGCTCATCGATGCCGGAAAGCATGTTCAACAACGTGGTTTTCCCGCATCCAGAAGCACCCATGATGGCGACCATGTCGCCTTCCTCGAGGGAGAGCGAAACGCCCCTCACCGCTTCAACGGTCCCCTCACCGGTGGGGTAAACCTTCCAGAGGCCGTTGGCCAGCAACGTTGGACCCATGAAGCCGGACAGAGAAGTGCGTTGATAAATCCCTGCACCGTGAGGAAACCATGGACAAGGACCACGCATTGACCGTCAAGGTGCTGGCGTTTGGACCGCTGGCGGCCACACTGGGCGGCCGCTCGTCCGACCACCGCTTGCCCGCTGGAAGCACCGTGGAAGCGCTGGTGAATCGGCTCGACCTTTCGGCTTGGCTCGACATGGGACTCAGCGTGGCCGTGAACGGCACCCGTTGCTCACCCGACCGCCTCCTGATGGACGGCGATGAGGTGGCCTTGCTCCCCCCTGTCAGCGGAGGATGATGGGCGGTTGGCGCCACCAACACATGAAAGCCTTCAACAACGGGTGGGCCCACCAAGCACCGGGGACGACGCATGGTTGGAGGACTCGGGCCGCTTGAATTGACCATCCTGTTGGGGCTGTTTTTCATTCTGTTCGGCGCCAACCGACTTCCCGAACTCGCCAATGCCTTGGGTCGCTCCAAAGGTGAGTTCCAGAAGGGGTTGAACGAAACCACCCGCATGGCGACGGCGGCATCGACCGTGGCCGATCTTGAAGCCGGTGGCAAAACGCCCGATCAGGTGCTCATTGACCGAGCCAAGGCGGTGGGGCTCGACCCCACCGGCGTGGACATTGCTGAACTCGAAAAGAAGGTTGAGGCGCTGGAAGCGCTCAACAGCGAGGAGTGACCCATCAACGACGCGAGCGTTTCAGCGCCAGCGGTGAACCGCACGTTCGGCATTCACCGACCGGGTCGCGTTTGGACCGGTGTGCGTCTTTTGGCACCGATGATGTCGCTCCGCAGCCCGTGCAGCGCAAGGTCCACGACCACACGTTGGTTCGTTTCTTGACCCCTGCTGCTTCCACCGTCCCGTCAACCGAGGCAAAGGCGTTTCGAAGTCGGAAATCATCGGTCACGAGCACCGCATCAAGTCCCAAGGCCAACGCCAGCACATCGAGGTCAACGTCGGACAAGCGAGGCAAATCCCCCGATGCTGCGGCCACGCTGCGCGCCTCTGCGATCCATGCCGTAGGCACATCCTGCCACGTCAGGTCGACCGTCTCCGCCAACATCGCTCGTGAGGCGTCGACCCGTTCAAGTTCGGCGCGTTGGGATGCCGCGCACACACCACCGGCCAGTTTTTCGGGAGGCCACATCAGCAACGCTGCCGTGTCCAACACCCGGGCCATGGGCCAAGCAGGCAGGGTCAACAAAAGAACGCACCGACGACCCTCACCTTCTTGATAGCCGTCGCGTTCGTCGGGGCATGGCGTGGAAGGAGGCCGTTTTGGACGCCTTCGGTGTCTTCGGGCCCATGAGCCTGTTCGTGCTTTCGTTCACCGAAGCCATCGTTCAACCCGTGCCGCCCGACCTGCTGTACATTCCCATGCTCGCCGATGCCATGGGCGACACCCCACAGGTGGTGCTCCTGTGGGCCGTCGTCACCATCGCTTCGGTCTTGGGCGCTGTCGTCGGTTACTGGCTTGGGCAGCATTGGGGCAGCGCGTTGATGAAGCGGTTCGGCCAAGAACGCCACCTCGAGAAACTCGGCGTGCTGACCGAGCGCTACGGCACCTGGGGGATTTTCATCGCCGCCT
>Ga0255777_10000916_pt1 | contig 28271 bp, 29 predicted proteins | sample 101ome_15_FD_179975 | JGI IMG/M metagenome (GOLD analysis project Ga0255777, IMG submission 179975) | Coastal salt marsh microbial communities from the Groves Creek Marsh, Skidaway Island, Georgia - 101402AT metaG (version 2) | ecosystem: Environmental > Aquatic > Marine > Intertidal zone >... | reverse complement strand
CAGAACCACGTCTCCGTTACGCATGTGCCGATCCACGATGTCGCCGTAGTGCAGCTTCGGGTTGTCCATGTTCCGGAGTCGAATCGTGCGGTAACCAGACTCGCCGTTGTTGGTGCGAATGTACTTGGCGCCCGGGTACACGTCCGCTCCGTTACGAACCAGTTGTTTCATCTCGTCGATGTTGTACGCGTTCACGATCTCCGGGAAGGTCAGATTCATGGCCATCTTCACCGGCACGCCCAGCTCGTCGATCGCGATGTTGGGATCGGGGGTGATCACGCTACGCGCGGAGAAGTCCACACGCTTGCCCATCAGATTGCCTCGAATGCGCCCCTCCTTCGACTTGAGTCGCTCGGTCAACGAACGCAACGGACGACCGGTGCGTTGCTTCGCGGGCGGAATCCCCGGAATCTGATTGTCCACGAAGGTGGCCACGTGGAACTGCAGCAGAATCGACCAGTAATCGATTTGTTCCGGGTTGACATTGCCGTTTTCGATCTTGCCCCGAAGCGTCGTGTTGGTCTTGATGATATCGCACAGCTTGTGCGTCAGATCGTCCTCGCAACGTTGGCCGGTGTCGTTGCGCACCGACGGACGGACGGACGGCGGTGGCACCGGAAACACCGAGCAGATCAGATTCTCCGGACGATTGATCTCCTTCGGGAATCCCAAGATCTCCGCGTCCTCGTCGGTGATTCGCTTGAGGATGATCATGACGTCCTCCGGGGTGAACACCTGCTTCAACATCTCGTGGTCCTCTTTCCATTCCATAATGATTTTGCCTATGTTCTCCTTGGCGAGACGACTCGGAATCTTGGCGCCGCACCCGTGCGGGTTGTCCGACCCGCATCGCTTGATCTTCGAGCAGCACTTGTAGATGTGATCGAAGCGCTTTTGTCGAGAGAATCGCTTGCTCATCATACGAACGATCATGGGATTCTCCGGATCGATCAGCAACCGAGAGCATCGAAAGCACACGCACTTCAGCACCTTTCGCACCATGTCGAAAAATTGGATGTAGAACACCGGACGAGCGAGCTTGATGTGTCCGAAATGGCCCGGACAGAAGGTGTTCTTTTGCTGACATGTTTTGCATATTTTGTCGTTTTCGATCACGCCCATGCGCGCATCGAAAAGACCGCCGATGATCGGCTCGTTTCCAGCGTAGGTGTCCGTAGAGACGATCTCGCAAACCGACTTGTTCACGATCTCATCCGGACCCATCACTGAAAATTGGACCGCTTTAATCGTTTCGACGTCATTGGTGAAGGATAACTCTTTATAAATGGACATCGATCTCTGTGGTTTACCATATTCACATATTTTTAAATTCGTACATATCAATTTTTTTTGATATTCGATTGGATGAGTAGTTGGAACACACAAAAAAGCATATAAAGCGCAGTCATCTTACCTTACTCGTGAACATTTACACGGTATGGTGTTGACTAGAGCGCAAATGCGTAAAAAACGTAACTCTTCAGACGACACTTCGAGCGAGTCGAGTGAATGCACGCGATCGTCTACGTCGTCTTCCTCGGACAGCGATACGGAGAACCATTCAGAGGAGGAAGGGGAGGAGATTTATGATGACCAAAACATTTTGGAACCGTCCGAGGAGCATGGTGTGCAGCTACCCCCTTTCGTTATCCTCTCCGGCGGCATGGGCGGCATGGGCGGCATGGGCGGCTCGATCTCTCGCAAACGTCCTCGTAAAAACTCCTTCGAGGAGCTGTTGTCGAACGACGAAATGGAGTACTACAAAACACTGAACGCGCGCGACAAGCGTTTCTTCGACGACGCGCACCATTCCTTGGTGTCGAGGGTTCCCTTGGCGGAGCCTCCGCGATTCCGATTGATGCGCGCGCAACTCGACGAGCGAACGATGAAGGTCGCGATGAAGAAACTGAACACGCTGTCGTCCATGGCGGACGGTCACCACGACGGCGAGTACCACAAGCTGACCAATTGGATCCAAAAGCTGTGCGATGTTCCGTTTGGCCGCTACATACCGATGCCGGTGCACCGCAACAGCCCTCGAGAAGACATCAACAGTTTCCTGATCAACACCAAACGATGCTTGGACGACAACGTCTACGGGCACGCCGAAGCGAAAGACAACATCGTTCGAATCGTCGCGCAATGGATCTCCAATCCCCTTTCCAAGGGGAACGTGATCGGCATCCACGGAAGCCCCGGCGTGGGGAAAACCACTCTGATTAAAGAAGGGGTGTGCAAGGCGATCGGGCTTCCCTTCGCGTTCATGCCGCTGGGAGGAGCCCACGACTCGTCGTACCTCGACGGTCACTCCTACACGTACGAGGGATCCACGTGTGGGAAAATCGTGGACGTCCTGATGCACGCGGGATGCATGAACCCGGTGCTATACTTCGACGAGTTGGACAAGGTGAGCGAGACCGTTCGCGGGAAGGAAATCATCAACGTGCTCATTCACCTCACGGACCCTAGTCAGAACGATCAGTTTTCGGACAAATACTTCAACGACATTCGGTTCGATCTGTCCAAATGTCTCATCGTGTTCACGTACAACAATCCGCACTACATCGATCCGATCCTCAAGGATCGAATGATCACGATTCACACGAAGGACTACACCAAGTCGGACAAAGTGCACATCGTGTATCAGCATCTGTTGCCGTCGGTGTTGGAACAGTTCGGAATGGATCGGACGTCGGTCGAATTGAGCGAGGAGGTGTTGTATCACATCATCGAACGTATCTCGCCGGAGGCCGGTGTGCGCAATCTGAAACGCGCGTTGGAATGCATCGTCTCCAATCTTAATTTGGAACGTTTGACGAAGACGGAAGCGACGCAGAGCGTTCAAATCATCACTACGAAATTGGTGGACAAATACGTGCCCAGCTCTACGGAGAGAGTGAATCCGTCAGCGAGCCACATTTACTTGTAGCGCTCGAGACGTACGGTGCGATCTCGTCGTCACCGACGCTGTTGAAGCCTCGGGTTCCGTAAACACGACGAGTGTCCGGAGAGACGCACATGCAACCGCGCTCGTTGGAGTACGTCGAGGGACAGCAGTGAAGAGAGAACTCGCAGTGCTTCATGATCTCCATGCTCTCGTTGCGATACATGTCGTCCTCCTCGAACTTCTCGATGCGAGCGCTCGACCTACGCGCGCACAGACTGATGGTCATCCCAATAATCGCCCAAACAAGCATGATACTCCACACTCGCGACATGACACAACGCTTTTAATATAATGAATACACTAAATGTATCGTTGGATTGTCTTGTTCGTTTGTATCGTATGCATGCTCGCGAGTCTCCGATGTCGGCGACCTACGATTCGAGAGGGATTCTTGAACGCGGACGACAAAATCGCGAGTGCCTCTTTGGAGGAGCACGGGTACGCCATCGTCCCTAGCTTCCTCGACGAAAAAACGACCGACACCTTGCGCGATCTCATCTTCGACACGATGGAGAACGAGGAGCTCACGCTGGGCGACATCGACACCACGAACGATCGGCGGTACGACGTGCTCCTTCCGGTGACGGCGGACACTCGGAAGGTGATGCGAACGGTGTACAAGCGACTGCGCGGGCTGTTCGACGCTTACGACACGAATCCGTGGCTCGCGGAGCACTCGTGCTTTCTGAATTTTCCGTACTCGGATCCTCAACGTTGGCATCGAGACATAGAGGAGCCCATCGGTCGAATGATCACTGTGGGAGTCGCTTTGGAGGACATCACGGAAGAGATGGGGCCGCTGGAGGTGCTCCCCGGTTCTCACAAGAATCCGCGCGACATGCGACAACGCACATGCATCGAGGAGATGAAGGATCTGTGCGGATACTTCAACGACGTCGCGAAAGACCGAGTGCCGTGTTTGTGTTCGCGGGGGTCGTTGAACAAATAGGACAATACCCTCGTGCATCGCAGCGCCGCGAACAAGAGCGATCGACTGCGCTCCATCTTCTACTTCACCCTTCTGTGCGGATCCGACAAAATCCCGAAGGGATCCACTCAGTCGATACTTCCCGAGTTCAAAAACATACGAATCTCGGACATTATGGGTAAAACGTAAATCAATGCATTAATTTTAATGAAAAGTTATCATTGTATGATCACTATTGTAAGATGAATCCGTATCTGTATGCCTCCTTTGCATCGTCCGTGGCCGCGTATCCTTTCGATTTGATCAAAAACCACCGCCAACTCAATCAGCATCGAACCCCAAAAACGTGGCCGATCCACACGCGAGCCCTACTGTCCAGTATGATGAGGAATTCGGTATTCGTCACCACAAAACTGTGGACGTACGATCAGTTGGAGAGGCTTTCGCCCTCTACGAGTTTCGCGAACAAGGTTCTGTACGGAGTCGTTGCGGGAGTGTCCGGAGCGACCGTCGGGAATCCGTTCGATCTGGTGATGGTGCGTATGCAAACGATGTCGAATCCCACCACCTTGGCTAACGTGTGCAAAGAGATTTACCAAAAGGACGGCGTCTTCGGGTTTTGGAACGGATGCGAGCATATGATGAAACGTGCGGCGATCGTGACCGCCTGTCAGCTTCCGGTGTATCATCAAACCGCTCAAATTCTCGAGCCGTACGAGATGCCGCCTCACGGGTTGGTGCTCGTCTCCGCCACAACCGCCGCGATGGTGACCGCGATCGTATCCAATCCCTCGGACGTGTGTAAGACACGCCGGATGCGCAATCAATTCCCCAACACCATTTGGAGCGTGGCGAAGCAAGAAGGGCTGCGGGGACTCTCCGCGGGGCTACCTTTCAGTATCATGCGACAAGTGCCGGTCAACATCACTCGCTTGATGGTGTTGGAGCTTTGCAAAAAAGATTGACAAGTAAAAAAAAAATATGGACGATGCGATTCGACAGTCGTGCACAGTTACCATCCGCAGTAACGATGTCTACGCCCTCTTGAAGCTGATCGTCGCGTGAGGCTTACGACCGAAGATCTTACCGATGTGTGCGGATCGCTCGTTGAACTCGTCAACGATGGGGCGAATGTGGGCATACAGACCGTCAACCCCGTCCTTCTTGAGGATCGGTTTGGACGATAACACCGCCTCTCGAATTTGCCCGATACGCTGAGTAGCTTCGACAATCATCGAGGTATGGCTCGTATCGGTCTGCAGTTTCTTGACTCTCGTTTTCAGCTCTTGCTCGCACGAAGGATCCTTGCTCTCCATGTACTTCGCTCTCATAATCAGCGCCTTGCGATTATGCGCGGTCTCGTTGTGAAGCTCGGAGGTCCTCCTGACCTCCGTCTCGATGTGGCGGATTTCCCGCAAAAAGTATATGACCGTGTTCCGATCGGCTGCGGGCAGATCCTGCATCTCTTGGGAATCCATGAAGAGCCTTTCCGGATCGAAAGTGGTCGAGGAATCGACGCGATTGTTTCTGATCCAATCGTAGTAATGAGGATTCGAGTTGCCCCTGTAGTGGATGTTTCCCGTCCGCCAACAGAACGCCGTCGAGCAGCTGGTGCAGAACATGTCGTTGCACCCGTTGATTTTGTGGATGGATACGTTGCACTTGGGGCACGGCTTGCAAGACTCGCGCACAAGTCGAATGGTGGCGAGCACGTCTTCGTCGCACTCGTGATTGTCCGTCTTCTCCTCGAGGCAGCTTTTGCAATGCTTCGTGGAGCACACGCAGCACACACCGGAGCTCGAGTCGATGAACCCGCGACAATCGCTCTTCGTGCAACTTCCGAGCACACTCTTGCGTTTCTCGCTGGACTCGGGATCGTTTTGTAGGCCGAAACTAGCCATACGATCATTCAGTGGATCAAGCTTTGACTTCAGTTTCCTCTCCCTCTCTTGATACTTCCAGATCTTCTTACGATTTTCATTGAATTTCTCGACGAGATTCTTATGCTTGGCACGCATCTCGACGAACGGTGCGGTACTCGGAAGCATCGCCTTTTGGCGGCGCACCTCTACGTCGGCGGCGTGCGCGATCATACGCTTGCAGACGGTCTGCGGCATCATATGGTAGAGCTGCTCGCGACTCCAAACTTGGTTGCAACTCATGCAACGAGGCTCGTTGTCGCTGCCTTCCACATACCGAACCACGCACGTACGACACGCCGAGAAACCGCACTCGCAATCGAATTTGTTGCGATTGCAAGTGATCGGCTCCACGCAAATCTCGCAAGTATTGGTGCAGGCCATCGCGATGTGTAGGGTAGTGCCTTCAGAGCGGTGTTGGTGTGTTTTTTTCTCAATTTTTTTTTCAATATATAGTACGATTAAAGAAATTTTGCATGGTTTAGAAAAAAAAACCGATCCCGGGGTGTGCGGTCAAAACTCACTGTATAAAAATGAGTTACATCACCCACGGTCTGGAAAATTCGTTCCATGATAAGTTAGCGTGTTTCGATTTGGAACACACTTTGATCGAACCACTCCACAACGCCTCGGAGGATTTCGATTTGAAATTCAAAGCCGACGTGATACCGACGTTGCGTTTGCTTCGTAACAACGATTGGTCGATCGTCGTGTTTACCAACGCGAAAACTAGGGACGCGCTCGATACGAAGCAGTGGGCAAATGTGTGTCAATCCATCGAAGCCACGCTTGGTTTTCCAATCACGATATTAATCTCCCTACAGGACGACGCGTGTCGCAAACCGCTCACGGGGCTTTGGGAGGTGTTCGAGTTGTTCTACGACACATGCACCGAAGTGTTCTACTGCGGCGAACCCTTCGTCAACCACAACATCTACTTCGCTCGAAACGTAGGAATACCCTTCGTCCCGTGCGACAAAGTGTTTCGAAACAAAAAGATCTCTCACGCATCTAATACGCTTCGTCTCGAGAGGATGCGTCTGTGAGCCCGATTCACAGCTTGTTGTTCGCCCACATCCCTGTGCAAAAGTGCATCCCGTAATTCGTTTTTTCGTGTTGTAACTTCTTGATCATACTAGGCTTCGTATTCGTGGGAGGATGAAACATGTATCTAGGTGGGACATATATTTCGGAGGATCGTTGGGGATTCTCTTCCAACCAAAGTTTGGTCATTTCGTACAAAAAAACCGGGCCTGTTCCGTTCACAACATCCTGATTTGTACGGTACTTCTCTCGTTTGTTTGTGAACAGCGTGTCGATCACCATCTTCCAAAACGGATGGTTGGGTTCCGAAGCGAAGATGCTGTTCCCGATGCAAGTGTATTTGGTCGGGTTCTTGCACTCCTCTCGATTGGAGGGAAGGACAATCTTCGCATCCGACTCCAACATGTCGAACGGCTTGAACATCATGTAATCCAAATCTACATACAGTCCACCGTATTGATACATCAAAAAGTATCGAAACATGTCGATTCTCATGATCATTCGCGGTAACGCCATAAACGCTTCGTAATACAAGGGAAAGTTTGTTTTGATCTCATCGAACATATCCTCGTCGGTCCAAAATTTGTACTCAAAATCGGGATGGAGCTCCAAAATGGTGGATTGACAAGTCGCATACACTTCCGGCAAGGGGGACGTAACTTTGTAGGTTTGATGAATGATTTTTGGAATCATTGTATATCTAATTATGAAGCTATCTATTATCACATCTAGTTTGTCCGCGAGTGAGAAGCTTCTTACGCGACTCTTCAAGTTTTGTTGGCGACTTTTCGCAACGTTTTGGATATACGAGCGCCGACTTTCGATCCGTGATCGTCTGCGATTTGATTTAGATCTTTGGCGGTGTGCAGTGGGCGTTTGCATCCCTTCGTCAGTTGTTCGAGTTCCGCGATGAGTTCGGACGGAGAGAATCGCAGTCTCGGGTTTCCATGCAAACACCCTCGTAGGATCTTGGTAAATTTGTCACGGACGGTTTCAGTTAGCGTGATTGGATTCAACGTTAAACCTAACAGAAAGGTAACCCCGAAGGAGTAAATGTCCACTTTGTTGACGTATCGATCGAACAACAGCTTCATAGATATGGTCTCCGATTGAAGTTCCTCCGTGTAGGCATTGATTTGATCTTCGAGCGTGTTCACGTCCAAATCGATCATATGAAGACGATCTACAAGAAACGAATGGGTGTTCCTCGACCATGCTTTCTTCGCCATCAATTTGAATTCCGGCGGATGGAAGCAGTATGGTTGCGTCCATAGATAGCTGCACTCCGGTCCGTACACATACTTCAACGGAGCGCTCAGTCCGAAATCTATCATTCGAAACGATCCGTCTTCTCCCACGATGATGTTGTCCGGCTTCAAGTCCAAGTGACACAATCCACCATTCGACAGCATATGCAGACCCTCCGCGATATACAACGCACCATGCAACAGCACATCCTCGGACATCCCTTCCTTGAAACACGTATTCAACGAAGTTCCCTTGTGCGCATACACAAGCTGCTTGAACGTTTTGTTTTGGCGATTCTCGTTGTACGAGCGACAACGCTTCATGTCCTCAATTTGCTCGAGGGTCTCTGCGTCCAAATCGCATGCCTCGGTCATCAAATTGGTGTATTTTCCGGTCGGGTCGATGATCGCGACTTTTTTCATGATGAGGTACTCGTCGTTCGCTTCCTCCGGATCCGGGATAAATTTTCCCACACGTCCGGTCAAAATGGTACCGTTCTTGCACGGTATCGGTGGTTCGAACACGCAACCGTACCTTCCTTGACCCAACAGTTTGTGTGTAAGCGTCATCATGTGATGCATGCGCAACTACGCCCTAACTTAGCAAATACAAAAAATAAATTTTTTTTAGACGGTCGAAAAGCGTTTCGCATTCGAATTCGCGTACATCCTCTTTTTGGAAGCGTTTCGCGTGTTGGAGTTGGGAGAATTCGAGTTGGAAGCGTACGAGTTGGGAGAATTCGAGTTGGAAGAGTTCGAAACGTTTTTGGCGTTGGACAATTGCATCCAAGGCTTTCGGCGATTCGGCGCGGTTTGAGGACGTATGGGTGTCATCATGTTCGAGATCGAAGCACGCGGTGGGAACTTGCGGTCAATCAGTTTGCACGCGCTCGTTAGAGCGTCCACGAGTTCCGCGGGATCATAACGATACATAGGATCAGCATGGATGCACCGCATGATAATGTTCACACACTTATGCGAAAAGGGAGAGTTACTCTCGGAAACATCGCTCTCCAAGTATAGTTGTAACATGGCAATTCCGAAACCGTACACGTCGACTCGATCGATATATTTGTTCATTTCCGATTCGAGCACATGCAATTGATTAGTCTTGGGTAGACCGTTCCTCAACAATCGTTTGAACACGTTTTGAATCTCTTTCTGAAATTGATCGATCGTCCATCCCATTAGTTCGAATTTGCGCTTCAAATAGCTCATACTTTTTTTCATATTTTGCATTGCTTTTTTCGTCAAATACGTGGATAACGTATCAACATCCCACGATTTCACCACATCCCAACTGTGTTCTTCCAACCAATCGTGATCTTCGTCTTCTTCTAACCACATCGCCTGAACCATCGCAATGTAGATCTTGAAATCGGGAGGAAACAAAAAATAATCCTCATCGAGGTAGTAGTTGTCTTCGGAGTAGAACTCTTTGAATTTTCTCGAGATACCGAAATCGATCATAAGCAGCTTCTTGGTGTCCATGCGAATGATATTCTCCTGTTTGAGGTCCATATGGACGAGTTTGTTATGAGCTAACATCGCGAGCCCTTTTGCTAAATGAACGAGTCCTGGAAAGTTGTCTTTGGTGAACATGTCGTCGTTGAACGCATCTAGCGAGACTCCTTTGTGCGGATAAACGATCTGACGATGCGTGGTGTTTTTGATATGAGGACATTTCGTATCGGGATTCATTTCAATGATTTTGGATCTCGCGACATCACACGTTCCCAACGGCGTGTTCGTGTACACGCTTTTTGGATCCGCATTTCTAACCATTTTCGACACTCGAACCTCCTCCGATGTGGAGTAGTTGTCTTTCATCACTTTACCGACAGTTCCGTCTGTAAAAACCTCCTTGGATTCGCAAGGAATTACGGGACTGAACGCGCATCCGAACGTTCCCTGACCTAACAATTCACCCCCTTTCTTCAAAGATCGTTTGACCATTTATTTACTAAATTGTTTTTTTCATTTACAAAATCATTACGATACGAAAAAAATGCTCATAGGAATGCGTTCATGATTCGCTGTCGTATGGTAAGACTTGGTTGCAATTACATGACGCGATTCCTTTGATGATCGCTCCGGTGCCACCCAAACAGCAATACGCCAAACCAAACGCGGCGGGCACGAAACACAGATCGAAGAGAACCATGATGGCGGATAGTTCGAATCATTCGCATGCAACAAGCGACCGTCGAATTTTTTTTTAGTACTTTCGAGAGTGCTTATGGTTTAAGGTTTATTTAGGGTACTCTCTCGTACTTCTTCGTACCCCCCTCGAAAATAATATTCGTGTCGCTTTCCACGAGCACCCCTGTCGGCGTTGTATCAATGGGGATAACAGCTCAACTGAAGGAGTGTGATTTGGAGTTGTTATGTTATAATTCATTAAAAAATGAGGACGAAAAGCGATTTGCGTTGCGAATTATGACCAACTGTTCTAGATTGAAACCGGAATCATTTGAGATGCTTTGTGGGAGGACTATGAAAAGAAAGGTGTACGTTGAAAAGACTTGTAGATTAGGGCTAGAGCTAACTTTGCGACTGTACAAACCTCATGGGTCAATAACAATATACATAAGAAAAAAACGAACAAGTAGCCTAGCGCTTTTACTCGCGGATAATGATTTCAACGTCATTGATACATGGACAAATACACACAGTAAAGACAATGATATGCACGTGGAAAACTGGAAAAAATGCTTGATTTATGAATTCGATGATTCAGTGGTGAACTACATCAAAGCGGGGATATCTAATAAAAATAGAGACTTGAAGAGATTGATAAAAGACAATTTGACAAATCCTAACTTTCATGTAAATATACGAACGGATAGTTTTACATGTATAGCCTAAATCATTTACACGATACGAAAAAAAATGCAGACTACAAACAGCAATACGCTAAAGCCAAACGCGGTGGGCACGAAACATCGAAGATATTGTTTTGGATAATGCATGATAGCATTATCGTTCTTTTTGTCTCAGGTACTCGCCATATTTCATCCATATGTCGTCGCTACCCTCGGCTTTTCCTACGAGAATCTCGATGACATCTCGACAGGTAAAAGTCTTACCGTTTCTATTGGTAGGATTGTGCATGTATTTGATCATCGCATTCAAATCTTTGAACGTCTTTGTAGGTTTAATTTTTCCTCTCGTACCCTCTCGTACCCATCGAAAATAAAATCCTTTTTGTGTGGGATTTTATTTTTTTTTGTCGATAGTGCATGGTGACTTTACGATTCGACCAATCGTACCGCCAGACCACGTTTGTTTCCGGTTGTCGACAACCCTTTCTCTTTGCACATCTCGCGGAGCTGCACCAATTTATACTTGCGCATCATCTCGTCGACCTTCACGGTAGAGTCCGTCTTGTACGCGTCCAATTCCGGATCGTTTTCCGCGAATCTCGGGGTCAAAAGCCTCTGAGCCATCACACCTTTGGTGCCGTTCGCCTTGACACCCTTCTCCACACACATCGCGCGAAGCTGTTCGGTGGTGTGAGACTTGATGAAGTTGTAATACGTCTCCATCAGGCGCTTGCCCTCCTGCTCCGAGAGCAACAGTCCGAACATACGATGCACCATCGTGTGCAGCTTACGCTCCTTGAGCTCTCCGTAGGTCATCTCCTTGGAAGCCATCTTTTCAGACAAAGCGACGAGAAGCGATATAGGGTTGTGTGCTGTGCGTTTTGGAGAAAAAAATCATCAATTTTTTTTCGTGGACTCAATTCGTTACAGCAAGCTCTCCAATTGCGAACGCGGCATGATTTCGATCCCTTTTTTGCGGGCGTCGTTCAGTTTTTTCTCACCGATACGTCCGTTGTCCGCGTGTACTAAGGTGGTGGTCGACGCGACCACGGTGGAGGCCACCTTGCCACCGAGCGCTTCGATGCGGTCAGCGAGTTCTTTGTCGCGAAAGCCGGTGAACACGACCACCTTGCCGCGCACCGCGCTGCGTCCGTCGGCGGCCACCGTCTGTTCCGGTGCAGGGACAACCGCGGCGTTGCACACATCTCCGAGTCGATTTTCGCGCACGAATTTCAAAAACTCCGGGTGGCCCTTGAGATACGCGTCCGCGCCCACCGGACCGATCCCGTTGATCGCCACAAGCTGCTCCTTGGTGGGAGTCGCGCGCATCAACGGATACAACGCGTCGATCGCGCGTAGAGTCACCGTAGACACCCCGCGACCGAACAGGTTGCTCGCAACCGCGAAGTCCAAACAGGTCAGCTTGGCGCGTCGCTCTCGAAGCGCTTTCACCAGTTTCTCCGCAGAGGTCTTACCGAATCGTTCTATCGATTCAATATCCTTCGCGGACAAATCGAACACGTCTCCCACCGTGGTGTGTCCCGCATCGTACAACGCTTCGATCGTACGCTCCGCCAGAGAGGGCACCTTGAGTTTGACCAAGGTGTTCACGACCGCACGGCGCTTGGCTTCCTTCTGATCGTCTTTGACGACAATGTCCACGTTGGTGGAGTTCCACGTGTACTGCACGGAAGGCATCGAAGGGGACGCTTTGCGAAGCACCGCCACGATGTGAGGAATCACGTCGCCCGACCGCACCACGCGCACTCGAGCGCCGATTCCGATCCCCGCGTCGACCACGTACCGCGCGTTCTTTCCGCTCACGCGCGCGATTCGCACCCCTTTGAGGTGAACGGGTTCCAAGTGAATCACCGGCTTCAGATAGGAGTCCTTGGACGCTTTCCACACGATCTCGCGGACGGACGTGTCGGCGTGATCCTGCTCCCCCACATCCAATTTGAACGCGAAGGCGTGCTTGGGATTGCCTTTGGTAACCGGTTCGTAGCTCACATCGCGCGCCACGATAAGACCGTCCATCTCGTACTCGGAGTTCGCCTCTCTACGCAAAAACTCCTCGCGTAAAAACTCGGCGTCGGCTCCTTCCGATCGTAACTCGAAACGAGCCACCTGCAACTTCAAGGTATCGCGCGCGAAGACTAGTTGCTGATGAGGCGTCATCGAAGACGGTTCCATCACCTCGTACGCGACGAAGTCCACCTTCTTGCTCAGCGCTTTCACGTCGCCTTTGGAGGAGTTGACGAATCCGGACACCGTGTTACGAGCGTTGCTCGCCGATCCCTCCAACGCGGCGAACTGTTTTCGACTCATAATCAACTCCCCACGAACCACGCAGTCCTTCTTCGGCAACTTTAACGACAAATGAGGGGTCAAATGCGTGATGTCGCGTCCGATCGCCCCGTTGCCTCGTGTGTACAAGACGGGAACCTTCTCGCGAATCATCAACAACGCCGATACGCCGTCCAACTTGTCCGAAATCACCACCGGATCCGTCACGTTACTCGTGCGTCGCTTGTCCATGGAGCCCATCCAATACGGTAGCGACACTTTCGAACCAGCCGTGACCGGCGCTCCGACGGTGCTGCGAGGATAGTGCTCGCGAAGAACGTCGTAGGACGCATCGGACAGGATGGGCTCCCCTTTCTCGTGATACGCGGTGTCCGCGCGATCCAACACCTCGCGCACGACCTCCTCTTTGAATTGCGCTAGGGACTCTTTCGGATAGTCATCGAGTTGTCGGACGACTTTTACACTCAATTTCATATCCCCGTGTTACATTATTTAAAACATATTTTTGTATCAATTTTTTAATACTTAATCACAATGTATTTGTTCATGCGAGCGTTGACTCGTGTCTATACTCCGATCCAAAATGTGTGTCGCGCGTGTCTTCTCTTGCTAGAAGGTCGAGTGCTGTTCGAGGTGTCGCTGACCGAAAACGAACGCACGATTGAAATCCCCTTCTTGCCCATCGCGTTGTCGATCCCTCGTGTCGTGTTGAACACCAAATTCCAAGTTCCGTCGTCCTGCAAGGTCTCCTACGCGTACACGATTCGATTCGGTCGTCCGAGCTATGTGTACACGACCGATTTGGACGAAGACTTTCAAAGGAAACGTTTTCATAAGCTGGCTCCGCTGATGCTCCATGTAGACAAGACCTCGATCGCCGTGTTGTTTCGAAACGCCTTCACCACAAGGAATCTCACCGCGCACGAATTGATGGTCGCGTCCGGCGTTTTCGGAACGCATGTAACTCTTATAAACGACGACTTCGAAGAATTTACATTTAAGGGCAACGAGGTTGTATTCTCGGTAGACAGTCCATGAAACTAAAACACTCATGGACGGTTTTTTTTCACGACTACGAAGACACCAACTGGAGTCATGAGAGCTACGAGCGTTTGGTGCACATTCACACGGTGGTCGACTTTTGGACCGTGTTCGAGGTGTTGAAGCCCAAACTGAGTTCCGGTATGTTTTTTTTCATGCGCGACGGGTTATTCCCGAGATGGGACACCACGAACGGTGAAGCCCCCTACACGTTCATGACCATCAAGGTGTTGAAAAGCAAAATGGAGCCTTTCACGGAGCACGTGCTGATCCGACTACTGTCCGAACATTTACATTTGATGCATCCGGAGGCGGTCAAAGGGGTCTCTATTAGTCCGAAGAAGCATTTTTGTATCATGAAAATTTGGTTGCGCCCGGACTCTCCCGAGGTTGCCGTCTCCGATCAGTTGAACACGGAGAGCAATTTCGACATCCCGAAATACTATCACGGCAACGTGATGTTTCGATAGTAGAATACGCTGAAAAAAAATTTGATTTTTCACTACCCTTCTCACAAAGAACAGCTTTCACTTGTTGGAAATCGGACGTTCGTTGAGGAGAAAGGTATGGCCACCACATTCAAGCTCGTGATCATTGGAGACGGAGGGGTTGGAAAGACTAGCTTCGTGAAGCGTCATTTGACGGGGGAATTCAACAAGCAGTACATTCCTACGATGGGCGCCGAGATCCGTAGCCTGACCTTCTCCACCACCGAGGGAGAGGTACGCTTCACGTGTTGGGACACCGCAGGACAGGAGAAGTTCGGAGGTCTTCGCGACGGATACTATCAGAACGCAGACTGCGCGATCATCCTCTTCGACGTCAGTTCGAGGCTGACGTACAAAAACGTCCCGTTATGGTACCGCGATATCAAACGAGTGTGCCCGGATATCCCGATCGTGTTGTGCGGGAACAAAATCGATATTCGCAAACGACAGGTCAAACCCAACATGGTCACCTTTCACCTGAAACACAAGGACGAGGGCGTGGAGTACTACGAGATCAGTGCGAAATCCAACTACAACTACGACAAGCCGTTCCTGCATTTTGCTCGCAAGTTGATGAAGAAGTCCACGCTTCGCTTCGTGGCGGAACCCGCCTTGTGCCCCCCAGAAACCTCCGTCGACGAGGATCAACAGAGGCGTAACGAGAGCGTGTTGGACGAGGCCCTTCGTCGCCCTCTACCCGAGGACGAAGAATCGGGGAACGATAGCTACGAGTAGAAATTTTTGCGAATCGTTCTTATCGTTCAAACATTTTTGAGGCCAGTTTTGGGTCCACAAAAATCACGCTCGCGCGCGCCGACGCAACGCAAATTGCGTCGGATTGCGTTTTTTGTTTCCATTTAAATAAAATCTGTGAAAAAGGTATAGGGAACGTCATGTTGAAATGTTCAAAGTGCTCGTACGAAACCACACGGAGGTTCGATTTGCGTCGACATTTGAACCGGAAAACGAGTTGCACTCGCGTAAATACGAACACTGACTCGTCGAACTCGGCTTCTAAAACTTCTCGAAATGTCAAAGAGATTTCTCAAAATGTCAAAAAGAACGCAAAAAATTCTCAAAATGTCAAAGAGAATTCTCAAAATGTCAAAGAGAATTCTCAAAATGTCAAAGAGACCATGTACCGGTGTGACAAATGCGACAAACGGTTGAAAAACAAGTACTCGTATCGCAACCACTTGGCGATTTGCAACGGAGTGAGACGGAACGTGTGTCCCGTGTGTTGTCGTCAGTTCAACACTCGACAGGCGAAACATTATCACGTTCGAAACATTGTTTGTAAGCCCGCCACGCCGGAGGCACCGAGTCCTCCTGAAGAGCCTCCTTCGGTGGTCTACAACACGACCAACAACGTGACCACGAACATCGACAACTCGCGAAACGTGACGATCAACATCAACTTCGGCGAAGAGATTCTGGAACGCTTATGCAAGGAGCCGGACTATCTGAATCGAATGGAGAACGCGGTGCGACTCGGGAAATACGCTCTGCCGCAACACATCTCGGACATCTTCTTCAACACTTCGTTTCCGATGAACAACACGATCGTGAAGACTCGTCACAACGATCGATTCGTCAAAATCAAAACCGGGGAGGATCAGTGGGATCTTCGAGCGATGGACGATGTCTACAAAGTCATCACGGAAAAGATGGAGAGCTACATGACCCCTTACTTTTTGCACGTAGAAAAACAGATGGAGAAGATCTACGACAGCGATCGTAACAAGTTCAAGCGGCTCACGCGCTCCATTCGCGAGTTCGGCCACAAGGTGCTCTGGTTGGATTGGAAATGCGACGACATTCGACAGATCGGTGTGGAACTGAACGAACCGTACTGCGAGCACGAGCGTCATCGACGAATCCAAGAGATGAAGAACCTGCTTTTGGAGCATTTGTACGACAAAACTCGCGAGTGCCTGTCCTTCGCGACCTAGAAAAGCACCGTCACTCGCCGTTTTAGGTGTCGTTCTGCTGAGGCGCCAAGCACAGCTTCACGGATCCCAACGAGCCGACCGTGTACTGGATGATGAGCGGGTAGTCGTTCTTGAGATACAACTCCACGGTGTTCGACAGGTTGGTGCACTTGGTGAACAGCACGAGGTACTTCACGTTGAACACCCCTTGGAAGATCTCCTGCGAGCATTCGTTCAGCTTGTCCATACGTTTTTTGTCGCTGTCGCTGATGACGATCTCTTGGCTGCAAAAGTCGCCGTTGCACGAGATGATGAGTTTGTTGTTGACGTTTTTGATCTCCATGTACTCGGAGAGGTTGCTGATGTCTCGGCAAATCTTCTGGAAATCTCCGGAAGGGAGCGTGATCACGGAGTGGAACACCGCCGCGGGGATCTCAAAGTTGGTGTTCTCCAAATCCAACAGGTTCAGTTTCGTGGTTCGCATCGTGTTCTTTTCGTTGTTCTCGATGCGAATACACAAATGATTGCAGTCGTCCGCACGCATGAACAGCGTAAGCGTGTCGTTGTTGTTGATCGTTTTGATGATCTTGTTCAGATTGAGGATGTTGACACCGATGAACTTACGACTTTCGCAGTAGTAGTACTCGAACTTGCTAGCGTCGAGTTTGAGGTGGATCAAGATGATATGCGAGCTGTCCATGGTACATATCTTGATGTTCTCCGGTGTGATCTCGATCACCGTGTCGGTGAGGATCTCCTTGAGCGCTTCCACCAACACCTTGATCGTAGACGACTGCACCGTTTGAATCTCGAGCGAGTACTCACTCGATCCATTGTTGGTGTCGTCCATTCTGTGTTTGTAACGATAACTTCGAGGCAAACCTTAAATGTGTTTCACTTGGGCTTACTTTCGCCTAACCTTAGTGTATACACCTAATCTTTCACAAAATGCTCACCCTTCCACGCTACGTCACACATCGACACTATCACGCCGCCAAATTGTGTCGACGTGTGAATCTAGAGAAGTCGAAGGTGCTCATCGAGAAAAAAAACCACACCACCTTCGTAGCCATCGAAGGTACGTGTACTCCCGCGCATTGGTTGGACAATCTCACGGTGTACAAACGCGAAGACGCTCACGCCGGTTTCGACCGTCACTGCGAGGACTGCATCGATCAATTCGACCTTGCGAAGCTCTTCTCGAGTGGAGAACAGCTGATCGTGACCGGGCACTCGCTCGGAGCCGCAACGGCGATCTTGTTGACGCAAAAGATACGGATGGACAACGTGCGCGAGTTCGTGATGTTTGGTTGCCCACGGGTCGGAGGAGAGCTCTTGCGCGAACGCATCCTCAAAGCTCCGCTTCCAAAGGTGTACGCTTATCGACACAAACACGACGCGGTGTCCTTCATGCCCCCTTCTTGTTTGGGATACGTGTCGATGTTGGACGACTTTGTCATCGAGCTCCCCACTACGTGCGACATCGGAGACCCTTGGATCAAGGATCACGACATGGACAGTTACGTATCTACCTTGCAACTCGCATGCGACCAAAATTTTCTTCCATGGTTACGATAAAACGCTATGCGCGCGAGCGTGTCCGCGGCGGTCGATCAATTCTACGCGTCGCTGAACGCGACGAATCGCAAGGTTCGGTCCGGGCAGCTGTCTCTATCCGATCGCATTGTTCGAGATTTGTCTGCGAAGGAGCGCGCGCACATGCATCGATTGATACGACGCGCGCAGCAGCTGCTCGCGCCGTGCCCGCGTATGCGCCGAATCCCTTTTCGAGTCTTTTTCTTTCGCGATGCGGAGTCGCACTACCCTCACACTCACTCGGACACCATCTTCTTACCCTATCCGAAATTCTTGTTGATGCCGCACACCTCGCAGTTAGAAATCTTGATACACGAGCACATCCACGTGTATCAACGCACTTGTCCCATTCCGTTCCACAAGTACCTGTTCGAGATGATGGGGGTTCGTGTCACCGGGCTTATGTCCTCGCATCCGGACTATCCTACGGTACGACGTAATCCGGATACGAACGACGTGCTGTACGTGAATCCGAAAGGTGAGTACCGTTTGACTCGCTTCGTGAAAAACGCCACGTCGTTGGCCGATGTGGATACGTGGGTTTACCGTTCCGATCAAAACCAAAGCCGAATCCGAGACGCCTCCGGCCCTTTGGAGCACCCGTTCGAAGAAAGCGCCTACGATCTCTCGCGACGGCTCGTCACCGGTACATACGATCCGTCGATCGTCGCGCGTTACTTGTGAGACGCAAAATATATGCGAATGGCTTAATGGATTCACCGACGGTAGATTTGTGCGACGGCGAGACACCGGTCGAATGTGTGAATGTGTTCAACATGTTCAGAAACAACGAGGACTATCTACGCAAGTTCTACATCCCAACGATGCTCAAAATAGAGGCTCGACATCCGAACTGCCGATTCGTCTACCACATTTGCGAGAGCGGCTCCGACGACGACACCAAACGCCTTCTGTTGCAGTTCATCAAATCGAAGGATCCCGAGTCTCGGTTGTACTTCGACGAGCACCGGTCCTATGTGAACAAACCGAGCGGGAAAAACTACGCTCGAATCGAAACATTGTCCGAGATTCGTAACCGTCTGGTCGCACGTTCTCGCCCTTTGAAGGGACGTTGGTCGCTGTTCATCGACAGCAACATCTATTTTCAGGAGAACGTGCTGGAACGCCTCTTCAAAGAGTGCTCCCCGACCGACAACGGTATCGGAATGCTTTGTCCCTACACTCAACAGTTGATGATTCCGGAGATCCACAAACTACCCAATCTGACGAAGCCGTCTTTGATCGGACACTACTACGATACATACTCGTTGTACAACGCGAAGCGTCAAAGCTACTGGCCTTACTGCGGGTTCGCCAAATGCACCATATGCAAGGACGTTTCGAAGTACGATCGCGAGCCGATTCCGAAAGAGTCGATGTCCGACGTCGCGTCGTGCTTTTCGGGCTTCGCGTTGATTCACAACGATCCGCTGAACGACGTGCGCGTCGTGTGGACGAGTGTGAACTACGATATGGAGAAAGACGAAGGCATCTGCGAGCATGTTATGTTCTGTCACATGCTGCGAACGTTACACGACAAGCGAGTGGTGATCGCGCAGAACGTCGATCAGTTGTATCGTACGTTTTGATCGACGAAGGTATATAAAAGAACCGTGCGTGACTCGTTGTTAAAAAACGCTGCATACATGAAGAACCCTTACAATGTGCTCGGTGTGCCCTCCAACGCGTCCAAGGACGAGGTGCGCAAGGCGTATCGAAAGCTGGCGATGAAGTATCATCCCGACAAAGGCGGTGATCCGGAGCGTTTTCAGGAGATTCAATCCGCGTATTCTGAATTAACGGAAGAACCCAAAACGGATCCGGGCTTCTCTTTCGGATTCCGCCACGGAGATCCGTTCGATTTGTTTGACCATCTCTACACCGGTGCTCGTAACGCGCCGTCAAGCTCGGATATATACGAAAAAAACATCAACATCACCATTCGTGAGTTGTGTCTCGGAGGTGTTCGCAACTTGGTGATACGAGACAAGGCTCGTCTGTGTTCCAACTGTCAGCGCACGTGCGACAACTGCAAAGGGAGCGGCATGGTGACGCGGGACATTTTGGCGCACACGCACACGGGCCAACAGATTCGCATGCGTCGTACCGAGCCATGCACGCGCTGCGTCAACGGAAAGATTAAAGGAAAAGGCTGCTCCGCATGCGACGGAAAAGGTCAATGTACTCGAGAAGCCAAAATATCGATAAACATCGAACCCGGCATGCCCAACGGGAAGAGCTTCAGTTTTTCGAACGTGTTGTCCAACATGAACATCAAGATCATCGCATTTCATCCCAAAGGAACCGAGAGCGGCTTCCGTTTGGAGAAGATGCATCTGGTTCACGAGATCAAGATACCCTTCATGCACACGTTGTGTGATCGAACGATCACGGTGCAACATCCCGACGATCGCGCGCCGATCTATGTTCGCACGTCCACCATGGACTCGGTGCCTTACACGGGGATGCGGCACGTACTCCCCGGAATGGGTGTGAACACGCGACACAACATGATCCTCGAGTTCATCGTGACCGAGTATCCACGCGTCGTTCCGGATCCTACCGCATTCCAAGGAATGCTTCTTCGGAAATTGGAGTTAAACACAACGCACAACAAGCAGGAGTAAACCCGATGTCACAATCCGCTTTGTACGTACATCAAATCCTTTTCGATTTTCCGGGGAAAACGAAACACGAAAACGCGGTCAATGTTCCGAACGTGCCCCCCAACGCGATTTATCGCAGATGGACCTTGACGGAGGCGATCGAGCTGATCCGAACGCACTATCCGTGCTTCGAAAGTGTGATGACTCACGACACCGAGTTTCCGATCGTGAAATGCGATTTTTTCCGATACGTATTGATGCACAAATTCGGAGGAGTGTACTTCGATTTGGACTTCATGCCGCTGCGACCGATCGACGCCTTGTTCCGCGATTCCGAATGTCGGAGCGTGTTCTGTCGTCCGGTGCGATCTGGCGTACCGGAGGTGATGCTGTGCGAGGAGTGGCACGACAGCGCGCGCATGACGCAGACGCTGCATAACGGAATCTTGTTTTCGAGGTCTCCGAACCATCCGTTCTGGTTGGAGATGATGTGGAGCGTCTACAACGGACTGAGGACGAAGTCGCCCACTTGCGCGAACGACGTCTACATGCTGTCCGGACCGAAGCGATTGTGCGCGGAGGCGAGGACCGCCATCGAGCGCTACACCGACGTGGTCATCCTTCCGTACTACTACTGTTGTCCGTACGTGGCGCATCGAAGAAGCGACGGAGAGCAAACGGTGTGCAACGGTCCGGGAGAGGTCCCGAGGTTAGACTCTCACACATGGGCGTTTCCGTCTCGAGACGCGAATATACATCAGCGGTACCCCAACTCGTACTTCGTGTGCTTGGGCGGAACGAGCATGTGGAAATAGAAAATAGTGTCTTTAAGATAAAGATGGGAATCACGTTGAACGTGGATCACGCGTTGGGGATCATGTTCCTAGCCACGCTGGTCTCCATAGGCTTGTTCGTCTACGAACGAAAACGGATGCTGCCCGTCACGCGCGTCGTGGAACCCTTCGTCTCCGACATGAAGGACGCGCGGATCGCGTTGGTGCCCGCCTCCGAGCTCGAGTCGTACGAGTTTCCGGACATCGAGGAGGTGTACACCAACATCATCCAAAAAGTGGAAACCATGAAGGAGAACTCCGCCAAATTCATCGAAGCTCGAGACGTAGTTAAAATCATGGAGCGTAGCACTCCCACCTCGGCTTAGCGTGTGCCATACAAAAACAAACCGATCAACGATATCGAGTAAACTGTTTCGAAACACATTCAACGCGTTCGATATAATCTACTCACACAGTAGGTATGGAGGTCGCGATTTTATACAACACCAAATTTTCCTTTTTGGCGTCGCCGTGAATCAGATCGAGGATTCGATTGTTCACGCAACGCATCTGCCTCGAGACGCGCACCATCTGTCGATAGTCGTCGTAGAACTCGTCCAACGATTTGCGTAGCTCCTTCAATTTTTCGTCGACCCCCTCGATCTCCTTCAGGCTGTTCTCCTTGCGCTCCAAACTCGCGTCGCTCGGGGTGGCCTTCTCCTCCCCCTCCTCTTGCTCCGCCTGACCGCTCGAGAGGTCCGGCTCTAACATGTTCACCTTGGCTCGAATCTGAGCGATCAGTAAGAAGATGTTGGATTTGAACGTTTTGATGTTGGTCATGTGCATCACGTACTCCCCGTACAGATCCGCCATTTGCTCGTTGGACATCGGCACGTCTAGTTTGCGCACGTCGTCGCAATCGATCGCGTGCTCCTCTTGCTGCGCGGAGTCCCGAGAGACTGAGGTCTCCGGTACCATAAAGTCGGCGCTCTCCAGCACCACGGTGCGCTGCAGCAGCGTCTCCAGATCGGTCATGAAACCCATAAGCTCGAGCTTGTTGTTGAGGACCGCGTTGCGGAGGGTGTTCACGTTCTGCACAAGTTCCGCCTTGTCCAACACGGACTCCGCTTGCGTGAAGGTTTCCACGAAAGCGCGGCTGTAGTCGGTGTGCGCCTGATGAAGAAACGCCAAAGCCACGAGGATCAACACCATGAGACTACAACGACACAAACGCATCCTGTTTACAAGAACACGCACAAAAAAAATAATTGTTACACCAATACAATGGAACAAACGTTGGATCTCACGGTGGCCATGCCGACCAAAAATCGGCATCGCTACTTCCCCCAAGTGATCTCCGAATTTTCTAAACAACAATTCAAAGGCACCAAGGAGCTCATCTTGTTCGACGACACAGAACACCCGTATCCGTACACGATCGATCATCCAGAGATCGTTTACACGTATCACGCGACACCGCTCTCCATCGACGAGAAACGTAATAAAATCAACCAGATCGCTCGAGGTAAAATCATCGTGTGCATGGACGACGACGACGTGTACGTACCGACGTATTTGCAGCACATGGCGGACCTGATCTATACACCGCCGCTCCCGTCGTTGAAGTTGGGACGTGTGGTGGGCGCCATGAGCACGGTGATCTACAATTGCATGGACAAAACATGGTGGATCAATCGACGAAACCCGAATCACAATCGCGCCATTGCCCACGCGATGGCGTACGATCAAGTGTACGCGAAAAACAACCATTTTCGAGGAGCATCCGGAGAGGAGGCCTCTTTCCTCAAACAATTCAAAACTCGGGTGCGAGAGATCGATCACACTCGAGTGGGTGTGATGATATGGCATCCCTGCAACACAGTCAACAAAGCAGATGTTGGCAAAACGCAACTGGAGGAGAACGACTCGCGTATCCCGATCAACCTCCCACGAGAATGTTTCGTGCGTCTGAACGACATGTACCCGACTTTGTTTTGGATCAACCTAGATGTGCGAGAAGATCGTCGCGTGTTGTTCCTCGATCAATTCAAAACGAGTTCGATCGTCAAGATGCGAGTTCCCGCCATCCGCCCGTCGTACGATATTCAGTACCACACGGGACTGTGCACCGAGTTCGAGATCGCGTGCTTTCGTTCCCATATACGAGCGCTTTCCTTTTATCTGAAACACAGCGACAGTTCGTACGCGATCATATGCGAGGACGATATCGTCCTGCCTTGCCACGAGCTCTTCTACGAGCAGTTGTACTATTTCTTGCGCAGTGCTCCGGCGGATTGGGAGATGCTGCAGTTACACACGCTTCGATTTGCGGAGCACGCCTCCGACGACATCAACGGGTACGATCCGACCGATTGGCGACGACGCGAGCAGACCGATTTCAGCACGTGTTTGTACGTGGTGCGTCGCGAGCGCGCGGTCCGTTTGGTGAAGGAGTTCGAAAACACGCAGAATTTCTATCATTTGGGGCGAGTCAGTGCGGACAGTACGTTGTACAAGGACGCGATCGTCTACACCTCCCGTGGCCAATATTACCGTAGCGACACACGCACACCCAGCTCCATCAACCCGGATCACGAAGCGAAACAAGTCGCGAACAACGAGCGCATCGCGATCTTATCCGAACACTATCCTTACCCATTCTCGAAAAAAAGAGCGCCGTGACGCGTAGACGCCTACCGCGCGGGCGAATCGTTGACGCCGTCGTTGGTGACGTCCCGCATGATGAAAGCGGGGGGTTTTTTGGCGGTCGGTTTCTTCACCTCTTTGTCGTACAAGCTGCGGTCCGCTCGATATCTTTCGATGTTCCTCCACACGTCGCGCAATTTGGGAAGCGCGTCTTCGAACCATTTGCGATCTCGATGAACGCGTCGCATCATGTGATCCGAGAGGTAGTAGTAGTACGCCACCGTGAACTCCTTCTCGTCGTACTGAGCGTACGTTCGAAGGTCGTTCACCTTACCGTACGCGTACCCGTCGCCGTCGCGACGACGAAGGATGATTCCTTTGTAACTCGAGGTGACCTCTCGAAGCTCTTCGAGCGTGTCGCACTCTTTGAACTCGCACTCGAAGTAATCGCACTCTTCCAACTCACAGATCTCGAGCTGTCCTTGCACTTGGCACATGTACTGCTCCGGTATCTTTCCGTCGATCTTTCGACGCCACACACATTTGATCTCCAACATGATCCCCAAAGCGCTGATTCCGTCCGGAGAGGCACCGAGGTAAGAATAACGACGGTGGCGGAGGATGCCGTATTCCGACACCTTCGTGTTGGTCATGAGTTGGTACACCTCGTTCGCCACCGGTTCGTATTTTACCCCCCATTGTAGAGGTTCGGCGGACGCGTCGAACGGTTTCGCGTCTCCGTAGTTGCACTTCTTGTGGTAAAGCTGCGCGAGTGTGCCGAACTTTCCCACGCCGAGCGCTTGCCCCCAGTCGGAGGCGGTGAGCATTTCGTCGCGCATCTTGTACCATTCGTCGGTACGTTGCTCCACCACCGGAAGTTGATCCAAGCTCGCTTTGATCGCTCGATAGGATTTGACGCGCGCGAGACGACTCTCGAGCACCGCAGGCGTCACTCCCTCAAAAGAGATAGGTAACAAAGAGTGCAAACGTCGAGCTTGCGCCTCTGAGTCGAATTCGCGTTTCGACTTTAACGCTTTCGCGACGAGAAGATCGATGATAGCGGTCTCCATCCTTCACGGTTCAGTATAGTATATAACGCTGGTTCTCTTTATACCGTGTTCGCAGAGGCGTTCGCGTTCGCGCGTATGCTCTCCCACATGGTACGACGATGGCGAATGTCGCGCCCCATGTAGGTGCGTTGTTCGATCGCGTACAGCGCCGCTTGTACGCGCTCCGATATGCCGAACAGGCTGATCGTGTTTTCGTTCGGCAGATACGCGACGCGTTCCAATTGGTAATACTCCTTCAACCCCTTCAAATCTTCGGATTTTATTGGAATGCCGCAGTCGGAGACGTTCACAATGTTGTGCGTCCTGCTGAGGATGCGCACCAACTTCAGGTGTTCCTGAAGCAGCTTGGCGGCGAACAACAGCGACGCTCGTGTTCCCCACAGTTCGATCGTGTTGGTCTCCTTCTTGTACCATATGTACTCCGCACCGCTTCGTTCGGTGATCGCTTTGAACACGCTGCCGTTTTTTCCAATCACAAATCGCATCCAGTCCGTGCTCAAGTCGACCTTAATCGACTCGAACTCCAAAAAATTGTTCCTTAACGAAACGGGGGGGTTGTACACCCCCTTTTGGTACGCTCGATCGTATACGGCGTTGGAGCTCATCATTTACCGATAGCGGGGTTCGACTCACTTCATTTCGTCAATTTTTTTGGTTTAAGCAGTATATGCATTATAGAGAGTATATCCCGAAAGCCTTGCGCTCTCTGTTAGTGTGATGTTGATCGATAGCATGTTGTCGCACGCTTCGTTGGCATCCTGCGAGAACGCGAGCCCTCCTTTCGTGACACGCGTACGATGTCCGGACGCGGAGACCATGGAGTCCTTCCATCTTCGCCAAATCGAAAAGGTGCGCTTCCTTCCGTGGAGGCAGATCCCGATACGTTCCAAACGCCAGTACCTCTTGGAGGCCATCGAGGCGAACGCTTCGATCAATACATGCGATAAAGTGTGGATGTCGAGCCGTTTGGAGGACATACGGTCCGTCGTGAACTACAACGCCGTGAAATACAGTCCCAAAGGTGGGTGCATCAAACACATCGACTTCGACACCTTGTTTCCGACTTAAAGCCTTGTCGCGTGTATCTTAGTGCAACGATGCAGCTGTACTACAACTATCCGAACGAGACGCAAGTCGGGGTGGACGAGGCCGGGCGAGGTTGTTTGCTCGGTCCGGTGGTCGCCGCAGCCGTCGTATGGGATTCCAACGTATCACACGAAGGAATCAACGACTCCAAGAAACTGTCACGCAAACGACGCGCGCAGCTGCGCGAATACATCGAAACGCACGCGATCGCCTACGGCGTGGGCATGGCCTCTCGACAAGAGATCGACCAGATGAACATCTTGCAGGCCACCTACTTGGCGATGCACCGCGCGTTAGATCAGATCGTTGTGCCGTTCGATCGCATACTCGTCGACGGGGATCGGTTTCCGCCGTATCGTGTGAACGTGCACCACTGCTGCGCGGGAGGGGACGCGTTGTACGTACCGATCGCCGCCGCGAGCATTCTCGCGAAGGAGCATCACGACGAATGGATACTGAAACATTTTCCGGAGGACCAACGGTACGATCTTCGAAACAACCGTGGGTACGGAACGAAAAAACACATGGAAGGGCTGACCACGCACGGACTGTGCGACGAACATCGCCGTACTTTTTGTAAACGTTTTTTAACATGAATTTCGGGAGTTTAAAAGGCAGAGCCGATACCAAACTTAGCGACTCGTTTAGAATTAGCGTTTCCGAGTTTTTGAATGATTTCAAGCTCGTTTCCGGCGTTGATGCGGAAACCGTATTTCACAGTCACTAGACTGTTGACGTCCTCGCTCGAATCGAAACGCAGCGCAGACAGATGGAAGGCACCGCCTCTCAATTCCCAAAAGGACTCTTTGTCACGTTTACTAGAGTCCTTAGTATTATCAAGGGTATCTTCAATGTAACCCAACTGCGGCATACCCTCATTGAAGTTCCAAAGGAAGGACTTCTCCCACATTACATTTGATCCATAAGTTTGCCAGTGCTGAGTCGTTGAACCAGTCGGCATATCGTTATCATGTGGTACACCCGCCACGCGGATACCGGATTTGTCGTTCGTCAACAGACCGTCCTTGATCAGTTCGTCGTAATCCGGATCATTCATGTTATCACTCGACGTGAAGTTGGAGGAGGTGGCGAGCACGATAGCGCGATCCTCCACGAACATGTCGGTGGTGTATGTGTTTGTCGTGTTCTGGGTACCCTGGATTTCTAGGTTACCTTTCACGTAAAGCGTCTCGACATCGATGATGAGCTCTCCTTCGCCACTTTGATCAAATCCGTGCATAATCTTGTTGGTGTAGAGAGTGGAATCGTGATGGATAAACACGTCGGATTTCACGCTCAATTTACCGCCCATTTCGGTGTTACCCTGCACGCTAAGGTCGTTTGCTAGCTCCACCTTACCTAGGACGCTGAGTTGTTCACGCATGAAAACGTTGGACTCCACGTACAGTGCACGTTTGATGAGAGTGTCATTGTCGACAGTCAAGTCATTACCGATCGACAGATCGAGATCGACGAAGAGGTTTTCGCCGACAGACAGATTGGAGTTCAGGTACACCGTCTCGAGTACAGACAGAGTGTCCTTAAGACGAGATGCCCCAATGACATCCACCTCGCCACCCACCGAGAGATTGCTGTGCAGGTAGGCCTCTTTGAACACGGAGAGCGTGTCGCCCATTTGCACACGATCCACGATGTCCGTCTCACCCTTCACTGAAAGGGTGGAGTCCAAGAACACGTTGCTCATCACATTGATACCGCCTTCCACGGAGAGATGAGAGGAGAGGTACACCAACTCACCCACGGAGAGGGTGTCCGCGAAGGTCACCGCGTCCCCCACCGAGAGGATGTCCGAGAAG
>Ga0255777_10000915_pt1 | contig 28276 bp, 24 predicted proteins | sample 101ome_15_FD_179975 | JGI IMG/M metagenome (GOLD analysis project Ga0255777, IMG submission 179975) | Coastal salt marsh microbial communities from the Groves Creek Marsh, Skidaway Island, Georgia - 101402AT metaG (version 2) | ecosystem: Environmental > Aquatic > Marine > Intertidal zone >... | reverse complement strand
CCAAGGACATGAGGTTACTTACTTTGCTGCAGCTGATGGCGTTCAAATTTTTATGAAAGATGTCATCTCAAATATTCATGCCGCCACAAAGCATGGCGGAGGGGATTCCAAAATGAGTGAAATGGCTATGTCGAAATTAGAACAATTTTCAAGAGAGGGCGGTGTAATTCACGTTTCACAAGGGTCCTTTATGACCTATGGAGTTACTCAGGAAAATGCATCCGAAATGCTCATTAGAGTAGAAAATATAAATTGGAGTTACCCAAAACAACTCATTGAAGAAAATGCAAAAGCTGACCTTGTTTTTTCTTATTAAAAGCAACCTCCCCTAACCTAGTTATTAGAATTATTAACCGGTCCAATAGGGCCACAACACTCTATAAACTATGGAAGATGGAATGCTCGTTCCTGTAATTATTGCATCAGTGCTCACTTTAATGTGTGTATATGGTGTCATCACACAAAGGCTAATTTTCACAAGACACGGACTATTTTGGTTTGGTGTCATGGTATTCTTAGCCAACATGATATCGGCTGTTCAAACTGGTGGTACTGGTGAAGCTGAGATGATTATGGTTTCAACTGGATTACTCTACGGATTACAAGCCGTTTTAATGTATCCATTTGTTACACATCCTTTTGACAACTCCAACAAAGCGGCCTATTTCGCTCAAAAGAGAATTGCCATTTGTATTACTTCAATCAACGGTGTGATACCCGTTTTACACTTGCTCGGATTTGATTTAGGAATACCCGATATACTACCAATTTATCACGGCGTTATTGCCCTTTTAGGTGTTGGAATGACTATTAAGTTTTTCCAAGGATCTGTAGTGGTAAAATAACAACCTCCTCACAGCCCAGGGATTTGATAGTTCCTGGGCTATTCTACTTTCCAAAAATATCTTCGAGGTGTTTCGGGCCTTTTTGGATTTCAGTTTCGGTCAACACCTGCTTCAATTCGCCATCTTTTAAGAATATACAGCTGGAACACAACTCCACCACTTCTTGCATAATGTGTGTAGAAAACAAGACCGTTTTCTCTTTAGCCACTTCACGAAGAAGCGCACGGATCTCTACAAGTTGTGCGGGATCCAAACCCGTAGTAGGCTCATCAAGAATTAAAATCTGTGGGTCGGGAATAAGTGCGGCAGCGAGACCTACGCGTTGGCGGTATCCTTTAGATAGCGCGCCAATCTTTTTGTGCTGTTCGGGACCTAAGAGGACCATATCAATGACTTGGCTCACTCTAGATGTATCTACTTTGTAGATGGAAGCCACATATTCGAGGTATTCCTTGATGTATAATTCTAAATATTGGGGGTTGTGTTCGGGTAGGTATCCCAGAACACGCTGAACCTTGAGGGGTTCTTTGAGTACGTCCACACCGTTGACCTTCACGCTACCGGTATCAGGAATGACAGATCCTGTGATGATCTTCATGAGGGTACTTTTACCGGCACCATTGGGGCCTAGCAAACCGGTAATTTGGCCCGATTTTATTTCAAGGCTCACTCCATCTAGCGCCTTTTGGCTGCCGTAGGATTTGGTGAGATTTTCAATAACTATACTCATGATTTAATCCCCATTAAGTCTAGGAAAAAGGCATATTCCATAGCGGTCTCTTTAAGCGCCTCAAATCGGCCTGAAGCACCGCCATGACCCGTTTCCATATTACAATACATGAGCAATACCTCATCCTTGTTAGTACGCATCTTGCGCAGTCGCGCCATCCACTTCGCCGGCTCCCAGTACTGCACCTGGCTGTCGTGTAAGCCGGTGGTGATTAAAAGCGCAGGATAATCTTGCGCCTTTACCTGATCGTAAGGGCTGTAGGAAAGCATGTAGTCGTAACTGTCTTTGTTCTTTGGGTTGCCCCATTCGTCGAACTCTCCGGTAGTAAGCGGGATCGATTCATCCAACATCGTCGTCACCACATCCACAAACGGAACCGCAGCGATTACTCCTCGGAATAAATCTGGACGCATATTCACTACAGCACCCATCAACAAACCGCCCGCAGAACCGCCCATAGCCATAAGCGTCTCTGACGTCGCATATCCCTGCTGCACGAGAGCATCACCACAAGCGATAAAGTCAGTGAACGTGTTGATTTTATTGAACATCTTTCCGTCCTCGTACCACGGTCTGCCCATGTACTGAGAACCCCGGATGTGTGCAATTGCATACACAAAACCGCGGTCCAATAAACTCAAACGTACCGTAGAGAATGAAGGGTCTATAGTATATCCATAGGATCCATAACCGTAAAGCAATGTTGGGTTCGGACCGTCCTTGCGGATTAAATCTTTTCTGTAGACAATAGACATGGCTACTTTCTTACCATCATCAGCGGTAGCCCATATGCGCTTGGTTTCATATTTAGACTTTTCATAGCCACCCAAAACCTCCTGCTCTTTGCGAATCGTTTTCTCACCAGTGGCAAAATCATAGTCGATAACACTACCTGGTGTAGTTAACGAGGTGTAGCCATAGCGCAGATGCTTCTGGTCGAAGCTAGGATTGTTGCCCACGTAGGCTGTGTAGGTTTCCTCTTCGAAAGGCAGGTAATACGCCTCACCGCCCCAAGGTTGGATACGAATGCGAACCAATCCGTTCGAACGCTCCTCAGTAACAAGGTAATCTTCAAACAGCTCCATATCCGTGAAAAGCACATTCTCATCGTGTGGAAGCACATCGGTCCAATTCTCTTTCGAAGGCGCCTCTACCGGTGCCTTCATCAACTTAAAGTTGGTCGCCTCATCCGCATTGGTACGGATGTAAAAATGATCACCAAAGTGACTAGTGCTGTACTCAAGACCACGCTCACGCGGCTGAATGATCTGAAACTCCCCTGTTGGGTTATCGGCAGCTAAAAATCTGTGCTCGTCCGCCATCGTCGAGGACGAACCAATCATTAAATATTTACGGCTCTTGCTCTTATATACAAAACAAGTGAAAGTCTCGTCTTCTTCTTCAAAAATGAGCTCATGTGAACCGCTTTGCCCATCCCAACGCTTGATCTTATTACTGCGAAGCGTCTCTAAATCCTTTACGGTATAGAACAAGTAATTACCGTCCGCACTCCAGGTAGAACCTCCAGTACACTCGTTTTCCGTTACAATGTCAATGGCACCCGTAACTAAATCTTTGGTATAGATGGTGTAGATACGACGACTGACTGTATCTACCCCGAAGGCAATCTTCTGGTTATTAGGGTGTATGCTCAATCCTGCGATCTGGTAATACGAATGACCTGCGGCCAATTCATTAACGTCAAGGATCACCTCCTCGTCAGCTTCCAAGGAACCTTTCTTACGGCAATAGAGCGGGTACTCCTTTTCACCTTCAAATCGTGTGTAGTAGTAATAGCCGTCAAGCAGATACGGCACCGAGCTGTCGTCCTTTTTGATTCGACCCACGATTTCCTCATAGAGTCGCTCTTGAAGCTTCTCTGTACCCTTCATGATTTGCTCACGGTAAGCATTCTCCTGATTTAAATAGTCAATGACCTCTGGATTCTCACGATCACGCATCCAGTAATACTCGTCGTTGCGGGTATCGCCGTGGATGGTCATTTCGTGAGCTACCTCTTTCGCAATAGGCTCACCAGTGTTCGGGGTTTCATTCATGGTACATTGTGTCATAAGGGCTACAAAACTAAGGCCAAGTATTACCTTTTGTTGCATGGGAAGGGTTATTTTAGAGACTCACTTAAGGCCTATGAAATTACTGAATTCCAACTATAACAGCACACTCCTTCTATTTGTGCTATGCCTATCAATTGCAAGCTGCTCCAAACCCGAAAGAAAAGTAGATTTCCAAGGTCACCGAGGCGCCCGAGGACTGTATCCAGAAAACAGTTTAGAAGGATTTGAATTCGCTCTTGGTATTGAAGAATTAACCACCCTCGAACTAGATATTGTCGTGAGTGAAGACAAAAACTTGATCATCTCTCACGAACCCTGGCTTAATCCTGAAATTTGCTCCTTAGACTCTGCCTTGCTCGCTGATAACCCAATGGCGTACAACCTCTATCAAATGACCACAGCCGAAATTCAGGCGTTTGATTGTGGAAGCAAAGGCAACCCAAGGTTTCCAGATCAGAAGGCCATGGCCACCTATAAACCCAGCTTAAGCGAACTGTTTAATATGCTTGGTCGCACGGGCAAATGGCGCAAACTAAACATTGAGACAAAATCAAGGCCTATTGGAGACGGCGTATACCACCCAAAACCTAAAGAATTCGCTCAGCTCATTGCAACGTTTTTAGAACGCTACGATGCTTTAAATCCACGTTTTAATCTGTACGATATTGTGACTATACAGAGCTTTGATGTCCGTACACTCCAAGAGCTTAGAAAGCTACACATTGGAGTTAAACTGTGCCTGCTTACTGAAGATGAAACTGATCCCGCAGCAGCCATGGACAAGCTCGGGTTCCCTGCGGATGTATACAGTCCAAATTTCGAAACAGTCACCCCTGAAATTGTGAATTGGTGCCACTTTAGACGCATTGATATCATCCCCTGGACGGTGAATGAAATCGCAGATATGCAGCGATTGCTGGATATGGGTGTCGATGGATTAATTTCCGATTATCCAAATAGATTCAAGGACCTCAGTTATTAATTCCAATTTGTGCCTTGGCTTCTTGAATTCGTGAAATGCCTAATATTGACCCTTTGTGTGAGGGATTAAAACTTAGCGCCTCCCTGTAATCCTTTTCAGCGTTAGGAAGGTCACCAAGAACTTCAAAACTGTAACCTCGCCCATAAAGCGCTCTATGGTTTATGGGCTGGATTGACAACGCTTGATTAAAATAGCCAATGGCCTCTCTTGGTAGCTGCAATTGAAGATGGATATACCCAAGGTTAAAAAAACTTTCAATATCTGCCGGGTCCAATTTTGTGCACATGGTAAAATCTTCCAAGGCACCGTTCCAATCCTGCTGATCTAGATAAAACATCCCTCTGTTGTAAAAGCTCAATTTATTCGTTGCATCGATTTCTATTAATCTATTGAAATAGACCAACGCTAAAGGATTCCCTAGCGCGCTATATAGTACACCGCACATATCTATCGCTTCTACATAATCCGGTGCAATATCGATGGCCTTTTGAAACCATTGAAGCGCACGCGTTGTATCTCCAATGGCATCCCTCATCAACAATCCTTTCAAGAAATGTGCTTCTGGATTCTGAGGGTCTAGGTTGAGCACGATATCTACAAGCTCAGCACTTTTCTCAAATTCTGTAACCACATGATACAGTTGGGCCATCTTAAGACGACAAGGCACATATTCGGGATCCAGACGTATACATTTCTGCCATGCATCCCTACTCTCACGCGTTTTATTTGAGGCAAACCCTAAATCACCTAAAATCTCTAATGCACCCACTCTATTACTATCAGAAGCTAAAACTGCATTGATATCTGCCTGCGCATAGGCAAGGTTTCGGGCACCTAGATACAGTCGTGCTCGCGATTCAAGCACGTCCAAATCATTTGGATCGTCAATAATAAGAGCATTTAAACTGTCTAATGCAGAACGCCCCTTATTCACTGGGGCCATTTCCACAGCGGCATCTTCCTGCTGTTTAGGCAACTCCTCATTTGGAGATGAACAAGCAAAGAAGAAGCTAGCAACAATCGAATAAAGGGCGGCTTTGCGCAATAGGGTCCAATTCATTTCTCAAAAATGAGGTAAAAAAAAAGCCCCGCCAAGTGGCGGGGCATAGAATCAAACAAATTGACTCTTAGAAGTTGTAACGAACGCCGATATTAAAGTTACGTGGAAGACCCAAGAAAATTTCAGCATCTTGTGCTTTGTTCTCTTTATCTACCGCATTGTAAGGCGAATTATTCAACGCATCTTGAATGTAGATAGCGTTAGTTGCATTGAATACATGTGCAAAGACCATTAGGCTATTATCTCCAAATTCGGCAACTTTCGCATTTACGTGCAAGTCCAAAACACCGTACGACGGAGCTTGCCAAACCTGAACACCCTCGTCAGCTGCATCAGAAACACTAAATGGATTAAATGCAGAATAATGCTTTCCGTACCATCTGTATGTAGCTCTAAGATTAACGTCTTCTACTGGAGAGTATGTTAGAGTGGTCATTACTTGATTTTGAGGAGCATCACCTACGTAAAGTCCTTTTACATAATATGTGTCTTCAGCGGAACGAGGCTCGCCGTTTGCATCACGAGAAGTTCCAATTACATTATCAGTATAAATCCAATCACCGAAAGAAGCACCTAAATCAAGACGTAATTGCTTATTGAATTTGTAGGAACCTTCTAATTCTAATCCACTATGACGTGCGTTCAAACCTGTAATGTATACCAAGATATCATTACCTGTTGCCTGATCTATAATAGATGAAGTTCTACTTCTATTGAGCCACAATGTGTAGTAGTAACCCGCTTTGAATGCAAAGTTTGAAACCGCATATTCAGTTCCTACTTCGAAAGACTGGAAAATCTCGTTTGGACGACCTTCAAATAAGGTACCGTCTACATCGTCAATTACACCATCAAAAATTGGGTTCTTACTCACATAACCTGCATTACCATAAATGCTGGTATTCTCGTTCATGAAATACTTCAATCCACCCTTGATCTGTCCTCCTGGAATGAATGACGATTGGGTTACGGTTTCATTACCGTCCGCGTCCATTTTGAAGTGGTTGGTATATCCGTACTTATTAGCTGTTAAACCAGCCACAAAATTGGCACTTAACTTTTCCGTGGTATAATCTGCTTGTAAGTACGTTCCTAACCAGTTCACAGTATTGGTATAGTTATACGCTACCTTATCACCTAGACCTTTTTCGTAATCCCCCGGTGAATCAAAATCGTTTCCATCGAAATAAAATGAGTTACAACCTAACAAGTCACGAACTTCACGCCAGTGGCCAATTTCTGCGGTACGAGCATCTAGGCCAAACTGTAAATTCAGATTGTCATTTACCGAATAGTAAAGCTTTGAAATGGCACCAATGGTCCATTGCTGGTTGATTGAATTACGAAGAATACCTTGGTAATCACTTCTAGCACTCGCAGAAGAATCATTGTAGGTAATATTTTCTGCGATTGTGCGGTCCCAATCTCTTGCGAAACCGTTAGAATAGCTAGATTCTACATCACCGTAGGTACCAGAACCTCCACCTTTACCGCCTGACCAGTAAGCGATGGTTGACCAACGTAAGTCTTCGTTGATTGTCTTGTAGTAGTTCAAATTTGCCTGTGGCTTATGGAAGTAGTTCTCACGCTCCATCAACGCGTCATCAAGGAATCTACTTTTTGTATGAGTTCTGTACATCTGATAGTACTGTTGTCCCTCGTAGGTAGGTGATACTGGGCTAACATTCTGGTTGTAAGAACGAGAATTGAGATCACCGCCACGTGCATAGTTGTCCCAAGCAGATTGTGAATATTGATCTTCGTCAATACCCAGTCCACGGATTTCATCCATGGTGAGGTAGCGACCCATATTTTGGCGGTAAAGATTTTGACCGTGACGCTGTGGCGCACCTACTAGATAAAACTCTAGTTTGTCTCTCTTTGAAATTTCGTACGCAGCACCTATGTAGTAAGAGTAGGCGTCCGTCCATGTTCCATCATAGAACCCATCACCGGTTTTGCGGGAGATTGTAGTAGATAGCGCTAAACCATTGTCCATCTTCCCTGTATTGGCACTAACCGTAGTTTTCAAGAAGTTCCAAGAACCTAATTCTTGTTTTACAAAACCTCCTGCTTTTGCAGCAGCCGGATCCGTAATAATGTTGATAGTACCTCCGATAGAAGGAACGGCTAAGTTAACCGCAGACATACCTCTCTGAACCTGGATGTTTGAGGTAGCATCTCCCAGTCCGTCCCAGTTGGACCAGTACACCCATCCATTTTCCATATCGTTCACCGGAACACCATTGAGAAGAATAGCAGTGTTGTTTTGATTAAAACCACGAACATTTAGCCTAGAATCACCGGCACCCCCACCTTGATTTGTGGAATACACGGACGGAGATAAATTCAATACATTAGGTATATCACGCGAACCAAGTTGTTCGGTAATCACCTTCTTGTCTAAAGTCGTTGCCGTAAAGGGCGTCTTGTTGTTGTAGCGTGAAGCCACCACCTCCATCTCATTCAAGATATTATTCTTGAATAAGCTGTCAGCAACCGAAGTTGCATCTTGTGCAAAAACTGACATGCTTGAGAAGAACACGCCAGCCAATAGTAAAGCCTTTTTCATTGTTTGTGTTTGAAATGGTTATTCATTTCTAAATTAACACAGACCACATGAAATAGTGCTTTTGAACTTTAAGTTTATATGAACACGTTAATAACAAAAGGCGCTGAAAATCAGCGCCTTCTGTCAATAAGTAAGTGTAAATAAGACACTTAGTCGTTATCTGCTAACGCAGCCTTAATCTTAGCTTCGACCTCCTCTGCCAATTCAGGGTTGTCAATGAACAATTGTTTCACCGTATCACGGCCTTGACCCAATCTAGTTTCTCCATAACTAAACCATGATCCGCTCTTAGTAAGTATATCGTGTTCTACTCCAAGATCGATTAATTCACCAGCTTTTGATATACCCAATCCATACATGATGTCAAATTCTGCCAAACGGAATGGAGGGGCTACTTTGTTTTTAACCACCTTCACTCTTGTGCGGTTACCGATGACCTTGTCTCCGTCCTTAATTTGAGTAGAACGACGGATATCTAAACGAACCGAACTGTAGAATTTCAAGGCATTACCACCGGTAGTCGTTTCCGGGTTACCGAACATTACTCCAATCTTTTCACGCAACTGATTAATGAAAATTACGGAGCAGTTAGTTTTACTAATAGTACCCGTAAGCTTTCTAAGTGCTTGAGACATCAAACGCGCTTGCAGACCTACGCGCGCATCTCCCATCTCGCCTTCAATCTCAGCCTTCGGTGTCAATGCAGCCACAGAATCAATAATGAGGATGTCAATAGCCCCAGAGCGAACTAGATTGTCCGCAATTTCAAGAGCCTGTTCTCCATTATCTGGTTGAGAGACGATGAGCTCATCGGTATTCACACCTAATTTTTCAGCATAAAAACGATCAAAGGCATGTTCCGCATCAATAAATGCGGCAATACCGCCTTTGCGCTGACATTCAGCAATAGCATGTAAGGTTAATGTTGTTTTACCGGAACTCTCAGGACCATATATCTCTACCACACGACCTGTAGGGTAACCGCCTACACCAAGCGCGACATCTAGAGTTAATGATCCAGTAGGAATAGAATCTACTTCTATGACTGGAGCATCGCCCATTTTCATTACTGTTCCTTTACCGTACGCCTTGTCCATACGGTCCATTGTGAGTTTGAGTGCCTTTAATTTGGCGTCTTTGTCTGCGCTCATAATCTTAGAATGCTAAAAATATTAGAATTTGTACAAATGTAGAACTTTGAATGAAACTTCAAAGCCTTTCTAATAATTTATGCAGAGAAATTTAATTTTCGAAAAGTTCAAGCACCTGTTCAGTGGCTTCTTTGGTTTTTACTTTTTCCAAAACTTGCTCGATCTTACCCGCTTCATCGATCACATAAGTATGTCTGTAGATGCCTTCATATTCTTTACCCATGAACTTCTTCCAACCCCAGGCTTCAAATGCCATAATGATTGATTTTTCTTCATCAGCAATCAAATTATAGTTGAGTTCCTGCTTGGTAGCGAAGTTGCTCTGACGCTTGACTGAATCTGCGCTAACGCCAACTACTTCAAATCCTTTTGCTGCTAAATCCGCGTAGTTATCACGAAAGTTACATGCTTCTACAGTACAGCCAGGAGTACTTGCTTTAGGGTAGAAAAATAGGATGACTTTTTTGCCCAAGAACTGCTCTGAAGAGATGTTTTCTCCGTTCTGATTTACACCGCTCCATGCAGGTGCTTTTTGTCCGATTTTTAATGCCATTGTGAATTGATTTTATTTCTCAACAACTCGAAGTTAGCTTTGTTTTGTTCCTTAGAACCCTTGTTAGCAATAAATAGTTTTCCACATGACCAAAGCAGAAAAAGTACAATACGTCGTCGATGAACTAGAACGGCTTTACCCGGAAACGCCGGTGCCTTTGGACCATAAAGATCCTTTCACCCTGCTTGTGGCAGTGGTACTGAGTGCACAGTGCACCGACGAACGCGTAAATCAAATTACTCCAAAGCTTTTCGCTGTGGCAGACAACCCTTACGACATGGCCAAAATGACCGTGGACGAGATCGCCGCCATTATTCGACCTTGTGGTTTGGTTCCAATGAAAAGTAAGGGCATCCACTCCTTTTCGAATACTATTGTAAACGACTTCAACGGCGAAGTCCCGGCAAGTTTTGAAGCCTTAGAGGCTATGCCAAGTGTAGGTCATAAAACTGCTAGCGTAGTGATGAGTCAAGCTTTTGGAGTACCTGCATTCCCAGTAGATACCCATATACAAAGGCTAATGTTCCGTTGGGGATTCTCTAACGGCAAATCTGTGGATCAGACCGAAAAGGATGCGAAGCGATTGTTTGCCCGAGAACTTTGGAACAAGCTGCACCTACAAATCATATTCTATGGAAGAGAATACAGCCCGGCCCGTGGATGGGATTTAGAGAAGGATTACATCACAAGTAGAATTGGCCGAAGAAGTGAAATTAAAAAGTGGGAAGCGGAGCAAGAGCGCAAGGCAAAGAAAGCTTCACTGAAGAAAGCTCGCCGATAGTTGTTATTTTTGGGCAGCATTAAAAGTAATTGACCTTTATGGGACGCGCATTTGAATTTAGAAAAGAACGCAAGTTTAAGCGTTGGGCGGGGATGGCGAAGACCTTCTCGAGAATTAGCAAGGATATTATCATGGCTGTAAAAGAAGGTGGTGATAATCCAGATTCTAACTACCGTCTTCGAATGCTTCTACAAAATGCGAAGGCAGCCAACATGCCTAAGGACAATGTAGAGCGTGCCATCAAAAAGGCAATGTCGAAAGACCAAAGCGATTACAAGACCATTATCTATGAAGGATACGGTCAACACGGTATCGCCGTGTTGGTGGAGACAGCGACAGACAACAATACACGTACAGTAGCGAATGTTCGTTCGTACTTTAATAAATGTGAAGGATCTCTTGGGACATCAGGTTCGGTAGAGTTCATGTTCGAACACAAGTGCCATGTAAAGATCGCCGCTGGTGATATCGATGTAGAAGAACTGGAATTTGAGATGATCGACCACGGCGCCGAAGATGTATTTAAGGATACCGAAGAAAAAGACGGCGAAGAAACAGAAATCATCATGATCTATGGCCAATTCGCGGATTACGGAAACATCGCCAAGGGTCTAGAAGGTTTGGGTCACGAAATTATTGAATCTGGTTTTGAATATATCCCAACCACAACGAAAGAATTGGATGATGCACAGACTAAAGACATTGAAAAACTCATTGAGAAATTAGAAGAGGACGACGATGTACAGAATGTGTACACCACTATGAGATAAAGGCTTTGTGAAAAGCGAAGCCAAAGCACAAAAAAGCCGCCCAATGGGCGGCTTTTTTGTTAGTCATTAAGCTGGAATTTTGCGCAGCGAACTTCGTTCAATCTGCGCTTTTGCATACTCCTGGGTGATGTGAATGGATTTTTCCTCCATTCCCGGTGCATCGAACATGTGGTCAGTGAGGATCGCCTCACAAACACTGCGCAATCCGCGAGCGCCAAGGCTGTAATCGAGCGCTACCTCAACGATGTAATCGTACACTTCTTCGTCAAAAGACAAGGCGATGTCGTCCATATGGAAGAGGTGCTGGTACTGCTTGACCAACGCATTCTTCGGCAAGGTTAAAATAGCACGAAGCGCATCTTTATCTAGCGGAGACATAAAGGTTACAATAGGCATACGACCTATGAGCTCCGGGATCAATCCAAAGCTCTTAAGATCAGAAGGTGTGATGTAGCTCAGTACCTCATCATCTTCCACGTGATTACGGCTCTCTTTCGAGTACCCTAGTGTTGCCGAATTCAATCGCGAACCGATCTTCTTCTCAATTCCCACAAAGGCGCCGCCTGCAATAAAGAGAATGTTTGTGGTATCAACTTCGATGTACTTTTGGTCCGGATGCTTGCGCCCCCCTTTTGGCGGTACATTCACTTTCGAACCTTCAAGGAGTTTAAGCAAACCTTGCTGAACACCTTCCCCACTTACATCACGTGTAATGGATGGATTATCTCCTTTACGTGCAATCTTGTCGATCTCGTCGATGAACACAATACCCACCTGGGCACGACTCAAATCATAATCGGCCGCCTGCAACAGACGTGTCAATATGCTTTCAACGTCCTCTCCCACGTAACCTGCTTCAGTAAGTACAGTAGCATCTACAATGGTGAACGGCACATTGAGCATCTTGGCGATGGTACGTGCCATTAACGTCTTTCCTGTTCCTGTATTTCCTACCAGAACAATATTGGATTTATCGACGTCAGGTGCATCCTTCAAAGGAACCAAGCCAATACGTTTATAGTGGTTGTATACAGCCACCGCTAGCGTGCGCTTGGCAGGCTCTTGACCAATAATGTATTCGTCGAGGTGCTCTTTGATTTGCTTTGGAGTAAAATCAAATTCAGGCTTTGCAGCGACATCCAACGGATTAGTCTGCGGCTTTTCGCCCAATTCAGCGTGAAGGATTCCACCCGCTTGGCCAACGCAACGGTCACAGATGTGGGCATCCACACCAGCAATCATCATCTCTGCCTCATCCTTACTGCGGCCGCAGAAGGAACAGTGGATGTTCTTCTCTTCGCTCATTACTTCGCTTGATTCTTGCCGAGCAAAATTTCATCCACCATACCGTAGTCTTTCGCCTCTTGCGAAGTCATCCAGTAATCGCGGTCAGAATCTGCCTCTACTTTATCGAAAGGCTGACCACTGTGGTGAGAAATGATAGAATACAACTCCTTCTTCAGCTTGAGAATTTCCTGTAAAGTAATCTCCATATCTGAAGCTTGTCCCTGAGCACCGCCCATAGGCTGGTGGATCATGATACGGCTGTGCTTCAACGCTGAGCGCTTGCCCTCTGCACCTGCACACATAAGTACAGCACCCATTGAAGCCGCCATACCCGTACAGATAGTGGCAACATCTGGGTTGACTACCTGCATGGTATCATAGATGCCTAGTCCTGCATACACAGAACCACCGGGTGAGTTGATGTATATCTGAATGTCCTTCTTCGCATCTGCACTCTCTAAAAAGAGTAGCTGTGCTTGGACAATGTTTGCTACCTGATCGTTGATGCCTGTTCCCAAAAAGATGATGCGGTCCATCATCAAACGCGAGAACACGTCCATCTGTGCAACGTTCATTTGACGCTCCTCAATAATGTATGGCGTCAACGATGCATCTACGTACTGATCAACATACATGCTCTGTATGCCGGCATGCTTGGTAGCGTATTTTTTAAATTCTTTTCCTAAATCCATGAATCAAAGTTGGTTTGAAGGTTAAGACAATTCCCTTAGATTTTGTTCTAAGTTATGCCTTTTCTGTGACCAATTTGATGAATTGGTCATAAGTCACCTCTTTCTCCTCAACTTTGAAAGATTCTTTGTAGTGTGCGAGAAGCTTCGCATTGTATACTTGATCGCTGATACGACGAACTTCCTCTTCGTTTTTAAGTGCGTTTTCCGCAATGCCTTTCAACATCTCGTCGTCCATCACTTGTTGACCGTACTGTTGGAACTGTGCTTTCACCATACCTACGGTGTGGTCTAGAAGATCCTCGCGGCTTACCTTGATTTCAGCAGCTGTGATCACTGCGTTCTCGATCAACTGGTAACGCAATCCCTTTTCTGTTTTTTCCCAATCAGCCTCTACCTCATCAGCAGTCAATGGCTTCTCACCTGAAGTCTGCATCCACTTTTTCAAGAATACGATAGGAAGGTCAAATTTGGTCTTCTCTAGCAAGTACTCTGCAACGTTGTTCAAGAAGTACTGATCCGCTTCGTTTTGGTACATGCGCTCCGCTTCTTCTTTCATGCGGGCACGCATTTCTTTTTCCGAAGTTACTGCACCTTCACCGTATACCTTGTCGAAGAACTCTTGGTTCAACTCAGCAGGCTCCATACGGCTGATGTTCGTGAGCTTGAATTCGAAAGATCCAGTAGAAGCTTCCAACTGAGCATCAGTCACTCCGAGCAATCCTGCAACGTTGTAATCTTTACCGAACGACTTCTTAGCATCGAAAGTCATAGTGCTGCCCATGGTCGCTTTGGCCAATTCACCTTGTGCTTTCTTCGTCTTCAAGTTGGTTCCCAAGAACTGTGCATCTTCCTTAACGATACCGCCTTCTACAGCTGCACCATCAGCATCTACCTCAGTAAACGAACCGTGGAACATATCATCAGCTGCTGGTTTTTCTGGAGTAGACATCTTGCCGTAACGACCGCGGATATCTTCCATGTATGTATCAAGCACCTTGTCGTCTGCAACGACCTTAACACCTTTTACTTTGTTCTTTTTCGAGATTTTAACATCAACCTCAGGGCTTAAGCCTAGCTCGAAACCAAAGTTGTATGTTCCTGGAGTATCGAAATCAAGTTCCTCTTGCTCTACTGGAAGTGGGTTACCTAGAATGTTCAACTTTTCCTCCTGGATGTAGTTGAAAATAGCGTCTTGAAGTATCTTGTTGATCTCATCAATCAATACCGCTTTACCGTATTGCTTCTTGATCAAACCCATAGGCACTTTACCCGGACGGAATCCTGGGATATTCGCGCTCTTGCGGTAATTCTGTAGCACTGAGTTCACTTTATCCTGGTAATCTTCAGGAGTGATTTCAATGTTTACCGTTAGGTTTAGTGTATCTACTTCGTTCTTGCTAATGTTCATCTGCTTTCAATTAGATTAAATACATCCTTGTAATAAGGGGTGCAAAGGTACTAACATTTTGTGGTTTATGGCGTTATCAATAAGAATAGGCTTTTGGATTCCTTTAACGGTTTTTATGTAGACCAATTCATTTAACATCGTACCTTGTCATTTACTATGTATTCCAAGCTTATGCAGCGTAAAAACCTCAAATACCTCTTGCCACTTTTAGGTGTGGCCCTAATCATTTTTGGATTCAACAAATACAACACTGAAGAAGATAAGGAAGCCGTCATTTTCGCTCTTGTACGTGATGCGCTCACTAATGTGCACTTGCAGCCAAAAGAAATGGACGATGCACTCAGTGAAGAAATCTTTGACGCGTACTTAGAAGCTATAGACTACAACAAGCTCTTTTTAACTCAAGGAGAGGTTGATGAATTGGCAAAAGACCGATTCAATTTAGATCAAGCATTTTACTCTACTAGCACGGTCTTTTTTGATAAAAGCTATGACTTGATTACCCAAGGCATTGAAAGATCGAAGCAAATTTATACGGAACTACTTGCAGCGCCGTTCGATTACACTGAAGATGAAAGCATTTATTCGGACGCTGAAAAGCGCCTATTTGCAAATGATGTAGCGGCTTTAGAAAGAAGTTGGAAGCAACACCTTAAGTGGCGCATTCTTAACCGTATCTACGAGAAAGACAATGCCCAAAAAGAGGATGCTGAAACCGACGAAGAGGTAGAACTCAAAGATTTTGCGACGCTTGAGAAAGAAGCGCGCGAAAAGGAATTAGAACTTCAAGAAGAGTGGTACGATGATTTAATGGACGTGAGCCGGATCGAATGGTTCGGAATGTACATGAATGCCTACTGTGAAACCTTCGATCCACATACCAGCTACTTGGCGCCTCAGCAAAACGAGAACTTTGAGCTGAGCATGACCGGGCAGTTTGAAGGAATTGGCGCCCAACTAAAGCAGGAAGGCGATTATATTGGAATTGAACGCATCATTGCTGGGTCTGCCTGTTGGAGACAGGGCGACCTCGAGGTGGGTGATCGCATCATTGCTGTCGCTCAAGGCAGCGAGGAACCCGTAGATGTAATAGGCTACAAGGTGCGAGAGGCAGTAAAACTAATTCGAGGCAAGAAAGGCTCCGAAGTGCGTTTGACCGTTAAAAAGAAAGACGGATCGCGCCAAATAATTCCTATTATTCGAGATGTCGTGGAAATCGAAAGCACCTTTGCTCGCAGTGCCGTTCTCAATGGTAAGACCTTCAAGAAAAAAGGAGGTGAGTATTCACTGATCAATGATCTAGAAAGCACAACTGGATACATCAAGCTCCCTAAGTTCTATGTAGATTTCTACAACAAGAACAACCGCAATGCTGCAGAGGACGTAAAAGCTGAGATCATCAAGCTTAAGGAGCAAGGTGTAGACGGAATCATTCTCGACCTTCGCAACAATGGTGGTGGTTCATTGCAAGCGGCAACGGAGATTGCTGGGCTCTTCACTGAAAAAGGACCTCAGGTGCAGGTGAAAAGCTTCCAAAATGGAACCCGTGCAAAGGGTAACAAGGATCCAAATGTGTACTGGGAAGGGCCGCTGGTAGTCTTAGTTAACAACTACAGTGCCTCTGCTTCGGAGATTGTTAGTGCGGCCTTACAGGACCGAGGACGTGCGCTAATTGTAGGGCCCGCGAAAAGTACTTTTGGCAAGGGAACAGTACAAAATATGCTTGATCTCGATCGTGCAGTCAATGGCCCATTGAATGCTTTAAAGCCCCTTGGGGCGGTAAAAATAACTACCGAAAAATTTTATCGAATTTCTGGAGGCACCACACAACTTCAAGGTGTTGTACCCGATATTTCGCTACCTGGCGCCTATGATCTCATTGATATGGGAGAAAAGGAATACGACCATGCTCTACCCGTAGACTATATCTCGAAAGCTAATTACAACGAAAGTGAAAAATGGTCTGACGCTTTCGATAGGGCAAAAATGTCGTCTTTTACGCGTGTTGAAAGGGATTCTGTATTCATGAAATCAATGGAGTACGCTAAATGGATCAAATCTGGTCAAGAGAATACTTTTATCCCACTTGCTTATGATGATTACATGAGCTTCCAAGATTCCATTAAAAAGGAGGGTGAACGATTCAAAAATCTCTACAAATTGAAAGACAGTACCGGTGTAGTTCCGCTGCCTGATCATTTGGTGATGTTTGAAACTGACAGTGTTCAAAAGGATATCTACAACAAATGGTACCGCAACCTGGCCAAGGATGCTGTACTTAGAGAAGGTGTTGAGATTATCGCTACACTGAAGTAGTCCTTTTTTTGAGCTAGATTAGCTCTTGTGATACGCACCTTTTCCATAGTTCAAAAACTAGCACTCGGATGGCTTGTAGCTTTGATTCTGGCTGCACTGCTTGCAGACTTCGTAGTCCTCGATACTACGCCTCATGCCAACACGATGGATTTGAAGCATACCTTGCTCTCTCCAGGGAGCAAAACGGTGAACGGATTCCACCTTTTTGGCACCGATAAGTTTGGCCGTGATCACTTTTCGAGAGTGGTTCTTGGCAGTAGAATATCACTCAGTGTGGGTTTCATCGCTGTTCTGGTTAGCCTTGTTATTGGTATCCCTGTGGGGGCAGTTTCAGGCTATTTCGGAGGGAGAATAGATGCAGTGCTCAGCTGGTTCATGAATGTCCTATGGTCTATACCTACCCTTCTGCTCGTCATTGCGCTGACCTTTGTTTTAGGCAAGGGACTCTTTCAAGTGTTCGTCGCTGTGGGACTTACCATGTGGGTGGAGGTTGCGCGCGTTATCCGTGGCCAATTCTTAGTGGAGAAAAACCAAGAATATGTCGAGGCCGCCAAGGTACTTGGCTTCAGCACCTCCCACATCTTGTTTAAAGAAATTCTACCCAATACCATTGCGCCGCTATTAGTAATCTGTGCAACGAATTTCGCGAGTGCGCTTCTTATTGAAAGTGGACTTAGTTTTCTGGGTATTGGTGCGCAGCCACCCCTGCCTTCTTGGGGCAGTATGATTCGCGATTATTACCCATACATCATTACAGGCAAGGGCTATCTCAGCCTTATCCCAGGGATTCTAATCGCACTCAGCGTACTTAGCTTAAATACACTTTCTGGTGCCCTAAAGAGGTAGGGTAGTTTTGGGCAGCGCTTCGAGAAATACACGTTCTCTGCTTTCAGAATGAAGGTGCAGCAGCTCCAAGAATTCTTCACGTTCAATGTTCCATGCACCAAGGCTGTCCAAGTGTTCCGTAGGCAATTGATTGTCCACAAATTCTACTCCGTTATGGCTCAGGTGCTGACACATGCCGATGTAGGCAAACTTACTTGCATTGGTGCGGGTATGAAACATGCTCTCACCAACAAACACACCGCCCGTCATTACGCCAAAGGTTCCTCCAATGAGTTCATCGCCCTCCCAAACTTCAAAACTGTGCGCCATGCCTAATTGATGCATGTGCAAGAAATTCGTTTGAAATTTTTCGCTGATCCATGTACCCGCTTGACCAGGACGTGGGACTTCACTGCATTTCTCAATAACCTTTTCAAACACGGTATTGACCGAGAAACGCCAGTGCTTTTTATTCAAATAGGGGCGCATGCTCTTTGCCACCTTCACTTCTGCAGTAGGTGTAATCGAGCGAATCTCTGGGGAAAACCAGAATACCACGCCCTCCTGCTCAAACCAAGGGAAGATGCCTTTGTGGTAACACCTGTCGTATAGTTCTGGCGCTAAATCCCACGAAAGGGCGATGAGCCCTTCACTATTTGCAGCTGTATCGGGATCCGGAACGGTCCAACCGTCCTGGCCGATAAAGTGCAATGGATTAATGGAGCGCCCCACGATTTAGGTGAATTAGAACGGTAGATCGTCGTCAAGAACGCTATCGTCACCACTAGGGTTAAATGGCTGACCCGCCGGAGGTAAATCCGAAGGTGGTGCCGACGCAGCTGCTTGTTGTAATGGAGACATTCTCCAAGCCTGAAGCGTCGTATAGTAACGCGTAGCACCACCCTGCGGAGGTGTCCACTCGCGACCACGAATGTTGAACTCTACGTTTACCTCTTGCCCGGCTTGGTAAGCATCAAGAACCGAAGTTTTATCTTGAGTAAATTCAAAACACAAGGTTTGTGGATACTGCTCTTTAGTCTGTACTACAAACTCGCGCTTTCTGAATCGGTCAGAAATCACCTGCTCATCCATTATTTTCTCAATTCTCGCTTCAATGTTCATCTTCTTACCCTTCTTAGCGGGCCGATTTATCTATTAATAATACTTTCCAAGCCTCGTGAACATGCCTATTTTCAAGCAGTTCCCTTGCGACTTCATGCAAGGCTTCGCGACGTTCGATTCCGTCTGCATAATTCTGCAATAATCTCCGGATATCAAAGTCATTTTTCTTTTGTTCTATTTCTTCTTCTGTAGGCAGGACTGTTACACCTCCTAAGAGCCCAAGATCATTCCCAGTTAAAACAGTCGAGTTACGTATGACCATTGGAATCTGATCAACTCCGATCCCCACCTGAGGAGCACCAACGCTAAAAAGTGCATCACCGGAGGCTCTTACCCACCAGTTTTTACCCATACGACCAACCAGGTCGAGCGCCTCTTGGTCCAAACCGCCTTCGTCAGACATCACGTGCGCCGCACAATGAATCTTCTTGATTTCACAGATCACAAGATTTCCTGCGCCTCCTTCTTCACCCAAAGCCACTACATCTTTAACAATACATTCAAGACTTACAGGACTTTCAGCTACTCTCGGTGGCGCCACAAGCTCCGAAGGAACAGGGGTCAATCCACTCTTGACAAATTCATCAACATGAGAAGGATATTCCGCTGAACTCAAATTTACCTGCTGCACGAGATCATAATTCACCACATTGACCACAACCTCTTGCTCACGCAACGCATTGTGCAACGTGTCTTTGGTCGTATTATCTCTCACGCGCCTCGCGGGAGAAAATATGAGCGTTGGCGGATTAGAGGAAAATATGTTGAAGAAACTGTACGGACTAAGATTAGGTGTTCCAAACTCATCGACTGTACTCACAAGTGCAATAGGTCTTGGACCAACCGCACCTAATAAGATTCTGTGACGGTCTCTCGCAATAAGATCTTCTGGGGAAAATGAAGGCATATCCTTGGGTTTAAATCAAAATTACTCTTTTCCCTCGGCAAGCAGAAATTTATTTAAAACACGATTCGATTTTATAGAAACTACTTATATTTGCCGTCCAATTTTGATGCGGATGTGGTGAAATTGGTAGACACGCTAGTTTTAGGCACTAGTGCTTTATCGCGTGAAGGTTCGAGTCCTTTCATCCGCACAAACAAAACCCCGGTCACTTCGTGACTGGGGTTTTTTATTTTTAATTCGAACCAAGCTTGCTTGAGTGAAGAAGAAAAATAAAAAAACCAAGCACGCGAAAGCGTGCATCGGGGTGGAGTTTGAATGCACCCTCGCTAGGTCCACCAGTCTTTTGCGGAGCAAAAGCTGGTAATCCTTTCTTTAGAAGGAAATAGTGTTTACTCTTCGGTGAGCTGGACGAAGATGTCGTAGGCCACCAATTGGACAAATGGTACAATCACTAATATTCCTAGTCCAATGGTGAAAATTACCACGGGAATGGCAATGAGCGAGACAATAAATAAGGCGAGGAAGATTTCTAGAAAATTAGGAAGGGCGAGCTTTATTGAATCGACCAAGGATTGAAATCCATCTCTACCCTTTAGGGATGCGAAATAAGGAGCAAGTATCAAAACAATTTGTAAAACCATTTGAAGGCTTAGAAATAGCCCAATACTACCAAGATTCGCGAATATCAATGCGCCGAGATCTTCAAAAGCTATCCGAAGCAGTTCAAAATCCCGACTCTGCTCTTCGGTTAGTTGAAAAGTCATTAGCTCATTGGGCAATAGCAGGGAGAAAATCTGTGAGATCAGAACTGTCGCTACAATTACGACAATTAGAGATTTAACATTATATCTAAATCCATCTAAAAAATTTCCAAATTCGACTTCTTCACCAGCCTCGTCCTTACGTGCAAAATGAGCATAGCCGATAGTCAAGAGTGCATCACCAATACCCGCAGTAATCGCAATAATTGTGGTCTGAATAAATAGATTGAATGAAAATACCCCGCCAATACTGCCTGATACCGTTGCAATCACGACTGAAACAACAAAACTAAATAGCGTAAAAGCGGTGTACATTCCAGCTTTATTCTTGTACCTAATCCATCCGGCTTGAATGGCTTGTATCGGTGAAATCTTTCTCATTGGGATGCGGTTTGCAATGCTTAATTTTGGAACAAAATACAACAGACGTTGAAAGTAACTTACGGTTTAGAGAATTTTCAAACACTTTCTTGTGCAGTGGCTACTACAGGGACCTTTGATGGGGTACATCTGGGCCACCGTAAGATTCTTCAACAACTTGTTGCAAAAGCCCGAGAAGTAAATGGGGAAAGCGTATTATTGACTTTCTCTCCGCACCCTAGATTGGTTTTACAACCTGATGTAGAGCTAGAACTGTTGTCAAGCCAAAGGGAAAAAATAGCTTTGCTTGAAAAGACGGGACTCGATCATTTGATCATTCATCCTTTCACCAAAGAGTTCTCACGCACGCAGTCTTTAGACTTTGTACGGGAACATTTAGTGAACACTATCGGGGTAAAGCACCTAGTTATTGGGTACGACCACCACTTCGGAAGAAATAGAGAAGGAAGCTTCGAACATTTGAAGGAGTTTGGTCCTATCTATGGATTTGAAGTTGCGGAAATTGCAGCACTTGATATCGATCAAGTTAACGTGAGTAGTACGAAAATTCGAACCGCACTGACCGAAGGACAAGTGGAATTGGCCAACAAATACCTGGGTTCTACCTACAGCATTAGCGGGAGCGTGGTACAAGGCGATCAGATTGGCCGAACTATTGGTTTCCCCACCGCAAACATAGAATGTGATTTCGAGTATAAGCTGTTGCCAGCAGATGGTGTCTATGCCGGATTGCTCCATGTCAATGGGGAATCATATCCTGCGATGGCAAATTTAGGAGGTAGACCCACCCTAAAAAGTGCACAGCGAAAATTGGAAGTACACTGCATTGGAATTGAGATTGAACTCTATGATGAGGAGGTGAAATTTGAATTAACGCATCATCTACGTGATATACAGGAATTTGATAACTTGGCTGAGCTTAAAAAGCAATTGGCAGCAGATAAATCTCAAGCTACAAGGCTTTTGGCACAGAAATAGATTAGAAAGAGAAAAATTTTAATACAACCTCATGAAAAAAATCGCCCTTATTGCAGCCGTTGGTCTACTTGCAGTAGCATGTACGAAATGGGAAAACAAAAGCACAGAGTTTAAGGTAACTGGTCTATGGACTGGTGTAAATCAAGAACTTCAAGTTCAAGCATTGCCTTTTTTAGATTCAAGTGATGTAAGCCCGTCTGCATTCTTGGAAGCAAACTTCATGGAAGACGGAGGCTTGACCATAGATTCAGCAGGCGTTAGAATGGATAGCATGGGTTGGTCCATCAAAAACGATACTGTTCTGGTTTTGAGCGGTATTGACCTAGGATTTGATAATCCTCTAGGCGGCGGCGGCCTGGTTCCCAGCAATCTAGAGTTCGATATTTCACGATTGACGCAAGAGGAATTTAGATTTAAATACGATACAACAATTACGTTGAACGTCCCTCAAATCCCCGTACCTGTAAATCTGACATTAAAGCAGATTCAGCGCTGGAAGAGATAGTTCACTTATGACCGCATTCATAAACCCACGCCTGCAGGCGTGGGTTTTTTTGTGTCTAATGCTCGAGCTGCAGTAACGAGCGCTTTGATTTTGTCTTCGTCGCGTTTCCATTCACCTTCAAAGCCAAAAGAATCGTTATCAGAAGCCGACCATTTCCTTGCGGTACAATGAAAGGCAGTTACGCCTACTTCTTTAAGGCCAGGTACGACCTTGGCGTTGACGCCACTTCCGGCTTGTATTTGAATCCGATTTTTGGCCCAACTCATTATTTGAGCTAATCCTTGCGGATCAACTTTTGGCTGAAAACCGCTGGTTAAGATTCGTTCTACACCTAAGTCAATAAGAGTTTGTACGACAGCCTCAGGATCCTTGCAAACATCAAAGGCACGATGAAAAGTGATGCCTAGATTGTGCTGTTTTGCCTTATCAGATGCGAGGGCCATAAAGCGCTTGTCCAGCATTCCTTCCTCAGTCAATGCACCTACTACAACGCCTCGAATTCCCGTCTTTGAAAGCATTTCAAGATCGAGCAACATTTGGTGTTGTTCGCTGGAGGAATAATGAAAATTCCCTGCTCGAGGACGTAACATGGTATATACTGGAAGCGGCGTGGCAGCGACTACTTCTCGTGCCCTACCAAAAGAAGGTGTGAGGCCTCCTTCTGCCAAATTCTCGCACAATTCAATGCGATCCACACCAAGGGCATGAAGCCCTTCTGCATGCCTTGCTTCTTCCAAAGCAATCTCAATTTCAATACGGTCGGCCATAGATCTGTACTTCGTCTAAAAAATGCCATACGGGCTGTCCCGCAGCGGGATGATTGTCGGGCAATTTTTCAGTATTTGGAATTTCGAAATTAATAGAATTTGTAGGTGGAAATCCGCCCTCTGGAGCTAAGGTCATGGTATGTATGAAGGTGCCTTCCTTGTCCACACTCACATCTCTATCCCACTGGTAACGCTCTACCACATCATTCTGAACATTCACGTCGGCATAGACCATCTCTGGCACGAGAATCCAGCTCAACCTACTCTGCAAAAAGTTGATTTTCACAGAATCTATGATATACTTCTCTATCCAGCCAAAGTGGCCGCCAAAGTGGTCTGGACCAAAATAACCTACCCAATTCCCATCTCTAAAATTCGTGGAACCCAACACGCCATTGGCCATGGGGATGTCGTTTGTACCTGTATAGGGCGGTGTAGAGGGCGAGGTTAAACAGCTGTGGGTTAAAAGCCCTTGGTGAACGGCAAAATCATAGGTCAATGCTGGTCCCATGTTTCGACCATCGCGCCGCGGCTGAACCTGAATCGAATGCAGTCCGAGACTCGTAAAAGTCGCAGTACTATCAGATAATATGCCTGTAGATGAACGTAGTTCGAGTTGTAGATTAGGGAAGGCTGGAGTTGCCGCCATTCTGAGCTCAATCTTGCCATTGTAGCTCTCATTTGAAGAGGATAAGACGACCGGTACTTGTTCCACGTCGTAACCATAACCCAGGACATCCAACATAGGGTAATGGCGCTGGAGTCTTTGCCAAAACGCGTCATAATCACGCTCGGCAGGGTGCGACCACAGAACCTCTGCCATCGCTATGCCTCGGGGCAAGAATCTTCGGTCAAGGGTTTCTATATCGGGAATGCGTTCCGACCATAGGTTGCACTCGCCGCCTAATATGTGACCGGTTAAGAGCGGGTCTAAATCAGTCGGAATAGGACTATAATTATACACTTTAGGTACATCAATACTGCTTACCGAATAGTCAAAATATGCATGTGAAGTAGGACTCACAATGGCATCGTGGCCTTTCTCTGCAGCGTGCTGCGCACCTTCAAATCCGCGCCAACTCTGAACGGTTGCGTTCGGGCTCAAACCGCCTTCCAAGATTTCATCCCAACCAATGATCTGCTTGCCCTTGGCCGCCAAGTAATTTTCAATTCTTGTGTTGAACCAACCTTGCAAGGCCTCTTCGTCCCGAAGGCCTTCCTCTTTCATGCGCTGCTGACATTTCGGACACTGCTCCCACCGGTACTTTGGCGCTTCATCCCCGCCAATGTGTATGTATTTCGAAGGGAAGATTTCACAGACATAGTCTAGCACATCCTCCAAAAATTCGAAGGTCTGCTCATTTCCCGCACAATAAATGTCTTTGAAAACGCCCCATTCGGTAGCCACGGCTACGGGTTCCCCGGTACAGCCTAAATGAGGATAGGCCGCTAAGGCCGCCTGACTATGTCCGGGTAATTCTATTTCTGGCACGACCTCAATACCATATCCGGCCGCATAGGCCACCACTTCCTCCAAATCTTCTCGGGTGTAAAACCCTCCGTAAACACTATCGCCGTGTGATCTGTAAGCAGCTACCTCAGCCAACTTTGGATAGGCATCCATGGCAATGCGCCACCCTTGGTCTTCAGTTAAATGCCAGTGCAACACATTGAATTTATACAGGGCCATGATGTCCAATTGACGCTTGACCTCATCAACCGTGAAAAAATGTCTACACACATCCATAAGAACGCCGCGGTGTGCAAATACCGGTTCATCTGAAATTTCGCCCCAGGGCAAGGCAACCTCATTTCCCAACATACCTAATTGACCCAACGTGCTCTGTGCACGATGGTCGCCCTCGGTGCCGTGGAAAACCGTAATGCCATTTTCATCCGAAATGATACGATAGGCTTCGTCATTTAAATTCGAGTCCAATTCAAACACAGGTGCCTCCAACGTATTCCAAGCAGAACTGTCAAAATTATAAGAACGTACAGGAGGAATCAGGGCATCCACGGCCGCCCACTCTTTGCAAACTTGGCCTTCGTTAAAATCGGACACCGACCTCGTGAAAAGGACAACTACTACACTAATAACCACTGCAAACACGCCCGTTATCCTGCGGCGGTTCTGTCTATTTGTTACTCCCATGTTCTCATGTATTTAGCATCCACCATCTCATTGCGATCTTGCGTGCGCAGCGCATAATTGAATCCATTGTAGACACTGTATCCGCCGTATTCACCTTGCACATTCATAGCTAAAAAGCCAACCTGCATACCTTCCACACCTGGATGTTTTTTCAATATTCGTTGTACGATATCGTAACAGGCTTCCTCCGGTGAAGCTCCACGTCGCATCGCTTCTACTACTGCAGAAGCACCAGCAGTTCTAATCATCGCCTCACCCACACCTGTGGCAGTTGCCCCACCTACATCACCGTCAATAAACAACCCTGCGCCAATGATGGGACTGTCTCCAACACGACCTCTAATCTTATAGGCCATGCCCGAAGTGGTACACGCTCCGGCCATTCTTCCGCTTGCATCCAAGGCCAACATGCCAATAGTGTCGTGATTTTCGACGTTTACACCCGTCTTGTATTCTGACTTTATGAGCCAATTCTCATAGTCCTTCTGGACCTCTGGAATCGGCACCTTGAAATCCACTTTTGAGAACCCGTTTTCTAATGCCCATTTCTGGGCGCCCTCGCCCACCAACATGACGTGCGGTGTCTTGTCCATAACAGCACGAGCGACATCAATAGGGTGCTGAATATCCTCCAAGAAAGCCACGGATCCACATCGGCTATCGTGGTCCATGATACAGGCATCTAGAGTCACGTGTCCGTCGCGGTCTGGCCTTCCTCCGAGCCCTACACTCCTGTTGGTCATATCACTTTCCGTAACCCCTACACCTTTTTGAACAGCGTCGAGGGCATCGCCTGAGGCACCCAAGATTTTCCACGCCCCAGCATTAGCTTCCATACCGTGTATCCAAGTACTTATGACAACGGGGCTGTTCTTTTTTGGTGAAAGTGAAGAAGACGAATGTGGCTGGGCAGCGAGTGGTGAGAGAACGGTTCCGGCACCTAAAGCGCCAAGGTTTTTCAGAAATTTTCTGCGAGACATGGGTTCTGTGTTTGCTTAAACTTACTGCTTATTTCCTAATTTGGGAACATGCGAAACACTCTGCTTATCACAGCCTTGCTTTTCGGTCTTACCACCACAGCCCAAGAAGCACAATGGACCTCAATCAAAGACATTAATCCGTTTATCGGAACTGGCGGCCACGGCCATACGCACCCTAGTGCACAGGCGCCGTTTGGAATGATACAATTGGGCCCAAACACCCGCTATGAGGGATGGGACGGCTGTGGTGGTTACCACTATACCGACAGTGCAATGTTTGGGTTTACCTGTACACACCTTAGCGGAACTGGGGTGAGCGATTATGGCGACCTGTTGATACTCCCCTATTCTTCACCAACAAAGGAAGGGGATTACATTAAATTCTTCAAAGAAGACGAACATGCGCAGGCAGGCTACTATGCTTGTATTCTTGACGATGGTACTCGTATCGAAGCAACTGCTGGAGAACGCACAGGCATCTTGAGAATCCGATTTGGTGAAGGCAGCGCACCTGGGATTATGGTAGATTTGAATTTCAGAGACCGAGTACTTAAAAAGTCGTTTGAAGCCACTGGAATTGGTGAATGGCAAGGAAGTAGGATTTCAGAAGGTTGGGCAAGAGAACAGCATTTTTATTTTGGAATGGACATCACTGCAAGACCTGATACCGCTATTGAGATCAGCGATGGTATTTATTGGATTCCCATGCCAGATGGCGTAAAAGAAACTACTATTCGCCTCGGGATCAGCGGAACTTCAGAGAAGGGTGCATGGACAAATTATGTTTCAGAATTGACCAATAAAAACTTTGAAGAGGTATTTACTGAAACACAAGAGAAATGGGCGAAGGAATTGGCCAAAAGCACAGTGAAAAGTGCCTCTGCAGATGACCGGACAATTTTTGCTACAGCTCTATACCATGCCTACTCTGTGCCCAATTTATGGAGTGATGTAGACGGCAGTTACCGCGGTGCAGACGGTAAAATTTATACCGATACCGAGCATAAACATTATACCGTGTATTCACTTTGGGACACCTATAGAACGGCTCACCCTTTGTATACCATTACCCAGCCTGAGCGTACGCAGGAGTTTATCTACGGCATGCTCGACATGTACAAGCAGCGCGGGCGTTTGCCTATATGGGAATTAGCCGGAAATGAGACCGATTGTATGATTGGCTACCACAGCGTGAGTGTGCTCGCCGATGCCATTGCCAAAGGCTACCATACGGATACTGCCCTGACCCTCGAAGCCATGCGTGCCACAGCTGAGATGGACGTGTTCGGATTGAGTGAATATCAGGAATCAGGGTTCTTGAGTATTGAGGACGAAAGTGAATCGGTCAGTAAGACACTAGAATATGCCTATGACGATGCGTGTATTTCCTGGACGGCCGAGCGACTAGGGAACCTCGGTATGATGAATAGCTATAAACAACGTGCTTCTGCTTACCGCTCGCTCATTGATCCGGAAAGCGGCTTTGCGCGTCCTCGGACCAATGGAGATTTCTTATCGCCCTACGCCCCACAAGAGGTGAATAATCACTTCACTGAGGCCAACGCTTATCAATACAGCTTTTCCCCAGTACATGATATAGAGGGTTGGATGGAAGTATTGACCAATTTTAGAGCAGCCCGCGAAAATTGGAATTCACTGCCGCGCAAAAAGCA
>Ga0255777_10000908_pt1 | contig 28351 bp, 20 predicted proteins | sample 101ome_15_FD_179975 | JGI IMG/M metagenome (GOLD analysis project Ga0255777, IMG submission 179975) | Coastal salt marsh microbial communities from the Groves Creek Marsh, Skidaway Island, Georgia - 101402AT metaG (version 2) | ecosystem: Environmental > Aquatic > Marine > Intertidal zone >... | reverse complement strand
ATATCTTCTTGCCACTCCTGAACGAACTTGTCCAGTAGCAGGATCGATAAGGTTTGCAACGTTTACATTTCCGTCTTCAGTGGTTCCAACGCTCCACATGTTGTAGATAGGAGAGATGTCTGAAACATCAGCATTACCTGGGAATTCGAAAAGGTTAGCGTTGGCATACGCAACAGCTGCTGCTTGGTCACCATCATTTTCGATTAAACCTCTTTGGTAAGTACCTTCCCATGCAATCCCGATATATTCTTCAGGAGAGCGGATGGTTTCGTAACGTCCGATACCTTGGTAGTTCGTACCTGATTTAACTTGAACGTTGACACTGTTACCGTTGTCTTTACCTCTTTTCGTAGTAATAACGATTACCCCATTAGCACCACGCGCACCATAAAGCGAAGTTGCCGAAGCATCTTTAAGCACGGTAACAGACTTGATGTCATTAGGGTTGATGTCGTTTAAGCTTCCACCAAAAGGAGCGTCATCTACAATGTAAAGTGGGGCTTGGCTACCGTTTACCGAACCAAATCCACGAATACGAATCGTAGATACTGTGCCTGGTTGTCCAGAAGTGTTGAATACACTAACACCGGCTACCTCTCCGGCAAGTGCCTGAGATACGTTGGTGAATGATTTTTGAGAGATGTTCTCTCCTTCAACTACTTTCGCAGAACCAGCGAATGATTTTTTAGATACCTCACCAAAACCGGTTACAACCACTTCGTCAAGTTGGTTTGAAGGTTGAAGTGAAACATTGATGTTGCTTTGGTTACCCACGGTAACTTCCACAGTCTGATAACCGATGAAACTGAATTCTAGAACCGCGTTTGGTCCCACAGAAATCGAGTAGTTACCATCGAAATCGGTAGCGGTACCATTACTAGTACCTTTAACGATAACAGTTGCACCAGGAAGTGGAATTCCAGATTCATCTGTTACGCTACCTGAAACGGTCTGCTGTGCTACAGCTACTTGAACTGCGAGCAAACACACCAGTAGAAAATTGATGTAATTTCTCATAACATTTGGTTTTACAATAATTGTTTACGTTTGAGTGAATTTGCAAATTTACAATCTTCAATTGAATTTTTCCTTAAAAATATCTCGACAACCCTGTGCTAATTACGGTATATGTTGATAAATCAAAAATTTTATGTGAATTTGATAATTATACGTTTAAGTTCGGTCTTGATTTTATGATTTTGTTAAGAAACTATAGGTGTCCTACGCGAAGTATTTGAAATAAAAAAGCCGATTTCAACATTGAAATCGGCTTTTTGTCTGTTTGGCGGTCTGGACGGGACTCGAACCCGCGACCCCCTGCGTGACAGGCAGGTATTCTAACCAACTGAACTACCAGACCTAAACAATTACGCTCTTAAAGCGGGGGCAAATATAATCTTTTTTACACCTTGTCCAAAAAGGATCAAAAAAAAAGCGATTAAAAATCGCTCTCTTTTACGAATGCTTTGTAATGTGGCTTATAATGCAGCGTCAATAGCCTCTGCGTAAACATTTTTAGGAGCAACTCCTACCTGACGATTGACGATTTCTCCGCCTTTAAAAACTAATACGGTAGGAATGTTTCTAACGCCGTATTTAGCTGCAAACTGTTGGTGGTTATCAACATCGACTTTACCTACAACTGCTTTTCCTTCGTATTCAGTAGCGAGTTCATCAATGATGGGTCCTACCATACGACAGGGACCGCACCATGCTGCCCAAAAGTCAACAACTACTGGCTTGTCTGAATTGAGTACTACCTCTTCAAATGTTGCGTCTGTTATTTCTAGTGCCATAATCTTGAATTAAAATACAAATTTAGGGATTTAAAATGAGTTCAATTAGTATAGTTGATAGGGTATTTTTTGATCGTCTAGGAAGTGGAGTAATTCTTTGGTAATTGCGACTTTTTCCTTTCTGCTTTTTAAAGTGAGTTGAAAATCTTTATCGTGGAGCGTAATATTTACAGGTTTGTTTCCTTTGTAATCTGTAATTCTTTTTTTCAATAATTCAATAAACTCGTTGGTTACTTCTTCTGCCTTTAGATGAAGGTTGATTTTTTTAGATAGATTTTCCATCACATCTTGAAGTAGTCGTACTTCGTTAAATTGTAATCTGGGCTCTCCTTTTGTACTACCATCCCCAATAGGATAACCTTCTTTGACTAATAGACGGATGTATAAAAAGTTCGGTTCCTTAAAGAAGTGTTCGAATTTCAAAAATTCCTCTGAAAAAACTCTGAATTGATAAGACCCGCTATAATCTTCTAGAGTAAAGGTTCCCCAACGTTTGCCGTTTTTAGAAATTCTTGCTTCTGCGGATGTTACAACACCACCAACAGTTACTTCGCGTCCGACAAAAGGTGTGAGATCTGTATTCAAACTTGCTAAATGATTTTTAGTAAAATGTTGTAGCGTTTTTTTGAAATCATCCAGAGGATGCCCAGTTAAATAAAGTCCAACAACCTCCTTCTCTTTTCTAAGAAGCTCCATAGTTGGCCACGGATCACAAGGTGGGATTTCTGGCTCACTAATTTGAGCGACGGGATCATCTGCAAATAGGCTCACCTGGGAGGCGTTTTCGTTTTCTTTAAAACGAGTGGCTGACTTTATGATCTTCTCCAAATAGTTGATTCCGTCATTAGATTCTTGAAAGTATTGACTTCTTAGTGCCCCGAAAGAATCAAAAGCGCCGGCGATAGCAAGATTCTCAAAGGTTCTTTTGTTCGCAGCTCTAAGATCTATTCGTTTGGCTAACTCGAATACGGAACTATAGGGTCCAGATTCTTTTCTTTCATCTACGATAGTATCCACGGCGCTTTTTCCTACGCCTTTAATAGCACCCATTCCGAAACGAATCGCGTTTTGTGCATTTACCCCAAACTTGTAGAAAGACTCATTGACATCAGGCCCTAGAACCTCGATTCCCATGCGCTTGGCCTCTTCCATAAATAGAGTAACCTGTTCTAACTGGTTCATGTTATTAGATAGCACAGCGGCCATATATTCTGAGGGGTAGTGAGCCTTCAGATAGGCGGTTTGGTAAGCGATGTAAGCGTAGCAAGTAGAGTGACTCTTATTGAATGCATAACTTGCGAATGCTTCCCAATCTTTATAAATTTTTTCTAGCACCTCCTTAGGGTGTCCTTTAGAAATCCCTCCATTGATAAACTTTGGGCGCAGTTCGTCGATAAGATCTTTTTTCTTCTTACCCATCGCCTTTCTGAGAACGTCGGCTTCACCTTTAGTAAAACCTCCTAACTTCTGTGACAAAAGCATCACCTGCTCTTGATAAACTGTAATCCCATAGGTATTTTCTAAATACTCCTTCATTTCTGGAAGGTCGTAGGTGATGGGCTCTTTACCGTGTTTTCTAGCGATAAAGCTTGGGATATATTCAAGCGGGCCTGGGCGATAAAGAGCGTTCATGGCGATTAAGTCATCAAAGGTGCTCGGTTTTAGCTCTTTTAGATACTTCTGCATTCCGCGAGATTCGTATTGGAAAATTCCGATCGTTTCTCCTCTTTGAAAAAGCTCGTAAGTTTTTTCGTCTTCTAATGAAAATTCGTCAGGATTGAGTTGAACTCCGGTTCTTGCCTTTATGATCTTTAAAGTATCCTTAATTAAAGTCAGAGTTTTTAATCCTAAGAAGTCCATCTTCAATAGACCAGCACTCTCTACTACAGAATTGTCGAATTGGGTTACCCACATCTCTGCATCTTTAGCAGTAGCTACAGGTACAAAGTCGGTGATATCCCCAGGAGTGATAATAACACCACAGGCGTGAATTCCTGTATTTCGAACAGTTCCTTCCAATCTTTTTGCAACCTGAAGCGTGTTTCCAAGATTGTCCTTGCTCTGAGAAATTTGTTGTAGTTCAGCTATCTTCTGGGCTTCCTCACTGCGAAAATTCTGTTGAAGCGACTTTGAATCGAGTCCTAAAACCTTTGCTAGTTTGGTCATATCAGGCAGAAGCTTAGCGAGTCGATCTGCTTCATTAAGCGGCAAATCAAGTACCCTAGCGGTGTCTCGAATCGAAGACTTACCTGCCATCGTACCATAGGTTATAATCTGAGCTACTTGATTAGATCCGTATTTTCCAATCACATAATCGATAACCTTTTGTCGCCCCTCATCGTCAAAGTCAATATCAATATCAGGCATAGACACTCGGTCTGGATTTAGAAAACGCTCAAAAAGGAGGTCGTATTTAATCGGATCAATATTGGTAATGCCTAGACAGTACGCCACTGCCGAGCCTGCTGCGGACCCTCTTCCGGGGCCCACCGAGACTCCCATTTCTCTCGCTTTTCTAATAAAGTCTTCTACAATTAAGAAGTATCCTGGATAGCCTGATTGCTCAATAGTGTTCAATTCGAACAGCAAGCGTTCTTCGATTTCTGGGGTTATTCCTCCATAACGCTCTTTTGCTCCTTCGAAGGTTAGATGTTTGAGGTAAGCGTTTTCTCCTCTTTTGCCTCCGTCAATCTGATCTTCTGGAGATTCAAATTCTTGCGGAATGTCGAATTCAGGAAGTAATACATCTCGATATAAGACGTAATTCTCTACTTTCTCTAGTATGCGAGTGGTATTTTCAATAGCCTCTGGTAGATCAGCGAATAGTTTTTTCATCTCCTCGCTGCCTTTAAAATAGTACTCGCTATTTGGAAGACCGTATCGATAACCTCTTCCTCTACCGATTGGAGTCTCTTTTAGTTCCCCTTCTTTTACGCATAGGAGTATGTCTTGTAGCTCCTGATCTTCTTTAGACCGATAAAAGTTGTTGTTAGTCGCAACTAAGTGGACACCATGTTTCTTAGCTAGTGCTACGATTTGAGGATTAACTCTATTTTCTTCTTCTTGATCGTGACGTTCGAGTTGTAAGAAAAAGTCATCGTCAAAATTTTCCTTAAACCATTCTAAGGCCTCTTCAGCTTGTCGTTCACCTATATTCAGGGCTTTGGCAGACACTTCACCTCTAGTACCACCCGATAAAATAATTAGCCCTTCTTTGTATTCTACGAGTAGTTCTTTGTCAATTCGAGGGATGTAGTAAAAACCTTCAGTATATGCCTTCGAACTGAGTTTTGTCAAGTTGTGATATCCTGTTTTGTTTTTGGCCAGGAGAACAACGGGATAGCCCAGGTCCTTTACCTCTTTATTGTGTCTGTCTTCGACCATCGCCAGCTCACAACCGACGATTCCTTTAATGGGTTTTTCTGGGTTTGACTTATTATGGGCAGCAATGGCACTAATAAAACTGAAAGCTCCCATCATGTTGCCTGTATCAGTAAGGGCAACCCCTGGCATTTCTAATTCAGCGGCAGTTTCGACAAGCTCAGTAGGTTTCATGGTCGCTTGTAAAATAGAGAACTGTGAATGGTTATGTAGGTGGGCAAAGGAGAGTTGATTCACCTCCTCAATGTCAATAGTTGTTTTCTTGGTTTCTGCAGACTCGAAATTTTGTGCGGCTAATTTTTCTGAAGCAGCCTTGAGGTTTTTATGCTTAAGGCCTATAGCCTGAATAGGATTGGGGTTAGAAACTTTGAAGTTTTGAAGAAGTTCTTCTGAAACTCCTAAGGATACAGCGTCAAATTGACCGATTCGGATAAGTTCAAAAAAGCATCGTGCAGTTGCCTCTACATCTGCACTAGCGTTATGTGCTTCGGCAAATTCAGCTCTAAAAAGTTTACGGTGTAATTCTGAGAGGGTAGGTAATTTGAATCTTCCACCACGACCACCGGATAGTTGGCAAAAATTAGCAGTTTTTTCGGTGCAAGTATCAAGTACCTTTTTATCAAGAAGGGCTGTAGATACCCCCATGCGGTAGAATTCTGCCCCCATGATATTTAGGTCAAAATCAATATTTTGTCCTACCACGAAGTCGGTCTTAAGAACTACCTCTTCAAAAGCCTTAAGAACTTCATACAGTTCATGTCCCTCTTTTAAGGCGAGAGCAGTCGAGATGCCATGCACTCTTTCTGATTGAAAAGGGATATCAAAACCATCTGGTTTGATTAAGAAGTCTTTTTGATCAATTAGCTTTCCCTCATGATCGTGAAGCTGCCAAGATAATTGAACTGCTCTCGGCCAATTCTCTGAGTCACTAACCGGGGCTTTATAATTTTTAGGCAGGCCGGTAGTCTCCGTATCAAAAATGAGGTATAACATTGAGTGAACTAACTTTTAGAACCCCTAAAAATAGCATAATAATGAGGCTTGGATAACTAAACATTTCGATTATCTTTGCACGACTTTTAAACAATGTATTAATAACCGAGGTCGAGAACCTCAAAAATTTAATGTGATATGCCTGTAAGAATTAGATTACAACGCCATGGTAAAAAAGGAAAACCCTTCTATTGGGTAGTTGCTGCCGATTCAAGATCGAAGCGTGATGGTAAATTCCTTGAAAAACTTGGTATCTACAATCCAAACACAAATCCTGCAACTGTTGAGATCGATGTTGATTCGGCGGTTAAATGGTTACAGAATGGTGCTCAACCAACTGACACAGCGCGTACACTGCTTTCAAGAAAGGGAGCCCTTCTTAAGCATCACCTAGTGAAAGGTGTAGCTAAAGGAGCTCTTACAGAAGAGCAAGTGGAAGAGCGTTTTGCAGCATGGTTAGCAGAGAAAGATGCAGCAAATACTGCTGAAATCTCTGCACTAAATCAAGAAAAAGAAGCTGCGAAGGCGAAAGCTCTTGAGGCTGAGAAGGAAGCTAATGAAAAGCGTGCTGCTGAGATTGCTGCTGCTAACGCTCCTGAGCCTGAAGTAGTTGAAGAGGCTGCAGAGGAAGTTGCTGAAGAAGTAGCTGAGGCTCCTGTTGCTGAAGAAGCTGCTACTGAAGAAGCTCCAGCAGAAGAGTCTTCTGAAGAAGAGAAACCAGCTGAATAATTGACGGTATGCGACTTGAGTCCTGCTACCAACTAGGACATATCGCATCAAAATTTAGCTTCAAGGGTGAGGTGCTTCTAAAACTAGACACCGATTATCCCGGTGAATATCTTGAAATGGAATCAGTTTTTGTTCAATTAGAACATGAATTGGTTCCATTTTTTATTGAGCGTTCCCGTTGGCACAATGGGTCCCTCAGAGTGAAGTTTGAAGGAGTTGATTCTGAACTTCAAGCTACTGCACTTATTGGAAAATCGATTTATCGTCCGCTAGACGAACTTCCTGAATTAGAAGAGGGACAGTACTATTATCACGAACTCATCGGGTTTGAAGTTATTGATACTTCTTTTGGTCATATCGGTGAATTAGTTGGGGTGAATGACAGTTCCACTCAAGCCATTTTTATTATCGATCATAATGGGAAAGAGGTCTTATTGCCAGCGGTAGACGAAATCATCAATACGATAGATAAAGGCCAAAAACGTATCTTGGTATCAGCGCCAAATGGCCTGATTGAACTTTATTTAGAGCCCTGAGGGTGTTTCGATTTAAACAATTTTCGATAGACGATACTAATGTTGCGATGAAAATCGGGACTGATGGTGTTTTGATCGGTGCTTGGTCTTCTGCAACTGATCCTAAAAAAATCTTAGACGTTGGTTGTGGTACTGGGCTTATAGCTCTTCAATTAGCTCAGCGTTTTTCTTCGAGTCAAATCAAGGCTGTAGATATTGATGAGCGAGCCTGTAAGGCTGCTCAAATGAATTTTCGTAATTCTCCCTGGTCTGAGCGGCTAGAGGTAGTCAAGGGTGATTTTTCAGATCCGTCTTCGATCGTTGATGCTGACTTTGATTTAATTGTTTCGAACCCACCTTATTTTCAAGGAGCTGAGACCTTAGAAGAGGCTAGAACTCTGGCCAGAAATGCGAATCATTTACCCTTGCAGTTACTCATTCAGTCTTCATACCGTCTATTGAAGGCCGACGGATTATTTTCTTTAATTCTCCCTTCAGATCGGTTTTCGGAAGCACAAAAGGTTGCTTTGGAGATAGGCTTTAAGATTCGAAGGTATTGTCTAGTCAAGGGTCGCTCAGATTTACCGGTAAAGCGGGTGATGTTAGAACTTCAAAAAACTACCACTGCTATTGTATCTGAGCGTGAAGAATTAGTGATCGAGATTGAAAGACATCTTTATACTGAAGAGTATCGTCATCTTACAGCGCCGTTTTATTTGAATTTTTAGAAAGAGGTATTAGTTACGTATTCGCAGCGCTCCTTTCTTTTTACTTCAATACTTCTGAACCCGAATTCTGTACAGACTAATCCTTCGATGAGGTAGATTCCTTTTGATAGTACGGGATATTTTTGAGCTATTTCAGGAAACGAAGTGGTGTCAAAAATGGCGCCGTTGATATCTAAGTAGGTGGCGAACTGCATGATCTTCCCGTTCTTTGTTCTAGTATTTTTCACTGTAACCAAATACCCTAATATTCGCACTGCCTTTCGATCGTAATGCTCCAGTTGATCTGCGGTAACACCTTGAATCGGATTTTTTAAAAGTTCAAAAGTCATTGAAAGTGGAAATCCTAAAAGCTCCCAAAGTTCATAGGTTCTTTCAATAGCTGATTCTTTGAGGTGTGTAAGGCTAACTCCCTTTTGCTCTGATGCGAAAAGTTTGGGTTGAAAGTTTCTTTGACTACTATTTTTTAAACCTAACGCTTGCCATAATAGCGAGTGCTTATTTTCATTGGTGAAGCTGAAGGCTCCGGCTCGTATTAGAAGTTCTATCTGTGAACTACCTATGGGTACTCGATCAATAAAGTCGAATAGACTTTTGAACTCCTCTCGAGTTCTGGCCTCTACTATTTTTATAGTGCTTCGTTCCTCTAATTCTTTAAGAACTATAAAGCCTAGGTATAACTCGTTTTTGATGATCGTGTGTTGAATATGACTCTTATTAATACAAGGGGTGTACACTCTTGCACCTAGTCTAACTGCTTCTTTGAGATAGAATTCAATCGCGTAGAATCCTCCTCCATTATTGATTACAGCCGTGAGATATTCGAGCGGATAGTAGGCCCTAAGAAATAGGCTTTGATAACTCTCAACAGCATAAGAAGCAGAGTGCCCCTTGGCAAAGGCGTAGCCAGCGAAACTTTCGATTTGCCTCCATACTTCACTGACTTCTTCTTCGCGATACCCTTTTTGATTGCCATTTTCGAAGAATTGTACCTTGATACGATCAAATTCAGTCTTTGATCTTGATTTACCACTCATCCCTCTGCGTAGTACATCGGCCTCAGCAAGGCTCAACCCTCCGTAGTAGTGTGCAACTTTGATAACATCTTCTTGATAAACCATGACTCCATAGGTCTCGGGCATAATGTTTAGAAGTACAGGGTTGGCTCTTTGGTGTACTTTTTCGGGATTTTGGTGTCTAAGAATGTATTCATTCATCATTCCGCTTTGAGAAACCCCGGGTCTAATAATCGAACTAGCAGCAACAAGACTTAAGTAATTATTTACTTTAAGTTTCTGTAAAAGCATTCGCATAGCGGGAGATTCAATGTAGAAGCAACCCATGCAATCTCCACGAGCTAATAGTTCATTGATAGTAGTATCATTTTTAAAGGTCTCGATTTGATGAATGTCTACCTGTTTATTTTGATTCTGCTCGATGAGTTTTAGGGCATCAGCAATTTTTGATAGCCCTCGTTGAGACAGGATGTCGAATTTGTGAAGCCTAGCGTCTTCAGCGATGTGCATATCAAGATGGATGGTTCGAAACCCTTTGGGTGGAAAAAAGGTAGTAGCATAATAGTGTATCGGCTTTTCGGTAATAAGCATTCCTCCGGCATGTATGCTAAAGTGATTGGGTAAGCCTTCAATAAACTGAGAATAGTGCAATACTAGTCTCTGCAGCTCATCACTCTCCTTGTTGCGACCTAGAGGTTTTGTATTAGCTACTAGCGCATCAATTTCTTCCTTAGAGAGTCCAAACACTTTCCCGATTTCTCTGATTACTGCTCTTTTTTGGAAGGTTACATACGCGCCCAGTAAACACACATTTGGATACCTCTCAAATAAATATTGAATCATTTGGTCTCGCTCTCGCCAAGAAAAATCAATGTCAAAATCGGGAGGGCTACTTCGGTACTTGTTAATGAAACGCTCAAAGTAGAGATTGAGTTCGATAGGGTCGACATCGGTAATGCGTAGGAGATAAGCTACGAGACTATTAGCTCCACTACCTCTTCCTACATAGAAGAATCCTCTTTTTCTAGCTTCTGTAGTGAGATCCCAGTTAATTAAGAAATAGGTAGTGAAGGATTTCTCACAGATTAATTGTAATTCTTTAGCCAGTCGTTCGTGTAGCTCTTTGGGTTTTTTGTTAGGATACCGGTACGTTATGCCTTCTTGACATAAACGTCTGAGGAGCCATTCATCTTCTTCTTGGTTTTTCCCAAATAATTGTTGGTTTTCTGAAGGGAGTCTGGGGTCAAAGGAATACTCAAATGAGCATTGTTTACTGAGTTTCGCAGTTTGCTCTAATAAAAAGTCAAGATCGTTAACCGCTTTTTTTAATTCGTTTATATCGAGCATTTGATGATCGATATCTCCTTGTTCTTCGACGGCTAGTTTACTGAGTAATGTATTATTGTCAATAGCTCTTAGAAGGCGATGGGTATTAAAGTCTCTTTTAGATCGAAAGCTAACGGGGCTAAGAAATACAAGTCGTTCTTTGTTCTCAATAAGTTTACTAAATCGCAAGCGGTTGAGATCTTTGATCGATATCCCTATGTAATGATTGGGGAGTGTGATTTGTAGATTTTCAATTTGCACTTGAGTAAAGGGGTAGATAAAGCTTACCTCGTCGAGATCTGGAGCGTATTTTGGATACCCTTTTTTTGAGGCTTGAATCTCTGACACGAATTGATTGAGATTATAGAAGCCTTGTGTACTTCTCGCGATTCCTACATAACCCTTTGAGTTTCTGTCGCGGCAGTCAATGCCTACGACAGGTGGTATGTTTTTTTTCTGACAGTATTTAACAAAGGATAATACAGCAGCACTGTTGTTGATGTCGGTTAGTGCGGCGAAAGAATAACCTTTAGCAATAGCCAGGTCAACGAGCTCTTCTTCTGAGATCGTTCCGTATCGTAGACTGTAATAACTGTGACATTGTAGATACATTATTGCTTGCGATGAGCGAGTACGATAGGGGCGTTTCCGTTAAAGGGGTTTTCAATTCGTCCGATAGTTTTAGCACCTAGACTTGAAGCTCTGATAATACTTCGGTCACCAAAACGTAGTCTCATTCTGTCTATGGCTTGATAAAGCTGAATCGCTGATTCGTTATCGTCAAATAGGTTGATCTGATAGTTACCTCCTGCCAAGTGACTGAATTTGACTCCTATTAGTCGGACTCTTAGTCGTCGATTATACAAAGCGTTGAATAGCTCTAATATTCTAGGAATTAACAAGTGATCTGCGCTAGTATAGGGTATTTTTAATTGCCTGCTCTGAGTGTCGAAGTCGGCATATCTTATTTTAACGCTTACGCAAGAAGTTAACTTTTGACCCCTTCTGAGCTGATAGGCTAGGTTCTCGGTCATTGCGATAAGTAATTCTCTCAAGAGGGTCATGTCTATGGTGTCGTAGTCAAAGGTTCTTTCAGTAGAAATAGATTTTCTTTCATTGTAAGTGATTACAGGGCTGTGATCTATTCCTTGAGCTCTTCGCCAAATGACTCCTCCTGTTTTTCCCAACGTTTGCAAGAGAAGCTCTTCGGGCAGCTTTTGAAGGTCGCTGACGATTCTAATGCCTAATCGTTGCAGTGTTAGTCCTGTTTTGTCACCTACCATTGGGATTTTTCGAATAGGGAGTGGAGCTAAAAATTGCTTCTCGTATCCTTGATCGATTTTAATTTGATTGTTGGGTTTTGCCTCGCCGGTGGCTACCTTAGAAACTATTTTGTTTATTGATAGTCCAAGCGATATTGGCAATCCACTTTCTCTAATGATCTTGGTTCTTAGTTCTGAGGCGAACTTATAAGTACCGAAAAATTGATCCATTCCACTTAGGTCTGCGTAGAATTCATCGATACTGGCTTTCTCGAAAGCAGGCACCTCTGATTTGATAATTTCAGTGATGAGGTCTGAATATTTGGTGTAGGTGCCTGAATTACCTCTTAGTACAATAGCTTCTGGACAGAGTCTGCGGGCTAATTTCATGGGCATTCCTGAGTGCACGCCAAAAGCCCGTGTTTCATAGCTGCAAGCAGCTACGACTCCGCGGTCACTGATACCGCCGACTAGAAGAGGTCTTTTCTTAAGTTCGCTATTAATGAGCCGCTCTACAGAGACGAAAAAACTGTCTAGATCTAGATGTAAAATACTTCGATTCACTATTCAAAATTATGGAATTATTCCAATTATTAGGAAATATTCCTTTAATGAAGTTTTCAACAATCGGATAAAAAAATTGCCCCTATATTTGCAGTGTTGTGTTGTGCAGGTAAAACTGCATCAAGTGTGGTATCCACAGTGATACTGACCTTTGAAAGGCTTTCCTTAGGGGAGGCTTTTTTTGTTTCTAGCCCATTAGTACTTTTAGGACTTTAAAAATATCGCTCATGGAATTAAGTGAATTAATACGAACTCGAAGAAGTGTATATCCAGGATCTTATAACGAACGCCCAATCGCTGACCAGCTTATCGAACAGATGCTTGAAGCGGCTCGATGGGCGCCAACCCATAAGAAAACTCAGCCTTGGCGATTTGTAGTTATTCGATCAGAAGCTCGTAATCGACTTGCAGACGCTATTGGTGAAGCGTATACCAAGACTGCTCAAAAGTTCAGTCAGATCACTCACGACAAGATGCGCTCAAATGCGACAAAGTCTCAAGTAGCTATCGCTATTTGTATGAAAAGAGATCCGAAAGAATCGCTTCCTGAATGGGAAGAAGTTGCAGCAGTAGCAATGGCCGTTCAGAATTTGTGGCTCACTAGTCATGAAAAAGGAATTGGGGGTTATTGGAGTTCTCCAGGGGTTGTCCAGCATTTAGGAGATTTTCTTGAATTAGAAGAGGGGGAGCGTTGTTACGGACTATTTTATATGGGCTACTACGATGAAAAGCCTGAAAACTCTGTACGTTTACCGCTTGCTGAGGTCGTTCGCTACTTCGATCGCTAAATCGTTACCTTAGTAGTATGTCCGCCTCGAAAATTATTTTGGGAGTAGATCCCGGAACCACCATTATGGGTTTTGGCCTTATTGAGGTGAATGGTTCTCAAATGAAATTTTTGCAGATGAACGAGTTACGCCTTCAAAAGGTAAGTGACCCCTATCTAAAACTGCGTATGATTTACGAAAGAACCATCGAACTTATTGATACTTATCATCCCGATGAGATGGCTCTAGAGGCACCATTCTTTGGTAAAAACGTACAGTCCATGCTCAAATTGGGTAGAGCTCAAGGCGTTGCGATGGCTGCTGGTCTTTCCCGTCAAATACCAGTTACCGAATATTTGCCAAAGAAAATTAAGATGGCCATCACTGGTAACGGGAATGCCTCGAAGGAACAAGTGGCGAAAATGCTTCAGGGGATGTTTGCTTTAAAAGAACTTCCGAAAAATTTAGATGCCACCGACGGTTTAGCAGCTGCAGTTTGTCATTTTTATAACGCAGGTAAGCCTGAGGCGACCAAGGCCTACCATTCTTGGTCAAGTTTTGTTAGTCAGAATAAAGATCGAACCAGCTAATGGCGAGTTTCTATCTCCACATCCCTTTTTGTCGACGTGCTTGTCACTATTGTGATTTTCACTTTTCGACAAAACTCGATTATATCGATCGAATGGTTGTTGCGATGACCGAAGAAATGCGTTTGAGAAAAACAGACTGGCAAGAAGCTACCTTTAATACCCTTTACTTAGGAGGCGGAACCCCCTCGGTACTGAGTAAGCAGCAATTACTAGTGTTGAAAAATGCGGCTTTAACGCATTATTCTTTTAACGCAGATTTTGAATTTACATTGGAGGTAAACCCTGAGGATGTGAATGAGGACCAAATAATGTCCTGGAAGGAGGCTGGTGTGAATAGACTGAGTATTGGTCTTCAGTCTTTTGAAGATCGAGACTTAAAACTGATGAATCGAGCGCATAGCTCAGAAGATTCTCTACGGTCACTAGAGTTGGCTGTCAATCATTTCGATAGAGTTTCTGTAGATGTTATTTATGGTATCCCGGGACAATCTGATGAATTGCTTCAAAAGGGTATAAACAAGGTTGTAGGTCTCGGGGCAACTCACGTTTCTGCCTATGCTTTGACTGTGGAACCCAAGACTGCCCTTGCTAATTATATTGAAAAGGAACTTATTCCAGATATCGATGAGGAACAGGCAGAAAGACAATTCCTTGTCGTTCTCGATACCTTAAGTAGTAAAGGGTTTGAGCCTTATGAAATTTCAAATTTTGCACTGCCGGGACATTATTCTGTCAACAACAGTTCTTACTGGAAGGGAGTTTCGTATGTCGGTATAGGTCCCTCTGCACATGGTTTTGATGGTAAGAGTAGATATTGGAATATTGCGCAGAACCACAAGTATATGAATGCTATCGAAAGGGAAGTATTGAATTTTGAAAGCGAAGAATTGACGACTAAAGATCGCTATAACGAATTCGTGATGACCTCGCTTCGAACCCAATGGGGGGTGAGTTATCAGGATCTCGAAGCTGAATTTGGTACACCTTATCTGAATTATTTCAAGATGATGATTACTCCATTTTTACTCGATGCGCTATTGTTTGAAGAGGAAGGGGTGATTAGAGCTACTCGAAAGGGTAAATTTTTAATTGATGGAATAGCTAGTGAGTTATTCATGGTCGAACTAAAGACAAATCGCATATGATACGATTAGTCATTGAAGATAAGGAGTATGTATTTGATGAGACGCTTGGTATTGATTTATCAAGAGCGGTAGGTAGTGGAGTAAGCGCCTGGTACATTGGGAGCCCTGAGATAGGTCCTTTAGAAGCAGGAGGAGCTGTTTATAGCGTGTCTTCGGGGGCTGTAGTTAATTTTGATCAAATTAAATTTGCTCCACATGCTCACGGTACGCATACTGAAACATTTGGTCATATTGACCAAAATCAGCTTTTGATTGAGGAATTGAGACTTCCTTTATATATGCCGTGTAAACTTATTCGTCCGAGTTTAGAGGCCATAGATGGAGACCAGATATTAACTGAGAAAGCATTAAATCGCTGCGATTATGGAGGGGTGAAGGCTTTAGTGATTCGATTAAATCCGAATAAAGAATATCCCATCAATTACGATCATACGAATTGGCCCTATCTCAGTGAATCAGCTACAAAGCGACTCGTTCAAGCAGGAGTGGAGCATTTGGTGCTTGATGTGCCTTCCATAGATAAAGAGAAAGATCAAGGAGCTCTTTTGTCGCATCGCGCTTTCTGGGAAATATCAGAATCTCCAAGAACCTCGGCAACGATCACTGAATTTGCACAGATTCCAGCCGATTTACCTGCTGGTAATTATTTACTTCAGCTACAGGTTGCACCTATTCTTAGTGATGCTGCACCAAGTCGTCCGATACTATTTAAGACTCTTTAGATAGTTCGGTATAGTACTTGAAGAAATAGGGGATCGTTTCAATTCCCTTATAGTAATTGAATAGGCCATAATGCTCATTCGGAGAATGGATGGCATCGCTGTCTAATCCGAATCCCATCAGTACTGACTTTATCCCTAAAACAGATTCAAATAAGGCTACGATCGGAATACTTCCTCCTCCTCGTTGTGGAACCGGCTTTTTTTGAAACGTAGTCTCTAATGCTTTTTCTGCTGCTAAATATCCGATACTATCAATAGGAGTAACGTAAGGAGTACCTCCGTGATGTGGAGTTACTTTAACCTTAACTCCGATTGGAGCAATTGCTTCGAAATGCTCAGTGAATAGTCGAGTGATTTCATGATGGTCTTGGTCGGGCACTAAACGCATTGATATTTTTGCGTAGGCTTTAGAAGGGAGAACTGTTTTCGCTCCTTCACCAATGTATCCGCCCCAGATTCCATTAACATCAAGAGTAGGTCGAATCGAGGACCGCTCTGTAGTAGAGTATCCCTTTTCTCCATTTACCCCGTCAATATCAAGATGTTCATTGTACTCTTCTTGATCAAAGGGTACTTCTGCCATCGCTGCGCGCTCTTCAGCACTGAGTTCGATTACCTTGTCGTAGAACCCAGGAATCGTGATTTTTCCTTCGTCGTCATGAAGCGATGCGATCATCTTGCTTAAAGTGTTGATCGGATTCACCACGGCACCTCCATAAACCCCAGAGTGTAGATCTCGGTTAGGTCCTGTTACCTCTACTTCAACATAGCTTAATCCACGAAGCCCGGTTTGAATAGAGGGAATGTCTCTGCTAATCATTCCTGTATCTGAAATGAGAATGATGTCGCTGCTGAGTCTTTCCTTGTAAGTTTCCAAAAACTCGCCTAAGCTATCACTACCTACTTCTTCTTCGCCTTCAATCATGAATTTGACGTTACAAGGAAGTTCGTTCTCAGCAACCATAGCTTCAAACGCCTTCACGTGCATATAAAACTGACCTTTATCATCACAAGCGCCACGTGCGTAAATAGCTCCCTCAGGATGTAGTGCTGATTTTTTGATCACTGGCTCAAAGGGGCCTGACTCCCAAAGTTCAATGGGATCGGGTGGTTGCACATCGTAGTGACCATAGACCAAAATGGTAGGTAGGGTCTTGTCAATAATCTTTTCACCGTAAACTACAGGATACCCTTTAGTGGCGATCACTTCACTGCTATCACAGCCCGCTTCTTTGAGTTTTTCGGCGGTAAAAGCTGCAGCCTGTAAAACCGCTTCTTTATAGGCAGGATCTGCACTTACTGAAGGTATTTTAAGCAATTCAATCAGCTCGTTTGTGAAGCGCTCCTTGTGGTTTTCAATGTAGTTATTCAGATTCATTTTCGAGGTTCTTTAAAGTGGCACTAATTTACGAATAAGAATTTGCAAGAATTTTTAGGATTTTAAAAAATTAGGGTATATTTGCCGTCCTTATTGGTGAGACCAATTGCGGATGTGATGGAATTGGTAGACATGCTAGACTTAGGATCTAGTGCCGCGAGGCGTGGGGGTTCGACTCCCTTCATCCGCACCAAAAAAAGCTGAGAATTTTCTCGGCTTTTTTTATGCGTATTCGTTACAAGAATTTGCTAATCTCCTGGTATACTTTATCGCTAGCCCCTAAGTTCTGTTCAATGAACTTTCTGTTTGCTTCCCCTTGAGATTGCAGTGCTCGAGGTTGTTTGGCGAGAGTTTGTAGATAAATGTCAAGATCGCTTGATTGATTAATGGCTATTACTCCACCTTCTTTAACCAATCGTGCCACCTCAGGAAACTGATTGTAGTTAGGTCCAATCAAAACGGGTATACCGTAAACGGCAGCTTCGGGAACATTATGAAGCCCTGTTTTAAATCCACCTCCGATAAAGGCTAAATCAGCATACCTGTAGACGGTACTCAGTAAACCTACCGTATCGAGAATTAGAACCCTACGGTCAGATTGAAATTCTGATAGGGTGTATCTATTAACGGGCTCAGAAAATGTTGAGATGGTTTTTTGGGTGGTTATAGAATCTACTTTGTGTGGAGCGACAATAAAACATACTTTAGGATCGTCGAATTCCCGAAGCGACTGGTCCAGAAGCTCATGCTCTTCTTCCCATGAGCTGCCAAAAACAATACATTTTCGCCCGGCAATAAAGGATTCTATCCAATCTAGAGATTTGTTTTCTCGAGCAATCTGAGCGACTCTATCGAAGCGAGTATCCCCACAATATTTGACTTGTAATTCTGGATAAAAGGAATGTACTACCGAAATAGACCACTCGTCTTGACATAGAATTTGCTTGAAATTCTCGAGCAATGGTTTACCTAAGCTGTACTTGAATAGCCATTGTTCTTTATAAAATCGCGCTGCTACTAGATAGGTCGGGCATTCGAATTTTTTTAACTCATTTAGATAGTTAGGCCAAAGTTCATATTTCACGAAAATGGCAACCTCAGGCTTTAACCATTGAATAACTCTGTTGGCGTTTGATTTCGTGTCCCAAGGCAGATAAAAAACGAAATCGACCGGTGCTTTTTTTGCCGCGTACTCGTAGCCGGATGGAGAAAAGAAACTAAGAGCGATCTGCGGCCCAGCTTGTCTTTGCTTGATTTTATCAATAATAGGTAGGGCTTGTTCGTATTCTCCAAGGGATGCAACATGAATCCAAACGAGCTTTCCTTTTTTAGTGAAATTAGGCAGTTGCTTCAAGCTATTTCTTTGCCCTTGGAGTTGTTTGCGAAGCTTTGAATTAACCAGGGCAAATAGCGGAGATAGCCTACTAAAAAGGGATATAAGAATTTGATAAAGCGACATGAAATTCTCTCAATTTTCGCTAAGGTACAACCTTTCGCTTAGGCCCGAATTAGTACCTTTATCACAAATACTATTGTCATCGCATGAAAAAAATTCAGATGGTTGATCTTCAGGGTCAACTAGAACCTATAAAATCTGATGTACTCAATCGATTTGAAACCATACTTGGAGAAGCCAGTTTCATCAATGGAGGGGCCGTTGCTCAATTTCAGAAAGAACTCGAAACCTACCTTGGGGTAAAACATGTCATTCCATGTGCAAACGGAACAGATGCACTGCAAATCGCAATGATGGGGCTTGGTTTAAAACCAGGAGATGAGGTGATTACGGCTGATTTCACATTTGCTGCGACGGTTGAGGTGATTGCCTTACTTGGGTTAACTCCGGTTCTCGTTGATGTATATGAAGATGATTTTACCATCAATATAGATGCAGTTCAAGCTGCGATTACATCGAAAACGAAAGCAATAGTTCCCGTTCATCTTTTTGGCCAGTGCGCGAATATGGATGAGCTTATGGAACTATCAAAGGAGCACGATTTATTTGTCATTGAGGATAATGCCCAGGCAATAGGTGCAAAATATCATTCTAAGACAGGAGCACGACCAATGGCTGGTACTATAGGTCACGTTGGTGCCACTTCTTTCTTTCCTTCGAAGAATCTTGGAGCTTATGGTGATGGTGGAGCTTTATTTACCAACGATGATGAACTGGCTCATACTTTAAGAGGAATCGTAAATCACGGTATGTATCAAAGGTATCATCACGATGTTGTTGGAGTAAATTCTAGATTAGATAGCTTGCAGGCAGCGGTATTAAGTGCAAAACTTCCACATTTAGATGATTATAATCACCGAAGAAGAAATGCAGCTCGAGCTTATAACGGAGCATTGTCGAATACTCCATTTGTAAGTTTGCCGGTTACGGTTACCGATTGTCAAGGTATTTGCGAGTCATGTACTTGTCACGTATTTCATCAATATACACTAAAGATTTCTGGAGGTCATCGGGACGCTTTGGCGGCGCACTTGGCTGAGAAGCAAATACCTCATGGAGTATACTATCCGATTCCTTTACACAAGCAGAAAGCATACCGCGATCAGCGGTACCGAGAAGAAGATTTTTCAGTGACTAATCAAATCTCTGATGAAGTATTGTCCCTTCCGATGCATACCGAACTTACCGATGAGCAGATCGGCTTTATTACCACTACTATTCACGAATTTTTAAGTAATAGAGGATGAAAATTTTAGTTAGCGGGGGCTTAGGTTATATCGGGTCACATACTGTTGTAGCCTTATCTGAGGCCGGTTACGAGGTGGTTGTTGTAGACAATCTTTCGAATACCAGAATCGAGGTTTTAGACGGTATCGAATCGATCATCGGTCGCCGTCCTGCATTTTATCAGTTAGATTTAAGGAACGAATTGCAAGTAGTCGAACTTTTTGACAAAGAACCGTCTATTGAGGGAGTGATCCATTTTGCAGCTTCAAAAGCGGTGGGAGAAAGCGTTGAAAACCCCTTATTATATTATGAAAATAACCTTTCGGCTTTCATTTACTTATTGAAACAGTTGGCCGATAAGCCTAAGGCGCATCTTATTTTCAGTTCTTCATGTACTGTTTATGGTCAAGCTGATGTAATGCCGATAACCGAAGATGCACCAATAAAAGTCGCTGAATCACCCTATGGTAATACCAAGCAAATTGGAGAAGAAATTCTAAAAGACACGGTCAAAGTGAGTTCGGGCTTTAGCGCTATCGCACTTCGTTATTTTAATCCTATTGGAGCACATGACTCAGCTAAAATTGGTGAGCTACCTCTGGGTGTTCCTCAGAATTTGGTGCCATTCATTACTCAAACGGCTGCGGGTATTAGAAAGGAGCTTGCTGTATTTGGTAATGACTATCCTACCCCTGATGGTACTTGTATTCGAGATTACATTCATGTAGTTGATTTAGCAGAGGCTCATGTTGCAGCACTAACGCGATTAGTGAAAGGGGAATCTATCAGTGATTACGAGGTTTTTAATCTCGGCACGGGTAAGGGCAGTTCAGTTTTAGAAGTGATTGAAAGCTTTGAAAAGGTTTCTGGATCCAAATTGCCTTACCGAATTGCGGATAGAAGAGAGGGTGATGTGATTCAAGCTTTTGCTGATACTGAAAAGGCAAATAGTATTCTTGGCTGGAAGTCTAAATATAGCCTGGATGACGCCCTAGCTTCTGCCTGGGCTTGGGAACGGAAACTCAGAAAATTAGACTAAATTCATTCACTAACCTTAACCATAATACTTCATGAAAAACTGGATTTATCTCGCAATTATCGCTTTTTCTATTCAAGCGGTAAGTGCTCAAAAATATTACTTACAATGCGGAAATGTGTTTGATCCGACATCAGAGAGATGGCAAAAAGACAAAACCGTTGTTGTTGAGGGTAAGCGTATTACAGAAATCTTAAATGGATTCGTAGAGGCTACAGGTGACGATCAAAATATTGATTTAAAAGAGGCGTGGGTGATGCCTGGATTTATTGATATGCATGTGCATATTGAGTCTGAATCTAACCCTCGTGCTTATCTCAATCGTTTTACTTTAAATGAGGCTGATGTGGCATTTAGAGCTGCTGTTTACGCGAATAAGACTTTGCTTGCTGGGTTTACCACCGTACGTGATTTAGGAGGATCTGGAGTGAATATCGCCTTAAAGAATGCAGTCGAAGCTGGGCTAGTAGATGGTCCTCGTATTTTTACTACAGGAAAAACGATTGGCTCTACCGGTAGTCATGCTGATCCTACTTCTGGCGTACGTAAAGATCTAATGGGTGATCCAGGTCCTGCAGAAGGTATCGTAAATAGCCCCGAAGATGCTCGTAAAGCTGTAAGGCAGCGATACAAGGATGGAGCTAACACCATTAAAATTACAGCAACAGGAGGAGTGTTGAGTACCACGAAAAACGGTAAGAATGCTCACTTCACTATTGAAGAAATCAAAGAAATCGTGAAGACCGCCGAGGATTATGATTTTCTTACTGCAGCCCATGCCCATGGAGATGAAGGCATGCGAAGAGCAGTAGTTGCTGGTATTCACACCATAGAACATGGAACCCTTATGAGTGAGGCTACCATGGATCTTATGATTGAGCATGGTACCTATCTAGTACCTACAATTACTGCTGGGAAACAGGTTTCAATCAATGCTGAAATAGAAGGTTATTATCCTCCTATGGTAGCCGCTAAGGCAAAAGAAATCGGCGGAAAACAATCGCAAGCTACTTTTGCCAAGGCTTACAAGAAAGGTGTTAATATTGCCTTTGGAACCGATGCTGGTGTTTTTAATCATGGTGAAAATGCGAGAGAGTTTTTCTATATGCATGAAGCTGGCATGCCTGTTAAGGAAGCATTGAAGGCGGCTACTTTAGTCAACGCAAGACTCTTAGGAATGGGAGATGAGTTAGGACAGATCAAAGAAGGTTTTTTGGCGGATATCGTAGCTACCGAAGAGCATCCAGAAAAGAACGTATTAGCACTACAAAACGTTCATTTCGTAATGAAAGAAGGAAAACACGTTAAATAATTTCGAAAACCTTTAAAATCTTGGTGTTAACCCACTAAACATTGTACTTTTGTAGGTCGAAATAGTTGACTGATTTAATGGATAAATTTTCCTTTCTTAATGCGGCCCATACCACTTTGTTTGAGTCGCTTTATGAGCAATATCGAACTGCTCCAGACAGTGTGGAGCCTAGTTGGAAGGCATTCTTTCAAGGATTTGACTTTGGTGCAGAAAGCGTGCTCGAAGATTGGGATCTCGAAGAACTTGCAGAGGGTCAGATAAGTAATGCCAAAAATGGAACTACTGCTGCCGTTCCCGAATCGGTACAGAAAGAGTTTCAGGTAGTCAAGCTGATCAATGGCTATCGATCACGAGGACATTTATTTACCAAGACCAACCCAGTTCGTGAGCGAAGAAAGTACAGCCCTACTTTAGAGCTATCTAATTTCGGATTGTCTGAGTCAGACCTAGATATCACCTTCAATGCTGGAGAAATTCTCGGAATTGGAGCATCGTCATTACGTTCAATTATCGATCATCTCGAACGTATTTATTGCGATTCTATCGGTGTGGAGTACATGTATATCCGAACCCCAGAGCGTATCGAATGGATTCAAAACTATTTGAATCAAAATGACAATCGATCTCAATTTAGCCCAGAGAGGCAGCGTTACATTCTTGAAAAACTGAATCAAGCAGTTAGTTTCGAGAGTTTCTTACATACCAAATATGTAGGTCAAAAACGTTTCTCGCTTGAAGGAAATGAATCTTTAATTCCTGCCTTAGATGCCATCATCGAGCATGCAGCAGATCAAGGCGTGAAGCAATTTGTCATGGGTATGGCCCACCGTGGTCGTCTTAATGTGCTTACAAATATCTTCGGCAAGTCACCCAAGGATATTTTTTCTGAATTTGATGGCAAAGACTATGAGGAAGCCATCTTTGATGGAGATGTGAAATATCACCTAGGATGGACTTCTAAACGCGAAACCAACAATGGTCATATCGTAAACATGAACATTGCTCCTAACCCTTCGCACCTTGAAACCGTGAATGGTATCGTTGAAGGAATTACCCGAGCGAAACAAGATAATGATCACCCGTTAAACCCCTCTGAAGTTCTGCCAATACTGATACACGGAGACGCTGCTATAGCCGGACAAGGTGTGGTTTATGAGGTAGTTCAGATGGCTCGATTAGATGGATACCAGACTGGAGGAACCATTCATATGGTGGTCAATAACCAAATCGGTTTTACTACCAATTATCTTGATGCACGTTCATCTACCTATTGTACCGATGTGGCCAAGGTTACTTTGTCTCCAGTACTTCATGTAAATGCGGATGATGTAGAGGCTGTAGTTCATGCTTCCATATTTGCCTTAGAATATCGAATGAGATTTGCCCGTGATATCTTCATTGATCTATTAGGATATCGAAAATATGGTCACAACGAGGGAGATGAGCCTAAGTTTACACAACCGCTGCTGTACAAGGCGATCGCTAAACATAAAAATCCACGAGACATTTATGCAGAGCGTCTGTTAGCTAGCGGTGTAATCGACTCTAATTATGTGGCAGGGCTAGAGGCTTCTTATAAGAATATGCTCGAAGAAGATTTGATCGATTCGCGTAAGATTGAGAAGACGGTAATTACGCCGTTTATGCAGGATGAATGGTCTGGTTTTTCAAAGCTCGCTACTTCGACAGAAATGATGGAAGCGATCGATACGAGCTATCCGATCGAGAAGCTGACTGCATTGGCCGAAAAAATCACAAGTATTCCTTCAGATAAGAAGGCATTAAGAAAGATAGAGCGTCTAATAGATGCTCGCAAAAAAATGTACTTCGAGGACAATAGCCTAGATTGGGCTATGGGTGAGCTTTTAGCATATGCTTCACTGATCGAAGAGGGAAATAACATTCGACTTACTGGACAGGATGTAGAGCGAGGAACTTTCTCTCACCGCCATGCGGTAATCAAGACAGAATCGAACGAAGAAGAGATCGTATTGCTCAATCAGTTGGGAGAACATCAAAACGGAAAACTTCACATTTACAACTCGCTACTTTCTGAGTATGCGGTCATGGCTTACGATTACGGTTATGCCATGTCTAGTCCTAAAACCTTGACGCTTTGGGAGGCTCAATTTGGAGACTTCTCTAACGGGGCTCAAATCGTCATTGATCAATACCTGTCTTCGGCTGAAGATAAATGGAAGATGCAAAATGGATTAGTGCTACTTCTTCCTCATGGTTATGAAGGTCAAGGAGCTGAGCACTCCTCTGCTCGTATGGAGCGTTACCTTCAACTTTGTGCAAAGGATAATATGTATGTGGTTGATGTAACCACTCCTGCGAACCTTTTCCATGTCCTTCGAAGACAGCAAAAGGCTCCATTTAGAAAACCTTTAGTAGTTTTTACTCCTAAGAGTTTGCTTCGCCATCCAAAAGTAGTTTCGAGGAAAGAAGATTTAGCTCAAGGAACTTTCATGCCTGTCATTACTGATCAGGATGTGAAGCCTAATAAAGCGAAAACACTCGTTCTTTGTACCGGTAAGTTTTATTACGACTTATTAGCTTACCGAGATGAGACGGGAAGAGATGATGTAGCGTTGGTTCGTTTAGAACAATTGTTCCCGCTACCTACCGAAGAGCTCGATGCGCTTTTAGAACAATATAAATCTGTTGAGGATGTAGTTTGGGCTCAAGAGGAACCAAGAAATATGGGTGCCTATGGACATCTGTTATTACATTATCCAGCAGCTCGCAACTTTAGAGTAGCGTCGCGAAGATTTTATGGGGCGCCTGCTGCTGGTAGTGCAGTTCGTGCAGCTCGACGCCATAAACAGGTAATCGAGTACGTATTTGACAAAACAAAAGATAATTTCAACTTATAACGATAAGTACATATCATGATTCTAGAAATGAAAGTTCCCTCACCGGGAGAATCAATTACCGAAGTAGAGATCGCAACTTGGTTGGTTAGCGACGGTGATTACGTTGAAAAGGACCAGGCAATCGCTGAGGTAGATTCAGATAAAGCCACTCTAGAGCTCCCAGCAGAAGCGAGCGGTATCATTACTTTGAAAGCTGAAGAAGGCGATGCAGTAGCTGTTGGTCAAGTAGTGTGTTTGATTGACACTTCAGCAGAGGCTCCTGAAGGAGGTTCTTCTAGTACTGTAAAAGGTGAGTCTCCGGAGCCTACAGTTAAGGCCGAAACGCCTGCGGTTGCTCATTCAGAAAAGGCAACTTACGCAACGGGTACTCCTTCTCCAGCGGCAGCAAAAATCATGAATGAAAAAGGATTAACGGCTGATTCAATTTCGGGAACGGGAAGAGATGGAAGAATCACTAAAGAAGATGTATTAAATGCAACCCCTGCAATGGGAAGTTTTACTCCGGGAGCAAATCGTTCAGAGTCGAGAACCAAGCTCTCTATGCTTCGTCGTAAAGTGGCAGAACGATTGGTTTCGGCTAAGAATGAAACAGCCATGCTTACTACCTTTAATGAAGTAGATATGAGCGCGGTCTTTGCTTTACGAAAAGAGTATAAGGATGCGTTTAAGGATAAGCATGGGGTAGGACTAGGATTTATGTCTTTCTTCACTCTGGCTGTAATTAGAGCGCTTAAGCTTTTCCCTGCGGTGAATTCTATGATCGACGGAAAAGAAATGATCTCCTATGACTTCTGTGATATAAGTATCGCAGTTTCTGGACCTAAAGGTTTAATGGTTCCTGTAATTCGCAATGCTGAAGAATTGAGTTTTAGAGGTGTAGAAGATGAGGTTAAGCGCTTGGCGCTTCGAGCTCGCGACGGTCTTATCACTGTTGATGAAATGACCGGAGGTACTTTTACTATTTCAAATGGAGGAGTATTTGGTTCAATGCTAAGTACCCCAATTATTAACCCTCCTCAAAGTGCGATTCTGGGTATGCATAATATCGTAGAACGCCCTGTGGTTAAAGATGGTGCAGTTGCCATAGCTCCAGTAATGTATTTAGCACTTTCTTACGACCACCGAATTATCGATGGTAGAGAATCAGTTGGATTCCTTGTTGCTTTAAAAGAAGCTATTGAAGATCCAATCACTCATTTAATGGATGGGGACGTGAAAAAAGCCCTTGAGTTATAAATGAATCTTACAGACACGCATATTCATCTTTATGCCGATGATTTTGCGCATGATTTGCCTGCTCTTGTAGCTGAGGCCGAAAAGCGGGGAGTCACCCGCTTTTTTTTGCCTGCTATTGACTCTGAATTCTCGGCAGCCATGGATCAGGTTATAGAGGCCTACCCGGATAAGGTGCATTTAATGGCTGGATTACATCCGACACATGTCAAAGAAAATGTGGCGTCTGAACTACAACATGTTAAGGAACGCCTAGTTAGTATTGACCCTGTTGCAGTGGGTGAAATTGGCATTGATCTCTATTGGGATGACAGTTTTAAAGAGGCCCAAATCTATGCTTTTGAAAAGCAGATGGTCTGGGCTAGTGAGCGCAACTTGCCGATTGTTATTCATTGCCGTAATGCCTTTGATGAAGTTTTTGAGTCTGTCGAGCGAATGAAGAATCAAGGTCACACTATAACTGGCATTTTACACTGCTTCACGGGTAATCTTGAACAGGCTAAGCATGCTATATCCCTCGGGCTTCACCTCGGAATTGGAGGTGTCGCCACTTTTAAAAATGGTAAAATTGACACCTTTTTGTCACAAATAAGTCTAGAACATATAGTTTTAGAGACGGACGGGCCTTATCTCGCTCCTGTTCCACACAGAGGAAAGCGAAATGAACCCGCCTATCTAAGACTTATCGCTGACCGAGTAGCGGCTATTTATCAGATTTCAACCGAAGAGTTGGCGAGGATTACCTCGTCGAATTCACTTCGTATCTTTAAAAGGTAATGAGACCAAAGATTTTACTTATTTACACTGGAGGTACGATTGGGATGCGTCGGCACCCAGAAACGGGTAGTCTTGCACCGTTAAATTTTGATCGTTTACTAGATCGGGTAGGAGAGCTACGTCAACTAGATTGTGATATTCACCATGTTAGTGTTGCCGCTCCTAAGGACAGTTCAGAAATAGAAGCGGCGGATTGGATCGAAATCCGAGATTTGATTCTCACTAATGAAATTGATTACGATGGATTTGTAGTTCTTCATGGATCGGACACCATGAGTTACTCAGCCTCAGCTTTAAGTTTTTTGCTTTTAGGTTTAAATAAACCCGTAGTTTTTACGGGCTCTCAGTTACCCATAGGGGATCTTAGAACCGATGCGAAGGAGAATTTAATTACTTCTGTGCAAATAGCCAGTTTAAGGAATGCTGATAATGAGCCTATACTAAAAGAGGTCGGATTGTATTTCGAGTACAAATTATATCGAGCGAATCGCAGTATTAAGCTCAGTGCTGAGCATTTCGAGGCTTTTAGTTCTCCCAACATGCAACCCTTAATTACTGCTGGGGTGCATCTTGATTATGACATTCGAAACTTTATTCAGACAAAAGCTATTAAAGGCATTCGCTCACTGTCTAATATTCCTGCGTCTGTATACCTATTAAAATTGCATCCGAATATTTCTGAATGGGTTTTTCGTTTAGTTGAACAAGCAGATGGAATTAAAACGGTTGTACTCGAAACCTTTGGTGCAGGCAATGCCATGAAATCTAAAGAGCTCGTTCGAATGCTACAATATTGTCAGGAGAATGAAATTGCAGTTATAAACTGTACACAATGTGCTAAAGGATCTGTCTCTATGGGTATGTACGAGGCGAGTAGCGATTTCAAAAAGTTCGGAGTGTTAGACGGTGGAGATATGACTACCGAATCTACACTTGCTAAGGCGTTGGTTTTAGGAGCTCTCGATTTAGATATAGAGATCTTTAAAAAAATGCTCATTTCTTCATTATGTGGTGAAATTTCTAGAAAATAACGAAAGCAATTTTTTTACGTCTGTTATTTTTTGTTTCTTGGTCGTCGCTTCTAAAAGAGCAAAACATTATTTTTTATCTTTAACTCGTTAACTAACAAATTTTAAGTCAAAAAAAATGAAAAAAATATCGCTAACCTTAGCTACTGCTGGAATGTTCATCTTAGGTTCAGCTTCTGCTTCTGCAGCTGTTCTACAAGAAGAGGCTGCTGCTTCTAAAGGATTTACTCAAGTGCTTAAAGAGCAATTTATTCAAGGGGGACCTGCCTTCATGGGTATCGTACTTCTTTGTCTTATTTTAGGCCTTGCTGTTGCCATCGAGCGTATCATTTACCTAAATATGGCTACAACTAACACTGCTGCACTAAAAGAGAGTGTTGAGGCGGCTTTAGCTTCAGGTGGAGTTGAAGAGGCAAAAAATGTTTGCCGTGAGACTGCTGGTCCTGTTGCTTCAATTTACTACCAAGGTTTAGAGCGTTCAGGCGAAGGTCTTG
>Ga0255777_10000893_pt1 | contig 28569 bp, 27 predicted proteins | sample 101ome_15_FD_179975 | JGI IMG/M metagenome (GOLD analysis project Ga0255777, IMG submission 179975) | Coastal salt marsh microbial communities from the Groves Creek Marsh, Skidaway Island, Georgia - 101402AT metaG (version 2) | ecosystem: Environmental > Aquatic > Marine > Intertidal zone >... | reverse complement strand
CTTAGCTTATCCGCATATGATCTCATCGCAGATAAGAATAATAATATTTTTTTCTTACTTGGTTTCAGATGCTTACACAGACTGTAGTCTTCTGCCATAAAGAATATTGTATCGTTTTTATATTGTGCAGTATGATGAAGAGGAAATAGTTGATTTCCAAGTATTATAAATAAATTCATTAAACTTTTAGTTTTCAATTCTATCTAAAATAAAAAGAGTAACAAAATTTCTTTATACAAACAATTATATTGAATAGATCTAATACACGAGAGTAAATTAATTGGCTGGGGCGGCAGGATTCGAACCTGCGATCACGGGATCAAAACCCGATGCCTTACCGCTTGGCTACGCCCCAATGTTCGCATAATAAATAAGTTGATATAAATCTGGCTATGCGTATTGATGATACATTAGTATAATATCTTATAATAAAAATAAATTAAAAAATACATGTCAATAAACATAAAAGTGATCACCGCCGATAATCCAGGACCCACAACTAATAATGGAACTAATACCTATATCATAGGAGATCAGGAATTAATAATCATAGACCCTGGTCCAAAATCTGAGTCCCATTTTAGTAATATTAGAGAATATATTAACAACAGGCCTGTAAAGATGATTCTCATAACACATCATCATTTGGATCATATAGGATTATTAGCGGATTTATGTAACATAACCGATGCTAAGATTTATCTTGATAAAACACAACTGAAGAAATTATTAGAAGTCTATCCCGATATTAAAAAACATACGAAAATACTAAATAAGAGTATTATCTTTGCAAATGTCACCATTGAACCGATATATTCACCAGGTCATGCATCAGATCATTTTTGTTTTAGAATTCCAGGTGAAGTCATTTTTACCGGTGATCATATCATGGGTTGGTCAACAACAATGATAAGAAAACCCGATGGAGATATGGGGCAATACATTCAATCTTTAAATAAAATTAGTAAATACACTAAAGAAATTTTTCTCCCAGGACATGGAAATAAAATAGTTGATGGTCATAAACGTTGCGAAGAACTTATTGACCACAGGAATAAAAGATCAAATCAAATATTGAGAATTCTTGAAAAGAAAAATCTGGAAGCTCATGAGATTACGAAGATCATTTACAAAAAGATTAGTAAGAAGCTTATTGTATATGCTGAACTTACGGTTGAAGCCAGTTTAGACGAAATGATTGCTAGAAATCTTATAGAAAGAAAATCCGTTGATAACAAATATATTTATTCAATCAGAACATAATATTTCTTATGGATATAAGTAGTTTTTTGTCCAAACATTACTATCAAATTTAAATCTTAATCTTTGATGCAATCGAAATTCAGAGTTTAACCAAAATTCAACCTCAGATGGTATTAACCTATAACCAACCCAATAATCTGGTCTATTTAGATCTCTATTCTCATTTTCTATTGAATATTTTTTATATTCTTCAGCAAAAGTTCTTGGACTCTCAAGTATTGATGATTGTTTACTGACAATAGCACCAATCCTGCTTCCACGCGGTCTCGAATTAAAATATTTGTCCGACTCCGCACTATTTATAATTGAAACTTTTCCCTTGAATCTCACTTGTTTTCTAATACTTTTCCAATGAAAGCATAAGGCTGCATTACTATTTTGATCTAGCTCCGTGCCCTTTTGGCTATTCTTATTGGTATAAAACACTAGCCCCGTGTCAACTCCTTTAAGTAATACCATTCTGACATTTGGCAGTCCTTCTTTGTTCGCTGTTGCTAGTGCCATTGCATTGGGATCGTTGAACTCCAATTTTTTTGCTTCTTCAAACCAGCTATTAAAAAGTTCTAGTGGATCAGAGTAGTTTAATTCTTCTTTATTAAATCCTTGGTAAGTATTCATAGTTTAATCTTATCATGTAGTTGTCATGATTACTTTATTATAATAATATTATTTAATAATTATTTGGTATGAATTAGATATGAATACAAGTATTAATCAAAAATTGATGCATGGAAAAAGGGGCTTGGTTATGGGAGTAGCCAATAACCGATCAATTGCATGGGGTATAGCTAAAGCACTGCATAATGCTGGAGCGGAACTTGCTTTTAGTTACCAAGGTGAAGCAATTGAAAAAAGAATTATCCCGCTTGCAAAAGAACTTGGGTCAGATATTACTATCGAATGTGATGTTTCTGATGAAAAATCTATCATTAATTTAATAAAAGAATTAGAGAGTGAATGGGGGAAAATGGACTTCCTTGTTCATGCTATAGCCTACTCAGATAAAAACGAACTAACTGGAAGATATATTGAAACTTCTAAAGAAAACTTTATGCAAACAATGCATATTTCATGTTACTCGTTTACATCCATACTAAAACACGCAGAGAGAATATTAAATCCGAATGCCTCTGTTGTAACCCTAACATACTCTGGTGCTGAGAGAGTTATGCCACATTACAATGTAATGGGAGTTGCGAAAGCAGGTTTAGAAGCATCAGTAAAATACTTAAGCGTTGATATGGGTAAAAATGGTACAAGAGTTAACGCAATTTCAGCAGGGCCAATAAAAACATTAGCCGCGTCAGGAATTGGAGACTTTAGATATATTCTGAAATGGAATGAATATAATTCACCATTAAGACGAACAGTTGATATTGAAGACGTCGGTAATGCAGCTATTTATTTACTGTCAGATCTTAGTAAATCAGTAACAGGGGAAATACTTCATGTTGATGCCGGATATAATATTGTTGGCATGAAGAACGAGGAAGCCCCAGATATCACGGTGACTTAGGAAAAGTGAATGTCTCATAATACATTTGGTAAAATGTTACGATTGACTACATGGGGTGAAAGTCATGGAGAAGCGATTGGTTGTGTTTTGGACGGATGCCCTCCAAATATTGAAATATCACTTAGTCAAGTTCAAAAATATCTCGATAAACGCAAACCAGGGCAGTCCAAGTTTACAACTCAAAGAAAAGAAGATGATATAGTCGAGATTTTATCCGGAACAATTAGAAATGGTGAAGATAAATATATAACCACAGGGACACCTATATCGTTAATAATCAAAAATAAAGACCAAAGGTCAAAAGATTATAATGATATTACAGATAAGTATAGGCCGGGACATGCCGATTTTACATATGCAAAAAAATATGGGTTGAGGGATCACCGCGGTGGTGGTCGATCGTCTGCACGAGAGACAGCAATGCGCGTTGCTGGTGGTGCAATAGCAAGGGAGATTATACCAGATATTAAAATCAGAGCTGCTCTGATTCAAATGGGACCAAATAAAATTAAAAGAGAAAATTGGGATTGGGATTTAATAAACAATAATCCATTTTTCTGTCCTGATAAGAATGCTATACCAATATGGCAAGATTATCTTGAAAAAATACGTAAAGATGGTGACTCTACAGGCGCAATAATTGAAGTTGTTGCAGAAAACGTCCCTGTTGGTCTTGGTGAACCAATTTATGGTAAATTAGATCAGGAAATTGCAGCTGCCATGATGTCCATTAATGCTGTAAAAGCAGTTGAAATTGGTGCAGGTTTTGAAACGGCTGAGATGAAAGGTAGCGAAAATGCCGATGAGATTATTATTGATAATAATAATATCAAATTTTTATCCAACAATGCAGGTGGTGTTTTGGGAGGAATATCAACCGGACAAGATATTGTTGTAAGATTTGCAGTTAAGCCAACGTCCTCAATCCTAAAGCCGGTTCGTACGATAGATAGCGAAAACAATAATACGGATATTATAACGAAGGGAAGACATGATCCTTGTGTCGGCATTAGGGCAGTACCTATTGGTGAGGCTATGATGGCGCTCGTACTTGCAGATCATTACCTAAGAAATAGAGGTCAAATAGGATAAATTAATTTATTCTTTTTCTGCAAATATCAACCATTCCTCATTTCCATCTTTCCCTAAAAGAGGTGATTTAAATAGTTTTATCTTTGAAAAATTCCTTAATTTAAGGAAAGATAGGAATTTATTAATCGAATTCCATGTAAGTGAACTATTTTTTACAACTCCTTTCTTATTAACTTCATTGATACCGACTTCAAATTGAGGTTTGAATAGAATATAAAAAGAAGTTGCTGTTTTTGCATATGTAACAACCTCATTCAGTGCTTTATCTAGACTAATAAAACTAAGATCTACAGTTATTAAATCGACGGATGATATCAGATCTTTGTCTAAATCTCTGACATCTACTTTTTCCATATTTATAACTTTGGGGTCTTCTCTTATCAAAGAGTCTAATTGATTAATTCCTACATCAATAGCATAGACCTTTCCGACACCAAATTCTAGAAGCACCTGAGTAAATCCACCAGTAGACGCTCCAAGGTCTAAACAGACATTATCTGATATATTTTTATTAGTCTTTTCTAGGAGATACTTTAATTTCCTTGCAGATCTTGATACATATACCTTGTGGTCTTTTTTTATTTCAACTTTATCGCCTGAAGTAATTTTCTTGCTAATTTTTCTTTCAATTTCACCATTTAAGATGATACCACCAGCTTGTATTGCATTTGCCGCTGAATTTCTTGATTTGAAAAATTTATTTTCAACCAACCAAATATCTAATCTTTGGTATGACTGACTAATCGTCATCTATCATTTCTTGAATATTTTTTACTATATTTTTTGAGTCAAGCCCCGCTTCTATTAGTTGATTAGCTTGTGTATCATGATCAATAAATTTATCTGGCATCATCAAATTTTTATAAACCAGATTCTTATAGAGTCCCAGATCTTGAATAAGTTTTGTTACTTGAGCTGAAAAACCACCTATTGAGCCTTCCTCAACAGTTAGGATATATTTGTGAGATTTAATATTATTTTTCAGTAAATCAATATCAAGTGGTTTTGCAAATCGAGCGTCAATTACTGTTGGCTGAATATTCAATGTATTTAGGCTTTCAACAGCTGCCATACACTCTTTTAATATCGAGCCAAATGATATGATCAATACTTCATTTCCTTTGACTATTGTTCGACCTTTTCCGATTGGAATCTTATCAATTTTAGTAGGGAATTCGATACCTGTACCACTTCCTCGGGGATAACGAAAGGCAATGGGTCCATCGTTATAATCAACCGCAGTTTTAACCATCCTTGCCAATTCTAATTCATCTGATGGTGCCATCACTACAAAATTAGGAATAGAAGAGAGATACATTATATCAAATGTACCGGCATGAGTTGCTCCATCTTCACCAACTAAACCTGCTCTATCAATAGCGAATCTGACTGGTAAATTCTGAATTCCAACATCATGAATAATTTGATCATATGCTCTTTGGAGAAATGTTGAATAAATTGCACAAAATGGTTTAAATTTATCAATCGCTAGACCCGCAGCAAATGTCACTGCATGTTGTTCTGCAATCCCAACATCAATATATCTATCAGGAAATTTATCTTGAAAAGCATCGAGACCTGTCCCAGATGGCATTGCAGCAGTAATCGCGATAATTTTATCATCTTGTGACGCTTCATGTATTAATTGATCTGAAAAGATTTTTGTGTAATTAGGAATATTTGATGTTTTCTTTTCTTGCAAACCTGTATCTACATCAAATTTTGATACGCCATGATATTTATCTGCCGAATTCTCAGCAGGGGAATATCCCTTGCCCTTCTTGGTTACAACATGGACAAGAATTGGTCCATCATTATGTGATTTAATATTCTTCAATATTGGTAGTAGATGATTGAAATTATGACCATCTATTGGCCCCACATAGTAAAATCCAAGCTCTTCAAATAGAGTTCCTCCTGTAAAGAAACTTCTTCCATGACCCTCAACCTTTTGTAAGATTTTCTTCATTGAATTTGGAAGGTGCCTTATTATTCTTTTCGCATAATTTCTAAAACCTCGATAAAATCCCCCTGAAATTAATTTGGCTAGATAAGCGCTCATTGCTCCTACAGGTTGTGCAATTGACATATCATTATCATTAAGAATAACAATTAAATTATTTTTCATTGCTCCAGCATTATTAAGAGCTTCAAATGCCATCCCTGCACTCATGGCACCATCCCCAATAACAGAGATTATATTATAATCTTCTTTCTGAATATCTCGTGCAATACTCATACCTAGTCCAGATGATATTGATGTAGATGAATGCGCCGCTCCAAATGGATCATATTCACTTTCTGATCTTTTTGTAAAACCAGATACCCCTCCTCCAGTCCTAAGAGTGTGCATTTGTTTTCTTCTTCCGGTTAGAATTTTATGTGGATATGACTGATGTCCAACATCCCAAATAATCCTGTCATGCGGAGTATTAAAAACATAATGTAATGCAATAGTTAGCTCAACAACTCCCAATCCTGCTCCCAGATGACCACCTGTCTTAGAAACAACTTCAATTAGTTCATTTCTTAATTCATTGGCAAGGATTGGTAAATCTTTTTCATCTAATTTTCTGAGAATTGATGGATCATCAATTTTATCTAGATAAGGTGATGGGTTCATCAATGATCACTTTCATTAGATAAACTTATATCCTTTTGATTTGTTATTTCACCTTTTTTATCTATCTTAATTGCCTTGATTCTAGACTCTGCATTTTCAAGAAGTTCTTTACAATGTTTTGCAAGCTTTGAACCGTATTCAAATTTCTCTACGGACTCAGATAATTTTACATCACCGCTTTCTAGACCTTCAATGATTTCATTTAATTGATCCATCGCTTCCTCAAAATCAAGATTACTTATATCAGAAAGATTTGATTTTTTGTTCATTGCGTTAACCTACTCTAATGATAATAAATAATTAATGATTTTGACTAAACAGTATAAAATTATATATAAATATTTTGATCGAGTTAATAAAAAAATGAAAAAAACTATTTATAGACCAAACAACTACAGTCTCCAAAGAGCAGTGGATGTCCTGAATCAATCTGGGGTCATAGGTTTTCCTACAGAGACTGTTTATGGGCTTGGAGGAAACGCTTGCTCGGATCAAGCAATAAATAAAATATATGAAATAAAAAATAGACCAAAGATAAATCCCTTAATCATACACGTTTCAAGTTTTAAATTAGCTGAGACTCTCGGAGAGTTTTCTGATACTGCAAAAAATATTGCATCAAAATTTTGGCCAGGTCCTCTAACTATTTTACTAAATCGTAAAGCTAATAATGGTATCTCAGAAGTTGCAACTGCAGGACTTAATTCAATTGCAATTAGAATACCTTCAAATAGAATTGCAAACCTCTTACTTAAAAAATTTGGTAAGCCAATTGCGGCGCCTAGTGCAAATCTATCTGGTACAGTGAGTTCTACAAGTGCATCTCACATTTTTGATGATTTTGGGAGTCAAATTGACATGATAATTGATGATGGCTCATGCCTGCATGGCATAGAGTCCACCATCATTGATGCACGAAATAATAATCTTAAAATATTGAGAGAAGGTAGTATTACTAAAGAAGATATTTTTAGAACCACAAATTTTATTATAGATGAAACCTCAGAAAAAAAAATTATCGCACCTGGACAATTAGAAAAACATTATGCACCAAAGGCATCACTTAGAATAAATGTTGAAAAACCAGATAAAGATGAGTTTTATATTACATTTGGGAAGAGTAGTAATTTTACTAACTCTATAAATTTATCTAGGAATGCAGATTTAACAGAATTTGCTAATAAGATATATTCTATTTTAAGAGAGTTGGATGATAAAAAAATTAAGAAAATTGCCGTGGCACCCATACCTAATTCAGGCATAGGTCAGGCAATTAATGATAGATTAAAGAGAGCTTCAAAATAATAACAAATCATGATTAAAAGAGATTATCCAGATAGACCAATCAGTGCAGTCGCAGGCGTCATAGTTCACAATCAGACTGTATTATTAGTGAAGAAAAATGCTGCTGATAATATATGGAGTTTCCCTGGAGGAGCTGTAGAACTTGGAGAAACTCTTCGAAATGCATTGATTAGAGAAGTATATGAAGAGACCTCAATTGAAGTTGATGTTTTACGATTAATCACAAATTCTGATGTAATTAGGGTTGATGATAAAAATGATTTCAGATTACATTATGTTCTATCAATATATGAATGTTCATACATCAGAGGAGAACCAAATTTCGGTGATGACGTAATAGATGCTGCTTGGCATAAGCTAAATGATTTAGATCAATTAAAACTTATTGATGGGGCTCGAAATATAATTAAGTATTACCTTAAATAACTTAGTTTTCTATTATTATTCTTTTACTACTTCTTCCAGAAATCATTAACTCTGCTCTATTTACAGCATCAGTGATATTAATTTTTTCTGTAATCTGAAGTATATCTCTCATATCAATTAAATCAAAAAGCTTATCCCAAACATCTCTCCTTTTTTGTTCAGGACAGAGAGATGAGTCAATTCCGATTAGTTTAACACCTCGCAGAATAAAAGGAGCAACATTAGTATTTAGATTTAATCCTAAAACTTGCCCACAAATTGATACAACGCCAGCTCTATTAGTTTGTGTTATAATATTTTCCAAAATATTACCTCCAACTACATCAACAGCACCAGCCCATAATTCTTTTGAGAGCATTTTTGGTTTATTCATAAAATCTTGAGCCTCTAGTATTTCAATAGATCCAAATTTTTCTAAATAGGACTCATTTTCTATTTTGCGCGATGTTACAACAGATACTTCAAACCCATGTTTTAATAATAATTTAACTGCAATCCCACCCACGGCTCCCGATGGACCAGTTACTAGTATTTTTCCATCTTGAGGTGTAATATTATTTTCAATTATACTGTTTACCGCAAGACATGCTGTTAGTCCTGCAGTACCTAAGCCCATCACACTCTCATAGGTATAATGTTCTGGTATTTTGATTAATTTTTTTTCTTCAAATGCGCAATGAGATGCTAATCCACCATGGTATAATTCACCAAGCCCCCAGCCAGTTGCAAAAACTTTATCCCCTTCTTTAAGATGTTTTCCTTTTGAATTAATCACCACCCCACTAAAATCTATTCCAGGTATAAGTGGGAAGTTCCTAATTATTGGAGCAGTCCCAGTCAGTGCGAGTGCATCCTTATAGTTAATCGCAGAATTTTTTACTTCCACTAAGACCTCATTATCAAGATATTCTTCTCCATCAAGCTCAACATAATTTGCTGTTGTAGTTTCTTTCTCTTGATTAATAAGCCATGCATTAATTGTTTTTATCATATTAGTATTTTAAAAATGATATTTCATATATAATTTACTATATTATAGATAAAACATTTTTCAAAAATTAAACATGTATCTTTTATCAAATAGAGAAGTTATTGAAATATCCGGTAATGACTCAATTTCTTTTTTGCAAAACATTGTCACAAATGATGTGACAGAGATTAATCAAAAGAAAATAATTCATTCATTTCTTCTTACAAATAAAGGCAAAATCTTATTTGATTTTTACCTACATAAATTTGAAGAGAAAATTTTAATTGATGTAGATATAAATTCCTCTGAGGAACTAATCAAATACCTATCTTTTTACAAACTAAGAAGTGATGTCAAAATCAAAAAGCTGAATAGTTTATTTGTATATTGGACAAACCAGAATATAAAACACCCAAAAGATCCAAGAAACCCTGATAATGGGACGAGATTAGTTAATTATGAATCATTAGACGAAGACATAAATAAAATTGATGATGACTATGATGATAATAGAATTTTTAATTCCATAGTCGAATTGGGAAAAGATTATAATTCAGACACAATTTTCCCACATGAATTACCAAATTATATTAACTCAATTTCATTCAAAAAGGGTTGTTTTATTGGGCAAGAAGTTATTTCTAGAGTATACCATCAAAAAGCACTCTCAAAAAAAACTTTCATCAGATTGCCTTTTACAGGAAAACCACAACAACCTGGCAAAACCATATTAGATAGCAATAAGCAGGTTGGATTTTATGGCTCACATTCAAGTAAATATTGTCTAGTGTATATTGATAGAGGATTATCTGATAAAGATATCTCTATAAGTGATGGGAAACTTAAAACCAAATATTAAACTATTTAATTTTTACAATATTTCTTAAATTAATAAAAATTTTATCTTATTTTTCTAAACTACAATTGTTTTTAGGTACGATTGTATATATATATATAAATGAATAAAATTAAGGTCTTTGAAAAAAAAGAGATAACTTACTTGACATCAATGACACATTTACCAAATCTTGAGTTCACTGCTGACTTGGCAAAAGAAATGCAACCTTATTACGAGAAGGTGAAGAGAGTTATTCCAGAAATAGAATGGCCGATGCATGCTCCATATATCAAGGCAATAAATGAGATCAAAAAAGAAAAGAATGCAGTTTTACTAGTGCACAACTATCAAACACCTGAAATATACCACTGTGTTGCAGATTTTGTTGGAGATAGCCTAGCACTATCAAAAGAAGCAGCACGTACAGATGCTGATATTATAGTACAGTGTGGTGTTCATTTTATGGCTGAAACATCAAAAATATTAAATCCAAATAAAATTGTGCTTTCACCAGATTTAAACGCGGGATGTTCTCTTGCTGAATCAATTACTGCAGAGGATGTTAGATCATTAAAAGCAAAGTATCCTGGAATACCAGTGGTGACCTATGTTAATACCTCCGCTGAGGTCAAAGCTGAATCAGATATTTGCTGTACCTCAGGAAATGCAAAGAGGGTAATTGAATCTCTTGGAGTTAGTAAGGTAATCTTTATTCCAGATAAATATTTAGCACAAAATATTGCAAATGAAACTGATATAGAGATAATTACTTGGGACACTGGCAGTTGTGAGGTGCATGAATTATTTACTCCAAATGATTTAATTGAGGCACGAGAAAACGAAAATGATCTAAAAATTATAGCTCACCCTGAGTGTCCACCTGATGTAATTAAAGAAGCTGATTTTTCTGGATCAACTGCGAATATGATCAGTTGGGTCACTAATAACAAACCTAAAAAAGTTATGATGGTAACAGAATGTTCAATGAGCGATAACATTGCAGCTGAGAACCCAGAAGTAGAATTTGTAAGACCTTGTAACCTATGCCCACATATGAAAAAGATAACATTGCCAAAAATTCTTGATAATCTTATTTATCTGAATAATGAGGTCAAAATTGATCCTATTATCGCAAAAAGGGCATTCAACGCAGTAGATAGAATGATCAAATTAGATATATCATAAGGTATATTCTAGTGAACTCTCCAAATAATAGCATAGTAATTGTTGGCGCAGGATTAGCTGGATTATTTACAGCAATTAAACTAGCTCCTTTAAATGTAGTAATTGTTGCATCAAAAAAATTAGGTTCTGGTACATCAAGTCAATGGGCTCAGGCTGGCATTGCTGCAGCGATGGGTAAGTCAGACTCAATCTTATCTCATCTCAAAGATACAATAGATGTTGGCGGCGGGATTGTAGATGAAAAAATAGCTGAACTGGTTATAACTAATGGACCAAGTAGAGTTAATGATTTAATCGCTCTCGGCGTTCCATTTGATAAAGACACGAATAATGAGTTAATTCTTCGAAAAGAGGCAGCACATCAACATAATAGAATTGTATCTGTTAGAGGGGATATGACAGGTAAGAAAATCATGGAGACCCTCACTCAGATAGTAAAAAAATCTGATCATATCCGTGTTATTGAAGGATATAATGCTACGGAGCTTCATCAAATTGATGGAAAAATTCAAGGTATTAGCATGCAAAAAGAAAATAAAGTAGAGTTGATAAATTCAAATTGTGTTGTATTAGCAACTGGAGGAATTGGCCAACTTTATAAAATAACAACCAACTCAAAAGAAGCACTTGGTGATGGAGTTGGAATGGCAGCACGAGCTGGAGCTGTTTTGTCTGACATGGAATTTGTTCAATTTCATCCTACTGCTTTTGATATTGGGATTGATCCAGCGCCCCTTGCAACTGAAGCTCTTCGGGGTGAAGGGGCATTAATAGTAAACACAAAAGATGAAAGATTTATCTTCAATAGTCATAAAAATGGTGAACTAGCACCACGTGACATTGTTGCAAGGTCAATCTTTCAAGAGCAACAAAAAGGTCAAAAAGTTTTCCTAGACTGTAGAGGGGATTTAGGTAACAGGATGATTAACGATTTTCCAACTGTTTATCAGTTATGCAGAAATTCTGGTATAAACCCTAGTGAAGATAAGATTCCTATTTCCCCTGCCGCTCACTACCATATGGGAGGTATATTAACTGATGAGAATGGAAAGACAAATATTGAGGGGCTCTATGCCTGCGGTGAAAATGCATGTAGTGGTGTACATGGAGCAAACAGACTTGCATCAAACTCACTTCTAGAAGCGATTGTCTTTGGGGATATAATATCACAAGATATAAAAGAAAATATGAATAAATCAATGGCATATAAAGAAGTTAAAATTGACACCACCAAGTCTAAGTCATTGTCAAGATTAAAACTTCAAGAATTGAGATCTATTATGACTGAATTTGTTGGCGTAGAAAGAGATAAAGAGGGATTAGAAAAAGCCTATAGTATGGTTAAAGATATTTATACTGAATATACTATGAATGGATTTTTAAATAACAGTTTGATAACATCATTATTAATTATACAATCAGCACTAACAAGAAATGAACACAGAGGAAGTCATTATCGAAAAGATTTTCCAAAATTAAACAAAAAACTCAACTCCAGAAGTTTTATAACATATAACGATCTTGAATTATGAACAAAATTATGAATATACCTCATCATATTCTCACCCCACTGATAGAGAACGCAATCAATGAGGACATTGGTTCATTTGGTGATCTCACAAGTGTTTCATTCCAAAATTCTGGTAAAAGACTAACTGCTTCCATAACTACAAATCAAGACGGTGTTATTTCAGGTTTGATATGCGCTGAAATGGTTTTTAATAAAATCGATGCTACATTGAATTTTAAATCACAAGTTAAAGATGCTGATTTTGTTAAATCTGGAACTGAAATTGCAAAAATTCAGGGTAATGCTTATTCCATTCTCGCTGGTGAGAGAACTGCACTAAATTTCTTGGGACATATGTCAGGAATATCATCAGAGACATATAAGTTAGTTCAGATGATCTCTGATACAAAGGCATTAATTTTATCAACAAGAAAAACTACACCCGGTCTCCGTGTACTTGAGAAATACGCCGTTAAGTGTGGTGGTGGCCACAACCATAGGTTTGGTCTAGACTATGGTATCCTTATTAAGGATAACCATATTAAAGCGGCAGGAAGTATCACTAAGGCTATAGAACTGATCCAAGATAACAGACCCTATTTAACTGAAATAGAAGTTGAAGTAGACACAGTTGAACAGTTTATGGAATGCCAAGAACTTGGTATTAAATATATATTATTAGACAATATGAATCCGCAGAAGATTGAAGAATGCATCAAACACAATAAGCACAACTCTGTTCTAGAAGCATCTGGTGGCATTAATTCTAACACCATACAGGGAATTGCCAGGACTGGAGTTAATTATATATCCATTGGAAGATTAACTCACTCGTCCCCTTCACTTGATTTAAGCTTACATATTAAATAGAAATTATTTTTTGATTTCAGCCTGTGCAGCAGCTAAACGTGCTATTGGAACTCTGTATGGAGAACATGATACATAATCTAGATTATTATTGGCACAGAAGATAATCGACTTAGGATCGCCACCATGCTCCCCACATATACCAAGTTTAATACTGGACTTAATACTTCTTCCTCTTTCTGCAGAAATCTTTAATAATTCACCAACGCCCTCTGTATCAATTGATACAAAAGGATCCTTCTCTAGGATATTTTTATCAACATACTCCTGAAGAAATTTAGAAGAATCATCCCTACTGATTCCAAAAGTTGTTTGTGTAAGGTCATTCGTACCATATGAGAAGAAATCGGCAACTTCAGCTATTTCATCAGATCTTAGTGCTGCCCGAGGTAGTTCAATCATTGTTCCAACTGTATACTTTAGTTCGATTTTATGCTCATGCATGACGTCTTGAGCAGCTTTATCGACTACACTTTTGACAATCTCAAGCTCTTTCCTCGAAGTTATAAGTGGCACCATTATTTCTGGTGAAACTACTTTCTTGGTCTTCTTGAAAATTTCTACACTCGCTTCAAATATAGCCCTGGCTTGCATTTCAGGTATTTCTGGGTATGTAATTGCCAGTCTGCAACCACGATGTCCTAACATAGGATTAGTTTCAATAAGTTCAGTAACTCTGTTTTTCAAATTTTCAATTGATGTATTGAGAGAAGACGCAACTTCTTCAAAATCATTCTCTTCATGAGGTAAAAATTCATGTAAAGGTGGATCAAGTAACCTTATTGTTACGGGTAAGTCACCCATTACCTCAAATAACTCAACGAAATCATTTTTTTGCATTGGTAACAATTTAGACAATGCAACCCTTCTCGCTTGCTCATCTGTTGCGAGTATCATTTCTCTGACAGAATTTATTCTGCCTTCATCAAAAAACATATGTTCAGTTCGGCACAATCCTATACCTTCAGCGCCAAAATTCTTTGCAACATTTGCATCTACTTTGGTTTCTGCATTAGCGCGTATCTTAAGCTTACGTATATCATCTGCCCATTTCATGATTTTTTCAAAATCACCGGATAGATCAGGATCCTTCATTTTGACTTCACCGCTGATAATATTACCATTTGTGCCATCTATTGTTATTATATCTCCTGATTTAAATTTCTTATCACCAACTATGAACAACTCATTTTCATAATCAATTCTTATAGAACCTGCACCAGATATACACGGCCTACCCATACCTCTAGCTACAACGGCAGCATGACTTGTCATTCCTCCACGTGTTGTCAGTATCCCTTGTGCTGCATGCATACCATGAATATCTTCTGGACTTGTTTCAATTCTTGTCAGAATTACCTTTTCACCATCGTTTGAAGCTTTCTCTGCATCATCTGCATTGAAAACTATTTTACCAGAAGCAGCACCTGGTGATGCAGGTAAACCTGTGGCAATTATATTTAATTCTTCGCTCTCATCAATTGTAGGATGAAGTAATTGGTCAAGGCTATTAGGCTCTATCCTTGAGATAGCAACTTCTTTTGTTATTATTCCTTGTTCAAACATATCAACAGCTATCTTAATAGCAGCAGAAGTTGTTCTCTTTCCCGAACGTGTTTGTAGTATCCATAATTTCCCCTGTTGAATGGTAAACTCAATATCTTGCATATCCAAGTAATGGTTCTCAAGTTTATTTGCCAGTCCAATCAAGTCTTGATAAATATTTGGCATAAGTTTTTCAAGCGATACAGAATCAGAGTTTGCCTCTATTCTTGCTTCTTCAGTTATGTTTTGAGGTGTACGAATACCCGCCACCACATCTTCACCTTGAGCATTTATTAGGAATTCTCCGTAAAATTTGTTGATACCATTTGATGGATTTCTTGTGAAAGCGACACCAGTAGCACTGTTATCATCTAAATTTCCAAATACCATGGCTTGGACATTTACAGCTGTACCCCATTGGTCTGGAATATCATTCAATTTTCGATAAGTAATGGCTCTATTATTCTGCCAAGATAAAAATACGGATGATATTGACCCCCATAGCTGTTCATTAACATCTTGAGGAAAATCTTTTCCAATCACTTCCCTTACTTTTTCTTTGTATAATGCTACTATTGATTTCCAATCAGCACCATTTAAATCTGTGTCTAGTAAGTAATTATTTTCAGCTTTATAATCCTCAAGTATATCTTCAAAATAATGGTGCTCGATATTTAACACAACATCAGAATACATCTGGATAAATCTTCTATATGAGTCATAGGCAAACCTCTCGTCACCACTTTTTTTGGCTAGCCCATTAACAGTTTTATCATTAAGCCCAAGATTGAGAACTGTATCTAACATACCTGGCATTGAGGATCTTGCTCCAGACCTCACTGAGACTAATAGTGGGTTCTCATTAGAACCGAACTTGTTATCAACTAGACTTTCTATTTTGGCAATTGCATCAGAAACCTGTCCATGTAAATCATCAGGAAAATTTTTATTATTTGCATAAAACTCGTTGCAAACTTCAGTAGTTATTGTAAACCCAGGAGGAACTGGAAGCCCTAGTTTAGACATTTCTGCAAGGTTAGCTCCTTTACCACCCAATAGATTACGCATATCTGCGTCACCGTCAGTCATTTCCTTACTAAAAACATATACCCACTTACTCATTATATATCCTTTAGAGTTTATTTTATATCAACTAGCTTTAAATCCACTATGTGCTGTAAAAGAAATAAAACTGAAGCCAAAAGATTTATTCTATTGGTTTTAATTTTTATATCTTCATCATTCACAACTACGTTATCAAAAAAATTATTAATTTCAGGAGTCAGAATTGACAACTGGTGCATAAAATTCTTTGCTTCATTTATATCATCAGATTTAATATTTTGTTTAATAAGTTTTTGTATGCCTGTGTATAAATTATTTTCTTCTTCTTTTTGAAATAAGTTGACTGAAATATCTTCAAATTTGGCACCCAAATAATCACTATCAATGATATTTTTTATCCTATTTAAGGACCTAAAAAGTTCTTGCCCTTCGGTTGTCTGAATAAAATCATTAATCATATTAATTTTTGAGTTTATTCTGTAAAAATTGGATGTTTTATCAGCCGCTATGATTGCGTTGGCGATCTGAATATCAATTTGTTGATCACTTAAGAAGGTTCTGTACCTATCAACAAAGAATTCCATTAAATCTGAGGAAAGTGATGATGCATCGCCTTTAGTACATATATTTGTCTCTATAAATAATTCTTCGATTAAATGATCAAAATTTAAATCCAGGTTGTTCACAATAATATTTCTAATTATACCGTTACCAGATCTTCTCAGTGCATATGGGTCTTTTGAACCTGTTGGCTTTTCACCAATTGACCAAAAACAAACTAGATTATCGAGTTTATCTGCTAATGATAAAATGTAAGATATATAATTATTCGGAACTTTATCCTTAGGTGAATTCGGCAGATAATGTTCAGAGATGGCATCACAAACACTCTTATCGTATCCCTGATTTAGTGCATAATATCTTCCCATTACACCTTGCAACTCAGGAAATTCACCAACCATTTCTGTTAAAAGATCATTCTTAATAAGCTTTGAAGCCAATGTGATGTTCTTATCCTTTATGTTTAAGATCTTTGATATTTTCTGAGCAATGTTGCCAATACGTTCAACCTTATTTGATAAAGTGCCTATGTCCTTATGAAAAGTAACACTTTCAAGCAATTCACTCTTTTCAATTAGGGGTTGTGCATTATCACGATCCCAAAAATATTTAGCATCATATAATCTTGCCGATAATACCCTTTCATTTCCATTGATAATTGATTTGCCTTTATCTATTGAGTCAATATTTGAAACCAAAATGAATTTATTAGTTATTTCACCAGTTTTATTATCAATAACGGAAAAATACTTTTGGTGGCTTTTCATTGACGTAATCAATACTTCTTTGGGTAGTTCAAGAAATGTTTCTTCAAAAGTACCTATGTGAACAATTGGCCACTCAACTAATCCTGACACTTCATCTAGCAAATCTTCATCCATCAGAATTTTTAAGCTATACCGCTCTTCCAGTTGCTGTACTTGAGACAGTATCTCATTTTTTCTATCATCTACATCTAGCATGACATAGTTTTTATGCAATTCTTCTAAATAGTTATTTATTGATTTGATGGTTATTTGATCATTATAAAGGAACCTATGACCATAAGTGTGATTATTTGATCTAATATTCTCAACTTCAAAATCTACTGGGATAATTTTTGCTTCGTCAAACATTACAGCAAGAATATTTCTAAGGGGCCTTACCCAACGAAGACTTCCGCTACCCCATCTCATTGATTTTGGCCATGGGAATTTAGTAATTATATCTGTAATAAGAGCAGGAAGTATTTCCGGCGCATATTTTGACGGGGTTTTTTGAGTAAATTGATATCTATCACCTTTTTTATCATGAATAATGGTACAATCTTTAGTTGATTTTGCGCCACAGGATCTTAAAAAACCATCGATAGCAATTCTTGGGGCATCAACGCGTGGACCAAGCTTCTCAACTTCGATCTCTTCACTGAAGAGCTCCATTTCTTCTACAATAATTGTTAATCTTCGTGAGGAATAAAATGATCTAATTTTTTCGTGTTTTAATCCAATTTCATTTATCCGCTGAATAAATTCATTCTCAAGATGCTTGGCAGCATTTTTTTGCATTCTTGAAGGTATTTCCTCAGATAAAAGTTCTAGGACAAAGTTAGCCATATGAGCACCTATTCTAAAAATCTCTAGTATTCATCCATGCATCAGCTGATTTTTTAGCTAACGCTCTTACTCTAAGGATGTATGACTGTCTTTCTGTTACAGATATTGCACCACGTGCATCTAGTAAATTGAACAAATGTGATGCTTTGATACATTGATCGTATGCGGGTAAAGCAAGGTTTAGATCGGCAAGTCTATTACACTCTTTTTCAATTTTATTGAACTGATCAACAATAAGATCTGCGTCTGCATGATTAAAATTATAATCTGAATACTCACGCTCTGCTTCTTTGAACACATCACCATAGGTTACTTTTTTTTCATCTTGTAGACCGTTATAATTCAAGTCGTATACATTATCTATGCCTTGAACATACATAGCTAATCTTTCCAACCCATATGTTAGTTCACCTGTGACTGGCTTACAATCATACCCACATACTTGTTGAAAATATGTAAATTGAGATACTTCCATCCCATCACACCAAACTTCCCATCCAAGTCCCCATGCCCCGAGGGTCGGACTTTCCCAGTCATCCTCTACAAATCTTATATCATGTTTTGATTTATCAATTCCGATATATTCAAGGCTATTAAGATATAGGTCCTGAATGTTATTGGGTGATGGTTTCAAAACCACTTGAAACTGGTAATAATGTTGTAATCTGTTTGGGTTTTCTCCAAACCTTCCATCTGTTGGCCTTCTTGATGGTTGAACATATGCAGCATTCCATTTTTGACTTCCAAGCGCTCTTAATATTGTGGCAGGATGAAAAGTTCCAGCGCCCACCTCCATGTCATACGGCTGGAGAATAACACATTCATTTTGTGCCCAAAAATCCTGAAGCATTAGAATTAAATCTTGGAATGAATTACGAGGATCTTTCAATGTATTATTTTTATTAGCCATAACTCTAGCTATCTGAAATTAATGATAAGATTTATTATCTATATAGGATAAATATTTATTATACAATTTTTTTTAGATTTTACTTCTAGAGATAAGCATAATTCAACTTGTTAATATCAAATCTAGAATTACCTCTCAGAATTTTCTCAACAGTTTCTGTGTAATGACCATCTTCATCATGCATAATCAATGGATATAATAATCGTGCTTTTGATTTTGAACCCTTTGTTAACTGGACAATAATCCTATCTGCATCTTTTCCCCTTTTAGAAGTTAACGGTAATATATTAATGCTACCGTGATTACCAAGTGAATTAATTATACTCAACAAATTTTCAATCCTATTTATTATTGTTAGTGTCCCGTTATTTTTCAGTAAATTATTGGCAACATCAATCCATTTAGGCAAATCATTGACTGAAAAAATTTTAGCAATTTTATTATGATGGGATGTTGGAATGATATTTTTTTGACTATCAAAATATGGAGGGTTCATAAATATATGATCAAATAAACTATTCTTTTTTGAACTAATTAAATTTGACCTTATTTTAGTGTCTAAAATATCTAAGTTTCTAATTGTTATTTGGTTATTCATATCATTTAATAGAACATTTCTTTGCGCAAGTGAGACATTTGTATCATCATTATCAATAGCAATAATTTCAATATCTCTTATTAAATAAGCAAGAGCTATAGATGCGGTAGCATTGCCAGTTCCAATTTCTAATACACTAGCTCCAGACTTAGCGGGAACTGCTGCAGAAAGAAGTATTGTATCTGATCCTGAGCGTCCACCATCTTTAAGTTGTTCTATTGTAATTTTTCCATCAAGAAATTTATCCATGGTAGTGGCGTGATTCTTTGTTGTTTTATTCATTTTCTAAAAATTAAAATTTGTTTATTAATATCAAAAAACAAATTATACCTTATGTAAATAAAAATTGAGATATTTGATGAATAAGAGCGACATAGGTATAAAACAACTAATTTCATTAACTGAAAAAGATATGGAGAAGGTCAATAGCCTCATAATACATAAAACTATGTCAAACACAGAGATGATCCCAAAAATCTCACAGTATCTTATCTCTTCTGGCGGGAAAAGATTAAGACCAATGCTTACAATTGCTTCAAGCAGACTCTGCAATTGTGATAATGAGCACTACATTACTCTAGCTGCAAGTGTTGAATTCATGCATACAGCAACTTTATTACATGACGATGTAGTAGACGATAGCCGCATGAGAAGAGGAAAAATATCCGCAAGAATGCTTTGGGGGAATGAAGCGAGTGTTCTGGTAGGAGATTACCTTCTTGGTGAAGCATTTAAAATGATGGTTGACGCACGCTCACTTGAAGCTCTCGAGGTCTTATCTAATGCTGCTGCAATTATTGCAGAGGGCGAAGTTATGCAACTAGTTTATTCAAATCAATTGTTATTAACTAAAGAACAATATTTTAAAATAATTGATCACAAAACCGCAAAATTATTCAGTGCTGCAGCTGAAATAGGAGCAATCATCTCAAACGCACCAAAAGAATATGCAGAACAACTAAGGGACTTTGGACAATTCTTAGGAATTGCTTTTCAGCTAACTGATGACGCTCTTGATTATAGTTTAGACAGTAGTGACATAGGCAAAGACATAGGTGATGATTTTTATGAAGGCAAAATAACGTATCCTATCATTGTTGCGATTGAAAAGGCTGGAGCAGAGGAAAAGACAAAATGGGAAAAATTGATGCAAAAAAAACAGCGGGATGAAAATGATTTTCAGTTGGCTAGGGATATGCTAGTGACCTCTGGCGCAATCAAAGAGACTTTGATTGAAGCTGAAAAGTACGCTCATAAAGCTATCAAATGCCTTGATCACTTTCATGATAACGATATCAAAAAGGCAATGATTGATGGTGCCCATTTCTCCTATAATAGAGATATTTAATTTTCAATCTTAACAGATTTTATCCAAAAATTTGGATAGATAGTTCTTATATACTTCTCACTATCAACAGCATCTTCATATTTTTTATATAACCCGAAACACGTTGAACCACTCCCCGTCATTCTTGAAAAAATGCACCCACTCGTATCTTTAATTTTGTCTAACACATCATTAATAATGGGGTATTTTTTAACAATAATATCTTGAAGATCATTTTTTGAACCCTTTAAATTTTCAATACTCAAATCATCTTTAAGGATTGTGGTTTTTTCATCTATTTTGTTAATAATGAAATTTTCAAATACCCATTTCGTAGACACTGAAATATTTGGGTATACAATCAATGCATATAATGGAGAGTCGATGCTCACTCTATCAATGGACTCCCCTAGACCTGAAACTCTTGCAGAATAATTCTTATAACATACAGGAATATCTGCGCCCACTCTTTTGGCGATTGAGTCTAGATTAATATCATTAGGATTAATATCATTGTCCTCAATTAAAAACCTCATAAATGATGCAGCATCGGCCGAACCTCCCCCAAGTCCAGCAGATATGGGTATTTTTTTCTCAACATGGATTGAATATTTATGTAGGTTTGGGTAATTTGCTAAAAAATATTCATAGATTTTAATTATGGTATTATTTGTTTCTGATATATTTTCTTGAAAGGGGCTATTAAAATTTACTGATAGTTTTGATGATCTTTTGACTTCAATTGTATCACTCAAGTTTAGAAAAACTATGATACTTTCAATATTATGATACCCATCATCTCTTTTATTAATTACTTTCAAATCTAAATTAATTTTAGCAAAAGCGGATAAAAAAGAAGTAGATTTCATGCAAATAAAATTAAACTACATATTAGAATAATTCGGTCCTCCACCACCTTCCGGGACCTGCCAATTTATGTTTTGATTTGGGTCTTTAATGTCGCAAGTCTTACAATGCACACAATTTTGTGCATTAATTTGGAGTCTTGTTTCATTATCATTTTTTATCCATTCATAAACTCCGGCAGGACAGTAATTTGCTGATGGTCCTCCATATTCCTGATATTCACTCTTTAATTGAAGAGTTGCGTCCATAACATTTAAATGCACAGGTTGGTCCTCTTCGTGATTTGTTGAAGATAGGTACACAGACGAAAGCCTATCAAATGTATATACTCCGTCCGGTTTTGGATATTCAATTACTTTTGCATTATCAATATGTATTATAGATTCATGATCTGGTTTTTTATGGGATAACGTAATTGGAATATTAATACCAAAATCTCGTAACCACATATCCAAACCACCAAGACCTATACCTATAAAAGTTCCAAATCGTGACCATAGAGGTTTAACATTTTTAACTTTAGACAACTCTTTAGCAATTGAACTTTTATCGTAACTTTCTTGATATTCAACTAACTCTTCATCTGTCTGACCGCTCACAAATTTCTTAATCATTTCATCAGCAGCTAACACACCACTCATGATAGCGTTGTGAGAGCCTTTAATTCGAGGAACATTTACAAATCCAGCAGCACAACCAACAAGCAGCCCCCCAGGAAATGTTAATTTTGGCACAGATTGGTATCCACCTTCATTTATAACCCTTGCACCATATGAAATCCTTTTTCCACCTTCCAAAGACTCCTTTATTGACGGGTGCGTTTTAAATCTTTGCATCTCTTCGAACGGGGAAAGATTCGGATTTGAATAGTTCAAATGCACAACAAAACCTATAGAAACTAGATTTTTATCAAAATGATACATAAATGAACCACCACCTGTTTTACTATCTAATGGCCAACCCATCGTATGCTGAACTAACCCTGGTTTATGTTTGTCCGTTGGTACTTCCCATAATTCTTTTATTCCAATGCCATATTTTTGAAAATCTGAGTCTCTATCTAAATTATATTTTTTAATTATTTGTTTCGTTAGATGACCGCGAGCACCTTCTGCAAGGATTGTATATTTTGCTCTGATTTCCATACCTGGCATATAGGTATCCTTTTTGTTTCCATCTTTTGATATTCCAAAATCACCGGTAACTACTCCTTTTACAATATCGTTCTCATATATTATTTCGGATGCAGGAAATCCCGGATATATCTCAATTCCCATGGACTGTGCAATGTTGCCAAGCCATTTGACAACATTTGATAAACTTGTAGCATAACATTTGTGATTTGACATCAATCGAGGCAGAAGAAAATTTGGAATCCTGAGTCTACCCGCCGGCCCCAATATATAGAATCTATCATCAACAACTTGATCCATCACTGGGGGTTCCATATCTCTCCAATTAGGTAATAAATTATCAAGTCCAATTGGATCGATTACGGCACCAGACAGAATGTGCGCTCCGACTTCTGATCCTTTTTCTAGTATCACAACATTAATATCTTTATTTTGTTTTTGTGCTTCGCTTTTAAGCCTGATAGCAGTTGCTAACCCAGCCGGTCCAGCGCCAATAATCACAACATCTACTTCAATGGAATCTCTTGATTGCTCTTCACTCATTATTACTTTTTGACCTTTTTATTAATTGACGTCCAATTTTAATAATTATAATTTTTTTTATATTAATTACATTAATAATAGTTACAATTAATAGAATAAATATAAAAAAATAAACTAATAATGAGAGATCTACAGAAAATTTTGTTACTTGATTGGTACCAACAGGAAAATATTACTTTTTCATTCAAGAAAGAACCAACTGATAAAAAAAAACATAATAAAGTAATACCCAATTCACAGGAAATAGAAGATCTAACATCTCTCTCTAACATTATACAATATATTAATGAAAAACCTCTCTCAGGTTTAAAAAAATATTCAAATCATTCTTTGATCCTTGAAGGCAATAGCAGCCCCGATTTCTTAGTTGTAAATGATTTCACAAACTCTATGGAAGAAAACTCAAAAACAAATATTCTTTGCTCAGATGAGAGAGAATTATTGGAAAAAATGCTGAGTGCTATTGATATAAATTTGAATGACAATTCAATAATTAATGTTTTCTTTTGGCGTACACCAGGGAATAGAAATCCGACTAAAGAAGAGATTGAAGATTGCATGCCAGCCGTAAAAAAATTAATAGAAATCCTCGCTCCCAAATACATCATCACTTTGGGTGATCTTGCGCTAATGTCAATTATGGAGAGAAATTCTAATCTTATGGACTCACGCGGAAAAAAACTTAACTGTCCATATTCTTCTATACCAATATTTGCTCTTTTTCATCCAAGATTATTAATTAAACAACAATCACTAAAAAGACTCGCTTGGGAAGATTTAAAATTTATAAAAGAAAATATCAATAAAAATAAAAATGGAACCTACTCATGAGTGAAGAAAAAGATAAGTTTATAAGTTTAAAAATAGGAATAATAACTGTCTCTGATACTAGAAATACTAATAATGACACATCAGGTGCATATCTATCTGAAGCAATTAAACAAAGTGGACACGAAATATCCAAGAGAGTAATCGTAAAAGATAGTATTGAACAAATACGTAATATTCTGCATGAGTGGACGTCGGAAAATGCTGTAGATGTGATAATCACTACTGGTGGAACTGGACTTACTGGAAGGGATAAAACTCCAGAAGCCATAGAACCACTTTTAGAAAAAAAGATTGATGGTTTTGCAGCTCTCTTTCATCAAATTAGCTCAACCAAAATTGGAACTTCAACAATACAATCAAGAGCATTTGGTGGTATCTATAAAAATATATACATATTCTCTTTACCTGGATCAACAAACGCATGCAAAGATGCATGGGACGGAATTTTAAAACATCAATTAAATATAAATCATAAACCATGTAATCTTGTTGAGATCATCCCAAGGCTCTCCGAAAAATAACAGTCAATATGCTAATGGAACAGAAGCCCTCATTAGAATTTGAAAATTATTATAAGAGTAATGGTTATGAAACTATTGCAGGGTTGGATGAGGCAGGACGAGGTCCAATTGCTGGTCCAGTTGTAGCGGCAGCTGTAATTCTTGATCAAAAAAATATCCCAACCGGCATAGATGACTCAAAAAAACTATCAAATACTCAACTTAAAAAGTTATACTTTGAAATAATTAAGTCATCAAATGTTGGTATCGGAATAGCAGATGTTGAGTGTATTGATAGCATAAACATTTTGAATGCAACAAAAAAAGCAATGAATTTAGCCAGAGCGATGTTAAATAAAAAACCTGATGTGTTACTTATTGATGGTAATTTCACAATTAATAACAAAATAGAGAACGTTCCTATAATAGGAGGAGATAGAAAATCTCTGTCAATTGCGGCAGCTTCAATTATAGCAAAATATATTAGAGATGAAATTATGAAAAAATTTGAATTTATTTATCCAAGTTTTTCATTTTCAAAACACAAAGGCTACCCAACATCCTTACATCTACGTGAAATTGAAAAATTTGGAATAATCGAACTACACAGAAAGACTTTTAAACCAATAAACAAAGATAAAAAAAAGTAATAATTTAGAAAATAATAACTTTTTGTTGTCAAAATATAAAAAAATAATTTTTAGCAACAAGATGTTAAAGAAAATATCAAACGAGATATCAAAAAAACTTATAAATAAGATCCTTCATGGTGACAGTTATGCAACCATGCAGAAGTTACCAGATGACTCCATTGATTTAATATTTGCGGATCCACCCTATAATTTACAATTAAATGATACTCTTTATAGACCTGATTATAGTGAGGTTGATGCAGTTACTGAAGACTGGGATAAGTTTAGTGATTTTAAATCTTATGATGAATTCACCAAAAAATGGCTTTATGAATGTAAGAGAGTTTTGAAACCATCTGGTTCAATTTGGGTTATTGGTAGCTATCATAACATCTTTCGAATTGGTTACATGATGCAAAATTTTGGGTTTTGGACTCTAAATGATATCATATGGTCAAAAACTAATCCAATGCCACATTTTCGAGGTAGAAGATTTACAAACGCACATGAGACCATTATATGGGCAGCAAAGGATAAGAATTCCAGATATAGATTTAACTATGACTCTCTAAAATCATTGAATGATAATATTCAAATGAGATCTGATTGGACCATTCCAATATGTAATGGTAAAGAGAGATTAAGAGACCGAGAAGGAAATAAAATACATCCTACACAGAAGCCTGAGGCATTATTGTATAGAATCATACTCTCATCCTCAGATCCAAATGCAATAGTACTAGACCCCTTCCTAGGTAGTGGAACAACTGCAGTGGTAGCTAAAAAACTCGGTAGAAGATGGATAGGAATTGAAAATAACCCGGAGTATATTGTAGCTGCTAACGAAAGAATTAAAAATACATCCAAACCGAGGCCTGAAGCAATAGATATAAAAGCTACAAAAAGAGATCAAGTAAGGGTGCCTTTTGGAGTATTAGTTGAAAGAGGATATATTGAAATTGGAGAGAAACTATATTGCTCCAAGAAAAAAAATATAGCAATTGTTAAGGCAGATGGATCTTTACAATCAAATGAGATAGTTGGATCAATTCATAAAATTGGGGCTCATTACCAAGGCACGGAAAGCTGCAATGGATGGATCTATTGGCATTATCTCAGAAATAATAACTTGTTCCCCATAGACAACCTCAGAGAGGAAATCAAATCTAATTTAGACCACAAGATAAACTAGTCTTTAATTAATTTCAAAACCTTCCTCATCAAGCTCGATAATCCTAATTTATCTACATTCCGAAGAGCAACCCAATCTGAATTCTGGAATGTAAAATTATCAAGGAGTTGATAATCGCTAAAGGGTATCTTAATTACTTTTAATTGCAGTTGAAAATGTGAAAATCTATGGTTAACAACACCAATCTGATCTAAGTCTATCTTACTGAAGTTAGTAGTTAATTTTTCATCTTTTTGATCATCAACCCAATCTGTTGTAGGAAATTGATAAGTTTTTGCAAGAATTCCTTTGTCAGGTCTTTTTGAAATTAAATATTCACCAACTTTATTTTTAATTACAAATACATTTCCATATTTTTTTGGTAAAGATTTTAAATCTCTATTTTTTCTAAAATCAAAATTGTTTTTTGAACTTGCTTTACAATGCTCTCTTATTGGACAAATATCACAAGATGGATTATTAACACTGCAAATAGCAGAACCTAAATCCATTAAAGCCTGAACAACATCCCTAGGTGAAGCATTGTGTGTTAATTCTTCCATTAAATTTTCAACATTTTTTCTGTTTGTAACAGGGTTAGAATAATCCAATTGAAAATATCTCGTTAACACCCTTTGAATGTTTGTATCAACTGCTCTCGATGGGAGATTGTAGGCAATTGATACAATTGATGAGGACATGTATTCGCCAATTCCTGGAAGTTTTTTTAATATATCAATCTTATCTGGTATCTCATATGAGAATTCGTTTGCAATTATTTGAGATGTTTTTAATAGGTTAGTTGCTCTGGAATAGTATCCTAACCCTGACCATGCTTGGATTATTTCATTTTCTGAAGCATTTGATAGATCATATAATGTTGGCCATCTCCTTATAAATTTCTCAAAATATCCAATAACAGCTGATACAGTTGTTTGCTGAAGCATAAACTCACTCACCAACACATAATAAGGCGAGTTTTCATTGTTATAATTGCTTCGCCATGGAAGTTCTCTCCTATTGGAGTTATACCAAGAAATTAGTGGGTATGTAATATCGTTTGGTTTGTACATTTTTTGAAATAAGAATATTATAATAGTACAGATTAGGTGAAATAATTTTAATATGTCAACAAACGATAATATTTACCATTTTAAAAATAACAACGTAAGATTGCATATAAGTAATTTTGTTCGCGATATCATCAGTCCATTTGAAAAAAAATATGGAAACAAAACGAGTGAACTTGATGAACTATGGAGAATTGCATTGGGGAATGAATTTATTGACTTCGTAAAACCAAATAAAATCACAAAAGAGTATAAATATGTAAATGATGAGAGAGTGATGATAAGAAAACTCCATTTAGATGTTGATAGTGCTCGAGCTCTCGAAATTACATATAATTCTGAAAAAATTATTAATAGAATAAACAAATTCTACGGTACTGATTTTATCTCACAGATTATAATTAAGAACAAACACCAATCAAATGACACTAAAAATATGAGCAAAATTAGTAATCATTACAAGAAATCACCCTCAGTTAGGTTTAAAGTGGATACTGACGGAATTAAAGATGAGAATTTAAAAAATGCTCTAGAAAAACTTGGTCGCAATATAGAGGAGTCATAAAGAATGAAAAGAAATAAAATATTAATTTCATCAGTTGCAATAGTTTGCTTATTAGCGGTTGTTT